>OLQX01000271.1_pt1 | contig 65385 bp, 57 predicted proteins | sample 1672581 | NCBI WGS metagenome assembly OLQX01 (sample SAMEA3136701, study PRJEB25190) | human gut metagenome | reverse complement strand
TGTCACTAAAACCTATGCGGCAAGCGGATAGAACTGCCACTCTCAAAAAATCAATATATGAACATCAAAGTTAAGATAAGTATGAAGGAAAAGAAACTTGGTGGTCGCCCAAAGTTGGCGAGTTATCAGAAACGCACGAAATGTTTTCGGGTAATGTTTACCGAGAACGACTACATTTATATCCAATCCAAAGCGGAACAGGCTGGAATGCCTGTCAATGAATTTTGCCATCAGGCGGCAATGGATTGTCAAGTCTGTCAACGCATCAGTCCTGAAATGGTATCGGCTATTCGTGACCTTTCCGGTATCGCCAATAATGTCAATCAGATTGCTCACCAGATGCACACTTCTGGCTTGGAAGCAGTCAAACAACAATGCTTCTCAATCATATCAGAAGTCAGTAGAATTATCACTCAAGTAAAGAATAACTGCCATGATAGCGAAGATTAAAACAAGAGCAGATTTTGGTGGAATTGTGAATTACGCCAATGACCAAAAGAACAAGAAAAAAAGTGCCACACTCTTGGCGCACGAAGGAGTCTGTGCCATTAACAATAAAGCCATAGCCGATTCTTTTCAGATACAAGCATCCATGCGCCCGAAAGTAAAAATTCCGGTGAAACATGTATCACTTGCTTTTTCTTCGCAAGACATTAGCCGTTTTCCCGATGATGAAGAAGGGGATGCGTTGATGGTGGAGATTGCCAAGAAATGGATGGAACAAATGGGGATTCGTAATACTCAATATATTATAGCCCGGCATCACGACACGAAACATCCTCATTGCCATTTGGTATTCAATCGGATAGACAATGAAGGCAATCTTATTTCTGACAGCAATGAAAGAATACGTAACGCAAAAGTTTGTCGTGCTTTGACTAAAGAGTATGGACTTTACTTTGCCCCTAAAAATAGTAAAGCCAGAAATAAAAAACGTTTGCGTCCTCACCAATTACGGAAGTATACCCTTCGTTCCTCAGTGCTTGACGCACGGGCAAATTCTCGTTCTTGGAATGATTTTTTTAGTATTCTCAAAGGTCAGGGTATAGATATGCGATTTAATCATGCTGAGAATTCTGACAAAATTCGTGGTATATCCTTTTGTATGGATGAATTTAGCATTGCTGGTTCTAAACTTGACCGTGATTTGAGTTTCAACAACCTTTGCACTATGTTGGGTGATATAGCTGCGGAACTGATTATTCAACCTCATCAAGCCATAACTTCTGGTGGGGGTGGAGGAACCAACAGTGAACAAGGATGGCGAGATGATAAAGATAAGGATAACCCAAGAAACGAACCTTTCTATAAACCCTCAAAACGTAGAAGATAATGAAAGGAGATGTAGTAGCTGCAAATCTTGCGAATTTGCGTCAAAGTATCAACGAGCTAAAAGAATGTATTGAAAAACAGAATGCCACTGTTTCTAAATCGGAACAATCTGTAAAAGTGGACTTTGACGAAAAGATCATTTATAATGGAGTTGCCAAAAGCTTCTGTACTTGCTGGAACGAAGCCTTGTCTGTGGTAAAGAAGCATATCTGGAAACAACAGTCGGACACATTGACTTTTTCGCTATGGTTTCCGAAACTCATTGAATTATTCAAGCAGAAGTCCAAACTTCTTGAATATCTTTATCGGCACGTTTGCGATTACAATCTCAACCGTATGAATATCGAGGCGAATACCGACAGTATATTAAGACGGCAGAATGAGATACTTGCAAAAATTAATGAGTTGAAAAATCCAGTGACCATTATTCCACCCAATATCAATGGGATGTTTATACGTGGCTATTATATTAAGTTACGATATGTCGTGGCCTTCGTGGTCGTTATTATGATATGGGCTGTTGCTGCTTCTATTAGTAGTATGAAGTATAAGGAAGAATCCTTTGCTCATTATTCTATGTATCGGGCGGTGAGGGAACAGCATCAGTACTTGATGGGAAAAATAGGACTAGAGCCCCAAAGGAATACGGAATAGTCCTTGGAGAAAATAAGCAACGGCTTTTTACTATTGCTCCTTTCTTCCATAAGTTACTTCTGGTTCTGCCACCATAGGTGTATTATTTATATCAGGTAAGTCGTATGTTCTTATTTTCCTGTCTTCAAGGAAAATATGATTCAAAGTATAAGCCAATGATTCAAGTGTTTGTATGCGGACTTTAGGTTTTAGTTGACATTCCCAAACTGTAATACAATGCCAGCCCATAGCAGCAAGTTGGCATTGTTCTTTTTTATCACGCTCTTTGTTTCGCTCTATTTTCTTTTGCCAAAAGTCAATGTTTGTTTTAGGTAGGCGAAAGTATCTGCAATTATCATGACCATGCCAAAAGCAGCCGTTCACAAAAATAACTGTTCGATATTTGCGAAGCACCAAATCAGGATGACCGGGAAGACGTGGGTGATTAAGCCGATAGCGAAAACCACGGCTGAAAAGGAATTTCCGCACCAATAATTCAGGTTTCGTATTTCTCCCTTTTATTGCGGACATACATTTATGACGCTGTTCTTTGGTTAGTTTGTCCATATTGATGACAGAAATTGCATATCATTTATAATGTTCAATTAAGTTTGGTTTAATATTCTCGCAAATTTTCTCTATTGCTTTCTGTTTTATTGTAGATTTGTTTCTTTGCCAAATGAGCACTTCGTTTTTGAATCTACACAATCTTTTTATTCTGTAAACCCTCTTTTTTTGAGAGCTATATAGTTCATATACATCCCTCTTTTCATCCTTTCATCCAATGGACGTTTCCCCTTGGCAATCTCATCCATAACTTTCCATTGCCAATCTTTGAGAACTCTACGCCTGCGATCCCACTCAACCATTTTTTGAACTAACTCTATTGTGATATTATCGTTATCATAATCAGTAGAGGAGGAATGAATTGCGCTCGATGCCCTATTGTCTTCGGAAGCAAGTTTGTCTGCCTCAAACAATAAATCGATGTTTTTTTCACAAACGATATTATAGATATTTATGGCCTTTCTTCTATCTGAATCAGTGAACTTATGATTAAACTTCAACTTATGAGCAGTTTCTTGGGCCGCAGATTGATAGTTGATAGATAAACAATCAGTTTCTTTTCCCCATTCTGCAATTTTTCTCCACAGTGAATATGGAATAGATTCTATGATTTCCATATCATGCGCAACATCTTCGTCATTTTCGTCAGAACTCAGTGAGAAACCTTTTCTGGCTGGAGTCGACGAATTAATAAGATCTGGTTTTATATCATTCAAATCGTAAGACCATGTATATGCCTTAACCTTTTCCCAACACTCTTCTTTCTTAGACCACTCAATATAGTGCGATACAGGCGATTCTTTGAGAATAAAATCATTAATTTGTTTCATTAGCTCATAGATGAAATCTGAAAGAGCATTAGAAAGGCATTGGTTTTTCCATATTTTGTAGAGGTTTAGTTTGCCCTTCGTTATAGTAGTTAATAAAGATATAGCATATGGAACAACTACCTGTTTTAGCTCACCAATATTATTTCCTGATACCTTGGTTCCATATCTTTTATCGGTAGTTCTGAATAATATCGTTTTTGCAATGGCATCTTCATAATATATACTATTGAGGTTTTTAATATTTTCAGGTAAGTTGTTATTAATGAACTTGCTGTAGTTCTTTTCGTTACCACGTACAACAATAAACGGTCCGATAGCAATTTTCTTCCCATCATATACTTCTTCGTATGCGTTTATATACTTAGCTAACTCTACCTTTGTTATAACCTGCTTCTTGGGGTATTTTAAGTCAAAGGCGGCTTGGCGAGATTTGGTAAATCCCTCCTTCTGACGAAAATTCTTATACTGTCCTCTTGCCCTTTCAAAGAACCAATATGTCTGGATGTTTGAATCTTCTGTTATTGGTGTCAAGATATATCGAGACAACTTTTCGAAAGCTACAAGATGCGCATTATTGGCAGTAAAATCAGCATCATTTACCTTGTTTTGAGTATTTGCATATCGAGAAATGCGTGACACAATATCTGCAAATTCTTCTGCTCTTTTGATAACAGATATTTTTGCTTGAACAAAAATGCCAGATATATCAGCCTTGTCTTTTTTCCATGTGTGATAAATAGACGCTGTTGTTTGACCGCCATTTACTATCTGTAAATTAGATATTTTGACAATGTTTCTACCGGTAGAATCTAATTCGATGTGATCAGCAGTAGCCGCTAATCCATTGTTGAAAGCCAAGAACATATGTGGCTCTTTTTTTATTGTATCTCTGATACCTTTATTGATTTTTCCTGTAAACTGGAGGAAAGAACGGACATTTTGCTCCAATAATCTGGCACCGAATCTTTCATATAAATTGGCTAAACAAGTTCCTGGTATTATAGCTACATATGCTTGATAATCGGGATTTTCAGAAGCGGCAGATAGACATGGAACAGTATATCCTTCTTCCTTGAAATTGATTTCAATAGGCACACGTGACTCTACAGTTATCTGGTAAAGATATCTAAGGTCTATAACGCGGAAGAATACCTTATATCCACATATATCTACATTGGCAGGAAATTCGCCTTTATACTCACCATTCGTAAGAATAAAGGCATTAACTCTTACCAAATTATCTTTTAGTTCTTGGTATGAAGATAATGTGTTTGCAAATTCAAATATTTCAGATGATTCTGCTACTTCGTTTGCATAATCTCCATATACAGCCTTCCTGAAGAAATTAATAATTCTAGTGGAAGCTCTATCTATTTCAGTTTTAGGTGTTGAATAAATACTTTCTTCACACCCATAAATAGATATGAATAAGTCAACAGTCTCATAATTATCTGCTATTGCATAACCATTAATTTTATGCTGTTTTTTGGTTCCTAGGTCTTTTTCATCAAAAGCTACTGTCGCATTCTCTGTTTCTCCAGCTTCTGACAATACATCAAAAACATATCTTGTGAATGTCTGTTCTTGATTATCGCCATCTTCATTAGATAGTTGGCGGGTCGAAATTTCCTGAATAAGAGATAGATAATATTTGTTTATATCATTATTCATATCATTTAATGGTATTAAATAAGACACCCTCAGAAACTAAATATTCATCGCACATGCCGATAGAAATGGCATAAACAACATTACTTACTCCGTTTCTAAGGTCATTTTCCATGATTCTTGGGAAATCAGCTAATACTTTATAGCACTTTTCGTTCCTTTTTTTATAAAAACGTTCAGCATACAAGGATTCATGACTAGCGATGTACTTCACCTCAATAAGTTTTTCCTCAAAGATACATAATGCAGGTACATTGCTGCTGAGGAGATTTTTTATTTCTGCTACAATCATAGGTAAACTCTCTCCATTAATTTTGGATACTTCCAATACTAAATGGTAGATAAATAAATGGGCTACAAGTGAATTATCTAATTGTCGTTCTCCGTTTATGGTTATGAATTGAGCATTATTAGTAGATGTTGTTTTAACTTCAACAGCCCAATTATCACCTTGAAAGTCCTTATTTGTCTTCTCAACCCCTGTCCAAAGCTTTAATGTAGATGCGTAGGTATCATTAGTACTTCGACTTAGCATTTTTCTAAGGAATACTAATTCTCCATATAAGCCTTGCTGTTCTTCTTTTGACAAGCCGTCAAACTTCATTTTACCAAACAAGTTTTTCCATCTATATAGTTGATTTACAACTTCCTGAGCCATTTTCTTTGGAGTGGATAGTGGTTTAAGTGTAGTTACCAAATCCTCACATAATGCAGCAAAGGCTCTTTGGTACTCATTCCTCATTAGCTGAACATGGAGCATTTTTTGTCCAGGCATTGATGTGTCGACGAGCTGTCTAATTTTTAGCTCGCTTAAATTGCTTAAAGATGTGACATCAATCTTGAATTCTTTCGAGAAAGAGACGGCAATACCTATTATGTCATCGGGATAGCTATATGTGACATATACCTGTATAGGTAATGTCGTGTCGTAAAGCTTTTTCACAAGTCCTATTGTCGCAAGACTTTTTAACGAGTTCCACAACTCTATAATCTGATATTTATTCTCTATACTCATTATCGTTTTCGTTATCGAAATTATCCTCAATATCAGCATATTCTCCTACCATATTCACTTTATAATTTACTGCAAACGATGTATCTGTTGCTGGGAAGGAAATGGCAAACCCAACAAATGGATCATCACTTTCGACAAATACGGTTGAACCTTCTGCTGGCACACCATTCTTCATGACGTTAGCACCTATTGGATTTAATGGATAAATTATCAGTAGTGGTTGAGTTTTGGGTCTAAAACTACTACGTACAACCAATGGTTTTGGATATGCCTTAGACCAAATTTTACCATTATCTACAGATTCTCGTTTTGTTGTTTCTAAAGCTTCATTTAGCATATCTTTTTCTAAATCTACAAATTCATCAGCTTGATTACCAACGATATGATTCTTTCGAATAAAGTATGTTTTGTAATCTGTATCAATAGCTCTATTACGATAGAAACAATTAACTTTATATTTGTTGCAGAAACGATATTCCTTATTAGGACCACTTCCAGCCGACTTATTCATCAGAGCAACGCTCCAATTCGTCAACTCGTTATGTCCTTGTAACTCATTGATGTACTTAACAATTAATTCAAGATTTACCTTTTTGAGGGATTCTGCAACAGTAAATTCATTGAAATAATCACAAATTTGATTTGCTGGAACATTTTTCCAAAGATAGTCTCCATCTTTGATTATGGGTTCACCTAATCCGGCCAGAAGCTCATCAGTAGCAACAAGATTTCTGTTCTTTAATCCCTTATCAATCGGCAATTGATAAGTTTCAATGAGTCGAGAAGCCCACGATACTTGAATTTCCTTGGTATTCCTCATCTTATTAAGAGCAGTGATTTGTAGGCATCCAGGATGTGTACGTACTTTGAGAGCATACTTATCCGGTGTACTTCTTGATTCTGCAAGATAGTTGAATTCTTCACGCAACTCAGCACTAGCGATAGCAATGTGTCGATACCATTCATTGAGTTCAGCACTTGTAAATAGACGGCATAAATCAACATATCCTGGACGATACCCAAACCATCTACCCATCTGCATTAATGTATCATACATTTTAGAAGCACGTAAGAAATAGCTTATAGAAAGTCCCTCCAACGTCAGACCTCGAGATAGTTTGTCTCCGCCTATAGCGATAACAGAAACCCCATTTTTAGAATTCAGTTGATAATCAACAATATCACCAGAAGATCCGTTAATGGATTTCACTTCAATTTTCTGAACAACTTTGAAAAGTAAAGGCTTAATATCTTCCCACTGATGGACTTGCAAGCAATGATCAATATTGGAAAGAGTTGAATTCTTAATCTTATTGGTTGTTTCAGTATAGTCATTCTCTAGCAAATCTTGAAATTCACTGAGTACAGATGGGTCGTTTGCTTCTATCTCTTGCTTATAATATGAAAACTGTTGAGCTACCAATTCTTTAATCTCATTTTGCCATAGCTGATAACGAGAAACGTGGATAAGCATAGAGTTATGCTTATTTTCTTGGCCTCTTGCTAAGCGTATAGCGCATGTCAATATAAAGCTCTTAATAGCTGTCTTTAACGACTCTGGTATATCTGCAAATGTTGGCTTAGGATCATTCTTTTTGTGCCCCTCTGGTATGAAAGTCAGATAATCGCTAATAGGAACTACAATCGGCAACAAGTCTTCTTCCTCCTCAACATCCATACTTGTCCCAAATACTTTTTCAGGACCAATGTAATTAGTTGGTGCAGGGAGATTGATAATAAAGTCACGTGGAAACAAATCTGATTCGTCTTGTGCTATAAATATATTAGCAAAAGGTGTGGCTGTATATCCAACATAGGCAGACCTATTGAATTGTCCAATCAGCGTTCTAATACCTTTATTGATTGCTGTTGGGTCTAAATCCTTATCTTTCTTTGTATTGATTGAAGCATTATCAGCTTCATCATCAATCAGTAGCAACGATTTATTTGCAATCTTGTGACCTCCAGCTTGAGCTTTCAGCCAAGTGTTCAAGCGCTTTAATACTGATGCGTTCTTTTTTACAACCAGAATTATGGGTTGCGGTGCATTGAAGTTGAACCCAGCAGTATTTGCTGCCCTACTATTGAAATCGCCAGAATCCAAACTTGTGGTATAGGAATTAGCAATTGCGGAATCAAAACCAGGAATCAGTCCTACACCTATTTTGGTAGTATTGTTGATATTATATGCTCGTTCGTATTGGGTATCAAATCCTAAAAAACCCTCATCTATTCTACTTTGAGTTTGACTTCTCAGATTATTCAAGATGCCAGCTAGTACAACGATAAAATTGAAGCCTGCATCAGCAGCTTTGCAAATTAAGCCTGTGTAATTAGCTGTTTTACCAGATTGAACTTGACCTACAACTAACCCTTTTTTATCAATTGTGATATTGGTCAGCTGGGGATTAAACAAATTATCTAAAATGCGGTCACTCATTTCATCTAACTTTTGAATGACAAGTGGAGCAAAACCTTTTTGTTCAGACAAATATTGTTTATACCTCACCCAAAAGTCCCAAGTAGACTTGCGCTCAGCTTTGAAATCTCTAAGCCAAGGTTGTCTTCTTTCATTCCCTTCTAGTATTTGAAAGTCCTGAATCCTTACTCCATACAAGGATAGTAATTCGCTTTTTACTTGCGCAATATCCATATTGGGAAAGATTAGTGATACCCTTTCTATAGCATCATTAATCTGATCGTCTGTTACAACAGCATTTGGTCCGATTAGGACTCGACACATATTAATAATCTGATTCTGCATAGCTATAAATTTTCGATTAAATCCTCAAAGAGGTTAAAAGGTTCTACTGTTTTTAGATATGCTTTGGCTTGTTCAGATGTCTTTCCCGTTTTAATTTGGTTATCATACATCGTCCGCATCATATCTGTTATGATTGAAGGATTGATACCCATAAAAGGTTCAAGTTGAGACTCTTCACCTTTTGCTTCATTGATATAAATTGTCTTAGTTGGTAATGTTTCCTCAATAAAGCTAAGAAGAGTGTTAATAGCCTTCTCAGGGTTGTCAAGAGCCATACTTTTTATTTGCTTAATCATGTCATGTTCACGATTAACCACAAAAGACCATTTATTATCTTTTTTCTTCTCGCACCATAGAGGTTGGAAAGATGTACCAGCTTTTTGCTTTAGAATCTTTCCTCTATGTCGATAGACTTCACAACCAATTGATCTCACAGCTTTAGCGTAAGATTCAAGTTGACTTCTATTTTGCATTGGAGGATAGGCTCTTGATTTTTTAATATCAATCTGCCATTCAGTGTCCAATGTATTAGGTAAGTCTATTTTAATTCGCACTAATTTATAGTACTCTTCCTTTCTAAATAGCCCAAGCCAATCACCTGCTAAAAGTAATCTTTTTCCTCTATATACATAGAATCCTTGCTGAGCTGCCCATCCATTAATACCTTCTGCTTTAGCATAGGCTGCTTCGCTAGAGAACGCACTTTTATGAGGCAAAACATACCCCTTGACAGATATTCCACCAATAATGTTTTCGGTGGGTCTTATCTGCGTCTTTGGTTCATTTTCACAGAATGGATTCCAAGGCTCAATTTCATGTTCACACCAGAAAATCCTCACAACTTTTTCTTCTATAAAACGATGAAAAGTCATTGAAATGTGTCGTTTCACATTGTCTAATAGTGAAGAAAATTTGACCTTTGAGTTAATATCAATCTCACTTGTTTCTGGGTTAATGATTCGGTCTAAACCTGACCATATAACCAAAGTGCCATGAGAAACATCATCAAGAGCATTTATATATTCATCAGGAATCCATTGAAGAAGTTCCCATTGGTTTGTTTTTGCAACGTAGTCTAAGTCCCAAGTCCAATAAACGGGCTTGTAATCAGCCTTTTTGCTATATACGGTAAGTCTTCTACATTGAGAGAATGAGGCGGTTTTCAGTCCCAAACCAAATCGACCTAAATCACTTTTTGAACGTTCTTCCAAAGGATTCTGAGAACCTGGTCTCATTGCTTCGATCAGTTCCTGATGATTCATTCCAATGCCATCATCTTTAATAGTGATAATTGATTGACCACCTTTCCAGATTCTCGAGATCCAGATATTATTCGCTCCAGCTGATATAGAGTTATCTAATATATCAGCCATTGCTGTTTCCAAACTATAGCCCATAGCTCGAAAAGTCTCAACCATGGACGCAGCAGCAGGTGTAGCATTAGCGGTTTTGAGTTCTTCGTAATTCATCTTCATGAGCTAATATTTTTTTTATCTCTAAAGCAATCTTCTCTGCAAGGACTACAGGGACAGCGTTACCAATTTGTTTAAATGCGGAAGAGCGACTTCCTTCAAAAAAGTAGTCATCTGGGAATGATTGAATTCTTGCAGCTTCACGTATTGTAATAGAACGTACATTATCCGTCGTTGGATTAGGAGTTGGATATATGTAATAATGTCCATCCATAGCGATATGTGCTACAACGGTGTGACATACACCGTTAGGATCTACCACACAAAACCTGTTTAAGAATGTCTGCGTATTTTTATGCTTCTGCAGTGAGGGATCAAGCTTATCATACCGTAAACGTTTTCCTTCATTCCACTGTTCAACTGCCTGCTTATAGATTTCTCTGTCTGTAGGATTGTTAGGACGTGCAATGTGCTGAGTGGTAAAGCTCAAGACTCCTCTAATTCCTGATTTTTTAAGGTATTCCATATCGCTTAAAGGCTTTGTGTAATGAACAATTCCGCAAAGTGTACCCTCTCCAGCCTTAACTATAGGCAGATCACAAAACAAATCCCTCATCATTTTGTATGGCATTTGCTCTTCAAGAAGGTACGGATAGTGATACGAGGTATCTTCTTGTGTGTCTCTTTTATTTTGCCAACCAACAATAATGACCCTATGACGTTTTTGCAAAACTCCATGCTGTGATGCTATCTGTTCACGAAAATCTATATTATAATCTAACTCGCGCACCAATCGAATAAGATCCCTAAATGGCTCTCCACCTTTGGCAGTAAAAATTCCCAAAACATTTTCAAACACAAACATTTTGGGCTTATAACGTTTAAGGAACTCTACATAGAATTTATATAGGTCATTACGAGGGTCTTCTTCAATTTTTTTTCCTAATCTAGCACGGCCAGCGACAGAATATGCCTGGCATGGTGGACCTCCAATAATCATATCAACGGGCTTCCCATTACAAAGTTTATCAACTCTTTCAAAAAGGCTTGGCAATGTTTCTTTCCCTATAGCTTCTTGAATAACCGAGTCAATCACAGATTTAGGAACTTGATTCCAAAGCCAACTTCCATCTGTTTTTTCCTTCTTGTTTTTGAGGTATTCTTCGTATATTTCAAGTTTTCCGTTCTCCTTTAAATAATGAAATGCTGCACGAGTTTTCAATGAGTCACAAGCATAGTGATCCATCTCAATATGTGCTATGGGTTCATAACCAGCTCTGATAAAACCTTCTGATAGTCCACCAGCACCTGCAAACAAATCTATAAATCTGTACTTCATACGTTAATCATTTTGTTTTATTAAGCAGTTCTGATACATCAACATCTAAGAGATTAGCTATCTTTATCAATTGGTGGACAGAAGGTTGGGAGCGGTTAGTACACCATCTGGAAACCGTCATGTCTGATTTCCCTAATTGATCAGCAAGCCATTTGCTTGTCTTGTGATTATCAGCCAAAGCAGCTTTTAATCTATTGGGTATTTGTTTAACGCTCATAATCTCTGCTGAATTTCTTCTATTAAAACGACAAAAATACTCGTTTATTGTATATTTTCCTACATGTTTTTGATATTTAACCCTAATCCACTTGTTTTTTTAAGCTCATAATGAACTTATACCCATTAATAAGCATGAATTGTTTGCAGGTAATGGCTCATAAACATCATCATCGAAACGACGCAAAATGAATGGGCTGTTTTTGTCTTTCTCCGAAGAAGCTACAAGTATCAGTAATACTTGCGATCTTACTATCTGTTTTTGAGTAATTAGTTGAAATTATCTTCTTGATTTCTTCTATTGGTGTCCGGTGAACGTGTTTAACCAGCTGTTCAGAGTGATTTTATGCGTTGACAAGCCTCATGTCTCAATGATTGTGTCGGTTGTCCGATAAAATTGTTTTCCTTTTATGGGGTATTCATTGACAAGAATGTCATATTTGCCCAATTCGGGCTCTTTTAATGGATTTTTATCTCACAATGAAGACCCTGCACGTTCAATATATCGGCTGTCCGGGAAAATAAAAAGTCAAATAGGTTTTGAATGTTTTACCGGACACCAATAGATTTCTTCACAAACATTCTTCTTTTCCTCTTCGCTCTCTAACCTTTTCTAATCCCGGCATCTTTTTAGCCAATGCACTTTCTCCGGCAGGAAAATAGAGTGGAAAGACTTGGAATAAGAAACTCACAATTTCACTACGGCTTTTATCCATATTGTAAAAAGCAGAGCAGACAAAGTACATTAGTTCTTGCTGACTACATGTTTCTTTGGGCTGTATACTTATTGAGGGAGCAACTATCAAGTCATGTTCAGCAAATGATAGAGCACTGGAAAGAATAGCTTCCTGTTCTTCTTCGGTAAACATCTTTATTTTCCCAGCTAACCATTCAAGCTCTCTTTGCTGAAGTGCTTGTTGTTTTTCGTTTTGATGCTCCAATAGGATTGCTACATTTTCTTGTTGCTTTTCTGTCAAGGCATTTTCCAATGCTTGATTCTTTCGTTTAAGGACATTGAATTTCAGCAATGCAGCAACGTACATACAAAAATATCCTACCGCAATATCAAATATCAGAACAAGCAGATAATTGTTACTTGAGTTTTGTGTGTCACCAGCCATATATTCACTAATAGGGATAACAGCTAATAGCATGATGATGGCTATTGCATAAAGCACTCTGTATCGCGTTTTGTGGCTTACTTGCGGCAAGGAAGCAAACAAAAAGGCGATAATCAAAACGGCAATTATTGCACAAAGTGGAATGAAAGAGGTTTCCATAGTTTTATTGTTCTGTGTATGGTTTAACAATAATGCGCCAATAGCCACCATGGTCTGCTCCTTCACGAGACAAAATACCCATAGAACGTAACTTGGAAATCTGTTTTTCTACGGCTCGGGAGCTTATTCCTATTTTATAGGCCATTGCTTCTGCAGACATTGATGGGTCGGAAATGACGAAATCAATAATTTTTTGTGCGGTTTTCCCAATGCTTTTAGATTTGTTTTTCGAATCTCCGAACTTTTTCTCCGAACCTTTTGGGGTTATCTCCGAACCTTTCTCCGAACTTTCTTGCATATCACCGAAGGTTTTCTCCGAACTTTTGCTGTTTACAACGAACTTTTCTACCGAACTTTCTTCGTTTACAGGGTACTTTTCGAGGGTGCTATTTACCCTGTTAGCCACTTCCTCGACAGGTATTCTTCCGCTTTCGTTCCAGTTCAGATTATAGAATGTGGTGTAGAAAGAGGTCGCTTCCGTTTGATATTGTGGCTCTTTACCTTGCAGGAAATTGGGTAGTTTCTCCGTAAGCTCCCGCATTTTCCTTAAACCCGAGCCGCGTTTCTCCATATAGTCCAACTGTGTGAACACATCTGCAATGACAGGGTTGCGGCGCATGGATGGCACTTTGTATATGTCACGGTCTTGAATCTGTGTACCGTCAAGCATAGCACCTGGTGATACCAGTTCTACACGGTCATCGTAAATATCGATATGTACTTCACCGCCCATCACGGTGTAATCCCGATGGATAAGGTGGTTTACCAATCCTTCGAAGATGGCACGGTCTGAATAGTCGGGGAGGTTTAGACGATAGTTCGGCATCTTCACCCAACCACTCATGGTATAGTTCTTGATGAAGTCCATGCCGTATTTCAATAGCAATACAAGGTTAGCCCGATGCTCTACGGAACTGATGGCATCATCTTTATAGAGTCCAGTCCAACGGGTACAGAAAATACGTGATTGAAATACGGTGCAATTATCCACAAAAAGCAATCCTGCATTGGTCAGTTTGCCATCAGGAGTTACTAGTCCGAATGATTCCAGATACTTGTCATTCCATTCCTGATGGGTTTGCTCACGGAAAGTATTGGCGAGAATGATGAAAGAATGTTTGCTGGCATCCACTTGGGTAGGCAGTGAATCCCAAGTCATGTGCGTACCTTTCAATACCAATGAAAGAAGCTGTTGCGAATTACACTCCACGCTTTCATTGCCAACTCGTACATATGCAGTACGTGTCCCATCCTGATAATAGTAATAAGGTGTAAGCGTTCCTGCCTTTACTTTCACTTCAAGCAAGGTATGCCCTTCGTGTTCTATCGGAATAAGCTGAACTTCCGGCACAGGGTCAAGTCGTGCCTTTATCATTTCACTGATAAAATCAGCATCGGCTTGTGGATTCTCCAAACCTACAATTACACCGTCATCATTCACTCCATAAAACAAACTGCCACCGTCCGTATTGGCAAATGCCGACACGGATTTAAGCCATGACTTTACTTTCTTACGTTCCAGCATTTCCTTGAAATCGTAAGCCGAGCATTCCGCTATCAATGTATTGTTATGTATTTGCATAGTTTCCTTATTGTTGTTCGGGTATAACATCCCAATATCATATACAAAGGTAAGGATAAAACCGAAGAATCTGTTAAAAACATCGCTTTCTTTTGATTTTTATGCGTTTACATCTCTTATTTATGAATAAAAATCGTACTTTTGTGAGCAAGAGCGTGTGTTGCTTATGGATGCTTATTTTCGGGTTTGCGTTATATTTGCAACACGTGTACGCAAGTCGCTGATAGATATATCATGTTGATTTTGAGGAAGTGAAGTAAGTTGCAATAGGTGATTTTATAGAAAAAAAGAGGCGTGCAATCCATTAAGTTGCACGCCTCTTGTGTTTTTGAATTTCAAGTCAATCTTATATACTTATTTTTCAGTTTGAGGATTAATGACAATGCGCCAATAGCCACCAAAGTCCGCACCTTCACGAGATAAGATACCCATAGACCGCAATTTTGCAATTTGTTTTTCTACGGCACGAGAACTTATACCAATCTTGTAAGCCATAGTTTCGGCTGACATAGAAGAATCGGAAATGACGAAATCGATAATTTTCTGTGCTGTCTTTCCTGTGTTTTTAGGGGCATCTGTGCCCTCTCCGAACCTTGTCTCCGAACTTTTGTCGTTTACACCGAACATTTTAGCATTTACACCGAACTTTTCGACCGAACTTTCTTCGTTTGCAGGATACTTTTTGAGGGGACTGTTTACCCTTTCGACCACTTCTTCTACGGGTATTCTTTCGTTCTTTCCCCAATTCAGATTATAGAATGTAGTGAAGAAAGAAGATGCTTCCGTATTGGCAAAAGCCGACACGGATTTAAGCCATGACTTCACTTTCTTACGTCCCAACATTTCCTTGAAATCATAAGCTGAACATTCCGTTATCAATGTATTGTTGCGTATCTGCATCGTTTTCTTTTTGTTGTTCGGGTATAACTCTCTAATATAGTTTACAAAGGTAAGGATAAAACCGAGGAATTGGTTAACCCCCTCGTTCCCTTTTGATCTTCATGCATTTACATTACGTAGTTTATAACAGTTATTTTATCTTTTCTTTATAACACTATTCACTACCCGTATAGAGGAAACCAGTTTATTGGTGGAAGTAAATACGTCCACATTCCACACATGGGATGAACGCCCTTTATGAACGATGGTTGCCACTGCCCTTACGGTATCTCCTTCGTGTGCAGAAGAAATATGATTTCCGCTGACTTGCATTCCCACGACAATCTCATCAGATTCGCAGATAATCATGGAGCCGAGCCCGGCAACGGTTTCTGCCAAGGCAAGGGTGGCACCGCCATGCAGAATGCCGAAGGGTTGGCGGGTACGGTAGTCGACCGGCATGGTTGCTTCTACGCGCTCATCCGAAGCGTATGTGTATTGAATGCCCAAGTTTCCCATCAATGCGTGTCGTGCCCGTTCGTTCAGTAAATCAAGAGGCACCTCTGCTGCACGCACTTCTGCCAATATTAGTTTTTCTACGGCCAGGGCCACTCCATCTTCTTCATTCGATGCAGTCACATAGTCTGCACAGACCTTTACAGAATCTTGTGAATGTCCCATAGCTACCCCCATGCCGGCCAATTGGAGCATGGTCACATCGCATACGCCATCTCCAACGGCAATGACTTCTTCCCGTGTTACTCCCAAATGCTCTAATAGGGCGCCTAACGTATTCGCTTTATTGACTCCGCAGGGCACCACCTCTAAAAAGTAAGGCTCGGAACGGAAAGCATCCAGAGTACCTGCCAGGCGTTTTTCCCAATGTTGTTCCAGCCCTATCAGAGCTTTTTCCTTATCACTCACCAGCATGCACTTGCAAGGCGCGAAGTCTATGGCAGTAGAGAATTCATCTTCCCTGATTATCTTCAAATTGTTTAGCAGGGCTTCATTCTTTATATATTCATTGTCCGGACTATCCGTAATGAGGGTATCATCGTGGTAGGTGAAGATGGCAAAGCCGTTCTTGCGGGCTTTCTTTTCCAGATAAGGCAGCATTTCCGGATTGATGCGTCGTTCAAACAATATTTCTCCGTTCTGTGCTTTTATTATCTGGCAACCATTATAGGAGAGAACAAACCCTCCATAATTGCCGAGTTCGAGGGTTTTGGCCAGTGGCATCAGTCCATAAGTCGGCCTACCGGATGCCAAAACTATGCGCACTCCCATTTGCTGGACCTTTAGCAGAGCAGCTAATGTCCTTTTACTAATTTCTCTTTCATCATTGAGTAGCGTTCCATCTACATCAAGAACCAATAACTTATATTTCATGGCAACTCGATTTTGGGGTTATTATGTTACAAAGTTAAAAAAATGACTGTTAAAACGGTAATATTCGTTTTATTGTTTACTGAAACTTCTTTTATTTATCCTATCTTTGTCCACGTTTTGTTCCGCGTTCTCTATCCGGAGAAGCGGATGAAAAGGGAATCGGGTGAAAGTCCCGAACAGTCCCGCTGCTGTGAGTTCCATGCTCGGTGTATCATACTTGTGCCACTGTTCTTCGGAAAGAACGGGAAGGCGATGTACCGGGAACGAGTCAGAAGACCTGCAAAACAAAGTCGAAAAATTGTCCATTCGAGGAAAGTGGGCAGTGCGCAAATGGTTTAAGATAATCTTCATTTATTCTATGTCAGGAAGGACTAAGGTATTACTGGTCTGTGCTGTTTCATTGGGTGCAAGTATACTCCGGCTCTCTGCCCAGGAGGTGGGGGGAGATACGATTACGGGGAAAGTGCATCAGATAGAGAAAGTGACAGTGACAGCACGCAGGTCGCCCAATAAAGTGACTTCTGCCGTACCCATACAGACAATGTCACGGCAGGATATCAGCCAGCTGGGAATACAGAATATGGCAGATGCTGTACGCCGTTTTGCCGGAGCCAATGTAAAGGACTATGGAGGCATTGGAGGACTGAAAACGGTTTCCATACGCAATATGGGAGCAGCCCATACAGCTGTCAGTTATGACGGGGTGGCGGTGAGCAATTGTCAGGCAGGGCAGATAGATATCGGGCGTTTTTCGCTGGACAATGTTTCCATGCTTTCGCTCGCCATCGGGCAGTCGGAGGACTTGTTACAGTCCGCCCGCTTGTATGCGTCGGCCGGTGTGCTGGGCATAGAGACGGAAAAACCTCATTTTGATGACGGGCGCAATGCCGCTTTTCAGGCACGGGTGCGCGGAGGGTCGTTCGGCATGGTCAGCCCCTCGCTGCGCTGGTGGCAGAAACTGGGCTGCCGTACACGCGTGGCGGTAGATGCCGGTTATATGAGGGCGGACGGTAATTACCCTTTCACGCTGGTCAATGGGAAATACGTGACGGAAGAGAAACGTAACAACTCCGGCATCTATTCCTGGCAGGGCGAAGCTACCTTTTATCATACTTTCAAGGATGACAGCGAACTGGATGTGAAGGGTTACTACTTCTATTCCCGCCGGGGACTTCCAGGGGCGGTTACGCTCTATAATCCCCTTTCCGATGAAACGCTTTGGGATGAGAATACTTTTGTGCAGGCACGTTATAGGAAGCATTTTTCGCCCCGGTGGAGTTTGCAGGCACAGGCAAAGTATAATCATGGCTGGAACAAATATAAGGATGAGGGCAAGGAATATACCGACGGATATTATCGGGAAAATCACCGGCAAGACGAATATTATATTTCCGCGACCGTTCTCTACCGTCCTTTGGAAGCTTTGACCCTTTCGTTGGCGCAGGATGGGGTGATAAACAAGTTGCGCAACAGTTTGCCGGAATGTCCTTTCCCTACAAGATATACTTCCATCAGTGCCTTCAATGCACGCTACCGGCAAGGATGGCTCACGGCCACGGCTTCGCTGGTGCATACTGCCACTTCGGAGCATGCCGAGAAAGGTACGGTCCCCGATGACTTCCATCGCTTTGCCCCCTCTTTATCAGTCAGTATGCAGCCTTGGCAGGACGAGTCGCTGTATTTCCGGTTGATGTATAAGAGTACGTTCCGTCTGCCCACTTTCAACGACCTCTATTACTACCGGCTGGGCAACCGTAATCTGCGACCCGAGAAGGCAGACGAATATAATGTCGGTATCACATGGAGCAAATCCGGATTGTCTGTGTTCGACTATATCTCCGTTACGCTCGACGGTTACTATAATGATGTGACGGATAAGATTGTGGCTTTTCCCACCACCTATGCGTGGAAGATGGCGAACTACGGCAAGGTGCATGCCGCAGGTGTGGATGCCATTTTGGCGGCAACCGTTCCATTGACGGAGAAAATAAGACTGATTATGTCGGGCGGATATACATGGCAAAAGGCCATTGACCTGACCGATTCCGACGCGAAGAACTATAAGGACCAATTGCCTTATACTCCTCTTCATAGCGGAAACGCGTCCGCCATTGTAGAAACGCCGTGGGTGAATGTAGGCTACTCGGCGGTAGGAGTGGGAAAGCGTTACTATTTGTCGCAGAACATTCCGGAGAATGAGATTGAGGGCTATCTGGAGCATACGATGAGCCTCTCTCATGAGTTTGCTTTGGGCGGTTGCCGGCTTCTGTTGCAGGCCGAGATTATAAATCTGACCGATGAACAGTATGACGTGATAAAATATTATCCTATGCCGGGTCGTTCGTGGCGGTTGACGGGTACTTTCAAGTTTTGAATAATCTATTTATGAACAACAAAAACTAATTATAAACAATAACAACTGTAATTATGAAAGTAAGAAGTTTATTATTCGGTATGCTCTGCATGCTTGCTTTGGGTGCCTCTTTGGCATCTTGTAGTGACGACGATGACGATTCTCTGGATGACGGCGGGTCGAAGGTGACACTGCCGCAGGCGCGTGTCTATATTCTGAACGAGGGTGGTTGGGGAGCTAATAACGCAAGACTTGCCTTTTATGCACCCAATAAGGATGCGGATTTCATCAGTGATATTTACCAGACTCAAAACAACGCCAAGTTGGGTGACCTTGGTCAGAGTATGATTGAGTATGAAGATGAAATATATATAGCTGTAAGTGGTTCCAATTATCTGACTAAGCTGAATGCTGCGGGTGTGGAGTTGAAACGTGTTTCGTTTGTAGACGACAACAACCTCAGTGCAGGCATTCGTTATATCGATGCTGAGGATGGATATATCTATGCTTCCTTCTACGGAGGAGCTGTAGCTAAAATCAATGCGAAAACGTTGGAGGTAGTGGATAAATTGACCGGACTTGGCGACAATCTGGAAGGTGTGGCAATCTGCGAGGATATGCTTTATGTGGCGAATAGCTGTACTGCTGATTGGAGCACTTATCACAATGACGTAAAGGTGATAGATTTGCGTACTTTCAAGTTGAAAGAGACGTTGACGGTAGGTTTGAACCCCAATGCTTTGGTTGAAGAGGATGATAAGGTTTTTTTGATTTCATGGGGTAATTATGTTGATATTGGCTATTCATTACAGATGATAGACCCTGCTGCCAACAATAAGGTGACGGAATTAGGCAGTGCCACCCGTATGTGTGCTACTGATGATATTCTCTATTTGACTTATTCAAATTACACCAATCCTACCGCTTCTTTTTTTACTTATAATATAAAGACTGGAAAGATGGATGAAGCTTCTTTCTTGAAGGATATACCGGAAAAGTTGAAAACTTCTACGATTTATATGTTGGAAGTAAATGATAATAACGGTGATTTCTATATTGGTACTTCTGAATATACCACGAACGGCACCATTTATCGTTTCAAGAAAGACGGTACCTTTATAGAGCAGTTCGATGCAGGAGGTATGAATCCTAATTCTGCTATCTTCTTCAATTAATATCAATGAAAAGAAATAGTTTACTTATCTGTCTGTTCGCAGTCTTGTTTCTTTCCTCCTGTGGGGGAAGGAGCAAGACTGCCTCTGCTTTGGCCAACGGTGACACCATTCCCTTACGTTATGCAGAGAATCTTACCTTAATGTCCTATCCCGGCTATACCCTTGCCACCTTGCGCAATCCTTGGGATACGTTGCACACGCTACATACCTATATACTGGTCCCGAAAGACCGCGAACTCCCGGCACATCTTCCGGCAGGTACTGTGGTACGTACCCCACTCTCCAAATCAGTCATCTACTCTTCCGTCCACTGCGGACTGATGGATAATCTGGGTGTGTTTGGTAGCATCGGCGGTGTCTGTGACTTGAAGTACATCAAACTACCCGCCGTGCACGAAGCCTGCCGCCGGGGTGCCATCGCCGATTGTGGCGACGGTATGAATCCCGATATGGAGCGCATCATCGACCTGCATCCCGATGCCATCCTTCTGTCTCCGTTCGAGAACAGTGGCGGTTATGGCCGTATCGAGAAACTGGATATTCCCATCATCGAATGTGCCGACTACATGGAAACCTCCGCTTTGGGACGTGCCGAGTGGATGCGTTTCTACGGACTGCTCTTCGGGGTTGCGCCACAAGCCGACAACCTTTTTGCTGAAGTGGACAGTTGTTACCAACGCCTCAAGATGCGTGCGCAACTTTCATCCACCTCGTTCTCCGTTGTCAGTGAGTTGAAAAGCGGCTCGGCATGGTACGTGCCGGGAGGGCGTAGCACCATAGGAAGGCTTTTTCAGGATGCTTGCGGGCGTTACGCTTTTGCCGACGATACCCACAGCGGCTCTGTTCCTCTGGCTTTCGAGACCGTTTTCGACAAGGCGGGCGATGCCGACGTCTGGCTGGTGAAGTACAACCGTGACCGCGACATGAGCTATGCTGATTTGGAGGCGGATTATATCGGCTACACCGGTTTCAAGGCTTTCAAGACCCGGAATGTCTATGGTTGTAATACGGCGAAAGTTCCTTTCTACGAGGAGACTCCGTTCCGTCCCGATTATTTGTTATCCGACCTGATACAGATTCTGCATCCCGAAATAGGAGATTTGGGAGGCTTGCGCTATTTTTGCAGACTGAAGGAGTGATGAACACAGAGATACGGAACTTTTGTGAAAGTAATAGAAAACTCTGTGCCTCCGTGTCTCTGTGTGCTAAATAATGTAACTATGAGTAAAGGCTGGAAATATGGTATCGGGTTGGGAGTAGTAATCTTATTGCTTTTTGCGGGCAATCTGCTGGTAGGGTCGGTTTCGATTCCGCCTGCCGATGTTTTCCGTATCCTGCTCGGTGGAGAGGGGGAGAAGGCAAGCTGGAGCTTCATCCTTTGGGAATCCCGTTTGCCCCAAGCGCTGACGGCGCTGCTTTGCGGTGGCGCATTGGCTGTCTGCGGACTGATGTTGCAGACGGCTTTCAAGAATCCGCTGGCAGGACCATCCATTCTGGGCATCAACGCCGGGGCAAGTCTGGGAGTGGCCTTCGTCATGCTGCTGTTTGGCGGTAGCATCACGGCAGGGGCGTTCAGTCTGTCCGGCTTCTTCTCCGTGCTGCTTGGCGCATTTATCGGAGCCATGCTGATTATGGTACTTATCCTTTTCTTTTCCACGCTGATAAAGAGCAATATCATGCTGCTGATAACGGGTATCATGATAGGCTACATCGCTTCTTCGGCCATTGCCCTGCTGAACTTCTTTGCTACGGCAGAGGGGGTGCAGTCCTATATGATATGGGGGCTGGGCAACTTCGGTGGAGTTTCCCTACAGCAGATGCCGGCCTTTGCGCTGGTCACCATTGTGGGACTGTTCGGCTCATTATTGTTGATAAAGCCCCTGAACGCCTTGTTGCTGGGAGAGCGCTATGCCGAAAATCTAGGTGTCAATATCCGCCGTGTGCGCAACTGGCTTTTGATTATCACCGGGCTCTTGACGGCTGTCACCACCGCTTTCTGTGGTCCGGTCGCCTTTATTGGCCTGGCCGTGCCGCATGTGGCCCGCATGATATTGGGGACAACCAATCACAATTCCCTATTGCCGGTCACCATCCTGAGTGGCGGTGCAGTGGCACTGCTTTGCAATCTGATTTGCGTCTTGCCCGGCGAAGCGGGTATTATTCCCTTGAATGCCGTCACGCCCATTATCGGTGCGCCGGTCATCATCTACGTTATTCTGAGCCAGCGGAAGCCCCAACAATTCAACTAAGCTATTGCCGACAGCTTGACAAGTTTTTGCCTTACTATTGGCAAGACTTTGCCACCGCGTTGGCAAACTTTTGCCATAGGCATGGCAAAGTTTTGCCAAACCTATGGCAATGTCTTGGCAAAATTTCTCTCTGATTATCAACGTGCTACTTTTTTTGTATTTTTCTCTCCATTCTATAGGGTTTTATCTTCCTCACCGCTCTTATTAATAGAAACCCCTTAAAAACATGCCTTATGAAAAACTTTGTAGGATTTACACTTGGGTGTTTGTTTGCATTCTTATCTTCGGGTATCACCCCGTTGATGGCGCAGGACGCGGCAGTGAACGAGCTCGTCATCACCGGTACGGTCAAGAACAAGGACAGCAGGAAGAAACTCGAAAACGTGAACGTCTCTGTTGTCGGCAACAATATCGGAACGGTGACCAATGCCGACGGCACATTCTCCTTGAAAGTAGCGGAAGCGGAAGCTTTCCGTGGACTGGAAGTCTCCCATATCGGCTATCTCACTACACACCTCTCTCTGGAAGAACTTGAAAAAACGGGCGAGCTGACCATCTGGATGATACCGGCCCCCAATCTTTTGAGCGAGATTGTGGTCTATGGCAATAATCCCCGCGTCATAGTGGAAGAGGCCATCAAGAAAATTCCAGTAAATTATTCTGGCAATGACAACATGCTGACCGCCTTCTATCGGGAAACCGTGCAGAAGCGCCGCCGCTATATCAGCGTGTCCGAGGCAGTGATGGATGTCTATAAGACGGATTATAACTCCCGCGATGTAGACCGCGACAAGGTGCAGCTGCTGAAAGGCCGCCGCCTGCTGAGCCAAAAGCAGAGTGACACGCTGGCTGTGAAAGTGGTGGGAGGTCCCAATTTGTCCCTTTATCTGGACATTGTGAAGAATGGCGATGCGCTGTTGAGCACGGACAATCTGGACTATTATGAATTCCGTATGGAGGACCCCGTCAATTTGGATAACCGCATGCAGTATGTGGTCAGCTTCCGTCCGCGGGTCAGCCTGATGTATGCCTTGTTCATCGGGAAACTGTATATAGACTACGAACGGCTTTCCTTTACACGTGCCGAGTTTGGCCTGGACATGGCAAATCGGGTGAAGGCAGTGGAGGCCATTCTGCATAAGAAGCCCGTCGGCTTACGGTTCCGCCCGCAGGAAGTCACCTATCTGGTGACCTACAAGCAGCAGGGGGCCAAGACTTACCTGAACTATATACGGAATGTCATCCGCTTTAAATGCGACTGGAAAAAAAGGCTGTTCTCCTCCAGCTACACCGCTTTCTCTGAAATGGTGGTGACCGACAGGACGGAAAGCCCTCTCTCCGGCATCTCCAACAAGAACACCTTCAAACGGAAGCAGGTATTCTACGACCTGGTGGATGAGTACTGGAACGAAGACTTCTGGAGGAACTACAATATCATAGAACCTACGGAATCCCTGGAGAATGCAGTCTGCAAATTGCGGAAGCAATCCAATTGATTATCTGATAGTTTTCTTTATCTTTGTAGAAGATAAGCTGTACCTCAACATAGTATGCTGAATGAACTGATGATACTGGCCAGAATAAAGGAGGGCGATATAAAGGCGTTCGAAGGAATCTTCCGCCGGTATTATTCCCCCCTTTGCTGGTATGCTGCGGGCATCACGGGTGATACGGCGTCCGCCGAGGAAATTGTGGAGGAGCTGTTCTACGTGCTGTGGAAGAATCGGGAGCGGTTACAAGTATTCCAGTCCGTGAAAAGCTATCTCTACCGTTCTGTGAGGAATGAAGCCGTGCAGTTTTGTGAGCATCAGGAGGTCAAGGAGCGCTATCGGGCATCTGTCCGTACGGAGTCCGGGCCGGGCTATTCGTCCGACCCCCACGCGCATTTGGAGTACGAGGAACTCCAGACCCTCATCCGGCATACGCTCGACAAGCAGCCCCGGCGCCGGCAGCAGATTTTCAGGATGCACCGCATGGAGGGGAAGAAATATGCAGAGATTGCCTTGTCGCTTTCGTTGTCCGTCAAGACGGTGGAAGCGGAAATGACCAAGGTACTCCGAACCTTACGAAATGAAATTGATAATTATATCCGGACACAATGATGGAAGTAGATAAAAAGAAGACAAGGACCGACGAGGCATGGGTACGGCTTTATGCCCGCTTCGAAACGGACTGCCTGCTGCCGGCAGATGCGGAACACGCTTCGGCAACGCACCGCAGGCTTTACCTCAAGTGGGGGAGCGTTTCGGCAGCCGTGATTGCCGGAATCGTATGTTTTGCCGCATGGTGGGCCGTACCGGAACAAGGTGGGGACAGTCGTAGCTTGCTGACGGAGGAGAACCGGGAGAAGCCCACACTGGTCAAGACCCTTGAAGACGGTTCGGTGGTATATCTGGCGCAGGAAAGCACGCTGAAGTATCCCGAACATTTTGCGGAAGACAAGCGGGAAGTGAACCTGCAGGGCGAAGCCTTCTTTGATGTGGCAAAGAAACCCGAGCAGGCTTTTACGATTGAGACGGCGAGAGTGCGTGTGGAGGTACTGGGCACGGCTTTCAATGTCAGGAGCAATGAAGGGGTCCCCTTCAGCTTGTCCGTGAAGCGCGGGAAGGTGAAGGTGCTGCTGAAACAAGAGGAACAGACGGTCTTTGTAGAGGCGGGAGAAACGGTTATCTTGCAGGGGGGCAGTCTGCTCGTCAGCGAGACGGAGAATCCGGAGCTCTTTGACCGCTACACCAGCAACATCCGTTTCAAGGACGAGTGCCTGGAGGATGTGCTGCGTGCCATCAATAAGGAGTCTGCCGGCTGGCAGATAGAAGCCGCGTCGCCAACCCTGGGCAAACGGCGGCTGACGGTCGAATTTTCGAATAACTCCCCGGAGTCTGTGGCCGAGCTGATATGCTGGACGTTCGACTTGAAGTGTACACGTCAGGGCAATAGACTGATATTGTCGGAACAATGAATTCAATGAAATGCTTCATTCTCCATTTGCCACTCTTCATTTTCTTCCTGGCAGGCAGTGCAAGAGCGGACGGAGGCGATGTGCTGGACCGCATCGTCCGGCTGCCTGGAATGAAGGGAACGGTTTATGCGCTGTTGGGGAAAGTCTCGGAGCAGTCCGGCTATCTGTTTATCTATGATAGTAAGGTCATCCATAACGACTCAGTGGTGAGGGTCAGGAAGCAGGAGTGTTCCGTGAGGCAGGCCATTCATAGGATAACCGGCAGCCGGAACCTCGAATTGAAGGTATTAGGCAACCATATATTGATAACACGGGCGGCAGAAAGGAAGAGTATGGAAGAAACGGTACCCCTGCCGCCCCGACCGGCATATTCCACCATTGCCGGAATCCTGCTGGACAAGGAGACGGGAGAGCCCGTCGTCAGTGCGTCGGTCATCGCACAAGGAACCTCACTGGGTAACATTACCAACCAGAACGGTGAATTCCGGCTCAACCTGCCCGACTCGTTGAGGCGCTGCATGCTCTCCTTCTCCCATCTGGGTTATGTGGGGCAAACGGTGGAAGCCTCTGCTTTGGAAGGACGCAGCAATGTCCTGAGCCTTGAGCCGAAAGTCATTTCCTTGCAAGAAGTGCTTATCCGCTTGGTGGAGCCTAAAAAGCTGCTTCGCGAGATGATAGAGCACCGGGATAGGAACTGCTCCACTTCTCCGGTCTATCTGACCACCTTCTACCGGGAAGGCGTACAATTGAAGAATAAGTTCCAGAGCCTGACGGAGGCCGTTTTCAAGGTCTACAAATCACCGACGATGGAACCCGGACAGAAAGACCAGGTGAAACTGCTCAAGATGAGCAAGATAGATAACCGGGAGCAGACGGACAGTGTGCTTGCCAAAATCAGCTCCGGGGTGGAAGCATGTCTGCAGTTGGACATCATGAAGAATCTTCCAGACTTCCTCTTGCTGGAATCCGGCGAGGAACTTTATACCTATACTTCGGGCGACATCGTATCGGTGGACGACCGTACTGCCAACGTCGTCTATTTTGAGCAGAAACGTGGGGTAAAGGAGCCTTTGTTCTGCGGAGAACTCTATATAGACTCGGAGAACAGCGCCTTGCTGCGTGCCCGCTTCGAGATTCATCCCCGGTATGTGAAGGCCGCCACACGGCTTTTCGTGATACGCCAGGCTCCGAAAATCAGGCTGACAACGGAGAAACTTGTCTATACCGTCTCATACAAACCCTGGAACGGTACCTATTATGTCCACCACATCCGTGGCGACCTTTACTTCAAGATGAAGAGAAAACGCATGCTCTTCAGTAATCCCACTCTGTATACCTGGTTCGAGATGGTGACCTGCCGGATTGACGGGGAGAACGTGACGCGCTTCCCGCGTGCGGAACGGCTGCCGGTGCATACCGTCTTCTCTGAAACCGACTTCAAGTATGATGCCGATTTCTGGGGCGACTTTAATGTGATTCCGCTGGAAGAGGAGCTTGGCAAGATTATCGAGAAGGTCTCCCTGAAGATAGAGCAGACGGAAGCTCCGTAAACATGGCCCTCAATCGTTTGCGGCGGGTAGGTTGTATATTCCACACTAAAATTATCTCTATTTTGTTTTTTTATTGTAATTTTGTCCCCGGTATTAGTTTAAATTTAAAGATTGTAACTATGAGATTACCTGAGGACCCGGTGATGCTGTACAGCTTCATCAACATGAAACTGCGTGATTTCTATCCTTCGCTGGACGCGCTCTGCGAGGATATGAACGTAGAGAAAGAGGACATTGTACGAAAATTGAAGCTCGTGGGATTTGAGTATAATCCTGCAAAGAACAGATTTTGGTAAATAATGTTTCTGTATAAAACAACTCCCGTTGCTTGTTGTTGTAAAGCGCAAGTTAACGGGAGTTGTTTTGTTATGGAACTATGGGATAAGGCAGAACGTCTTTGGACGAGGGTCAAGAACTGGAAAACAGTACGCGGCTGGCACATCTGGAAGTTGAAGCTGGTGGATGCCCGGCTGTATTTCGTCAGCATGTTCGTCGGTTTGCTGACGGGACTGGTCGCTGTGCCCTATCACTATCTTCTCTATTATCTGTTCCACCTCCGCAGTGGTTTCTTCGCTTCGCATCCGGCCTGGTACTGGCACATTCCACTCTTTCTGTTTTCTTGGGGCATTCTCGTCTTCGTCATGTGGCTCGTGGGGAAAATGCCGCTTATCGGCGGGGGAGGTATTCCGCAGACACGCGGCGTGATTAACGGGCGCATCACTTACCGGCATCCTTTCATCGAGATGGTATCCAAGTTTGTAGGGGGCATTCTGTCCTTCTCGGCGGGGTTGTCTTTGGGGCGCGAAGGGCCTTCCGTGCAGATAGGCTCTTATGTGGGTAGCCTGGTATCCCGCTGGACTCATATCCTGAAAGGCGAACAGAAACAGTTGCTGGCAGCCGGGGCGGGAGCGGGGCTCGCTGCGGCTTTTGCAGCGCCACTGGCTTCCTCGCTCATTGTAATAGAATCCATTGAACGCTTCGATGCCCCTAAGACGGCCATCACTACCTTGCTGGCGGGTGTTGTGGCAGGAGCCGTGGCAAGCATGGTCTTTCCTGTGAATCCTTACCATCTGATAGAAGTAACGGAACCGGTTTTCGCCTTCTTTGTCCAGATGAAGTATTTTTTGATATTGGCGGTGATTGTCTCCGTATGCGGGAAGTTCTACTCCTCCACCATGAATGCTTTCAGGCATGTGTATGCCAAAGTCAATTCTCCGGCGTATGTCAAGATGTTCTATCTGGTGCTGGTGGCCTACATCATTTCGCTGATGCAGGTCAATCTGACTGGAGGCGGGGAGCAGTTTCTGCTGGCCCAGGCACAGAACGGCAGTACGCAGATTATGTGGGTGACGGCTGTCATGTTGCTGCATTTCGTCTTTTCCGTTTTCTCTGTCTCTTCCGGATTGCCGGGCGGCAGTTTCATTCCGACGCTGGTTACGGGAGGGTTGTTGGGACAGATTGTCGGTCTGGTAGGAGTGAGGTACGGTGTCATCGGGCAAGAGAATGTCAGTTATATCATGCTTGTTTCCATGTCGGCTTTTCTGGTGGCCGTGGTCCGTACACCGCTCACGGCCATTGTGCTGATTACGGAGATTACGGGGCATTTTGAGGTCTTTTACCCTTCGGTGGTTGTTGGTGGGTTGACCTACTATTTTACGGAACTTCTGCAAATGAAGCCTTCCAACGTCTCCCTCTATGAAGATATGATTCATGCTCCCGATTTTAAAGAAGAGAAACGCTATACGCTTTCAGTGGAGATTATGACGGATTCTTATCTGGACGGGAAACTGGTGGACGAACTGTCCCTGCCGGAGCGTTGCGTCATTATCAATGTACATCGGGATGGAAAAAATCTGGTCCCCGCAGGAACTCGTTTGATTCCGGGGGACCAGGTACAGATTGAGATGGACTCGCAGGACATAGAGAAACTCTATGAACCGCTTGTCAGTATGGCGAATATCTATTAAGCCAGATTGCCTATCTCGTCCAGATTCTTCTGGATGTCGGCATCCGTCAGCTCGTAATTCACTAAATCGCCGGACAAATACTTGTCGTAGGATGCCATGTCGATAAGTCCGTGACCGGAAAGGTTGAACAGAATCACCTTCTCTTCACCCGTTTCCTTGCATTTGTTTGCTTCGCGGATGGTGGCGGCAATGGCATGGCAGGACTCGGGGGCGGGGATGATGCCCTCTGCTTGCGCAAACAGACAACCGGCGTCGAATGATTCGAGCTGCTTGATGTCCACCGCTTCCATATAACCGTCTTTCAGCAGTTGTGATACGATGACACCTGCACCGTGATAGCGTAGGCCGCCGGCATGGATATTGGCAGGGGCAAAGTTGTGTCCCAGTGTAAACATGGGCAGCAACGGAGTGTATCCGGCCTCGTCTCCGAAGTCGTATTGGAATTTGCCGCGTGTCAGCTTCGGACATGAAGCAGGTTCGGCGGCGACAAAGCGTGTTTTCTTTCCTTCGAGGATGTTGTGGCGCATGAAGGGGAAGGCGATACCGCCAAAGTTGGAACCTCCTCCGAAGCAGGCGATGACGGTGTCGGGATATTCACCCGCCATTTCCATCTGCTTTTCGGCTTCCAGTCCGATGACGGTCTGGTGCAGGGCCACGTGGCTCAATACGGAGCCGAGGGTATATTTGCAGTTGGGAGTGGTCTGTGCCAGCTCTATGGCTTCGGAAATGGCTGTTCCCAGCGAGCCCTGATAGTTGGGATGGGCGGTCAGTATATCTTTTCCGGCGCGGGTAGACATGGAGGGAGACGGGGTAACCTGCGCACCGAATGTCTGCATGATGCTGCGGCGGTAGGGCTTTTGCTCGTAACTGATTTTTACCTGATAGACAGCGGCTTCCAGTCCGAAGAGGCGGGCGGCATATGCCAGGGAAGCTCCCCATTGTCCGGCACCGGTTTCGGTGGTCACGTTAGTCACTCCCTCCTGCTTGCAATAGTATGCCTGTGGGATGGCGGAGTTCAGCTTGTGCGAGCCCATCGGGCTGACGCTCTCGTTCTTGAAGTAGATATGTGCCGGTGTGCCGAGCGCTTTCTCCAATCCATAAGCGCGCACCAGCGGAGTGCTGCGGTAGTATTTGTACATTTCGCGGACCTCTTCGGGGATTTCAATCCACGTGTCAGTCTGATTCAGTTCCTGGCGGCAGAGTTCCTCGGCAAAGATGGGATACAAGTCTTCTGCTTTCAGCGGTTGCTTGGTGCCGGGGTGAAGCGGTGGCATGGGCTTGTTCACCATATCGGCTTGTATGTTATACCAGTACTGTGGGATTGCCTCTTCCGGGAGAATGAATCTTTTCTTTTTGTTGCTCATAGTGGTTAAAATTATTAATAATTCAATGCCCAAATGTAGCTATTATTTTTGAACCAATTTCTTTTTCCTTTTGTTTTTTGTATATCAAGGTATATTTGTCTAAGTTTGCCGCGTTTCATTAATCGATGCATTTATGAAGATTTATCATAAATTCCTTTTGTATCAAAATAAATGGATTCACCCTTACGTACGGATGACAGTGGGAGTAATGACTTCCATCACTTATTTGGCCTCCATCCTGCTGATTGTCGGCGTGGTCTATGAGCATGGCTTTACGATTTCAGAGGTCGAGGCGCATCAGCTCCAACGCTTGTACCATGGGGTGTGGATTGTTTTTCTGGTAGATGTCACCCTTCGCATCTTGCTGGAATACAAGGATACCCGGCGCACCTTCAGTAAGCTCACCTGGATACTGACCATTCTGCTCTATCTGACTCTTATCCCGGTCATTTTCCATCGTCCGGAGGAGGAGGGCGCCATCTTGCAGTTCTGGGAATTTCTGCATGGCAAGGCCTATCATCTTGTCCTGCTGCTGGTGTTTTCCTTTTTCAGCCTTTCCAACGGGCTGGTACGGTTGCTGGGGCGGCGTACGAACCCTTCGCTTATTCTGGCTGCAAGTTTCCTGATAATCATAATGATAGGTACGGGGTTGTTGATGTTGCCGCGCTGCACGGTGAACGGCATATCGTGGGTCGACTCGCTGTTCATATCCACCAGTGCGGTGTGCGTCACGGGGCTGACGTCTGTCGATGTGGCGTCCACTTTTACCCCGACCGGTTTTGTGGTAATCATTCTGCTGATTCAGATAGGCGGTCTGGGAGTGATGACACTGACGAGCTTCTTTGCCATGTTCTTCATGGGTAATACCTCGTTGTACAATCAGTTGGTGGTGCGCGACATGGTGAGTTCCAATTCCTTGAATTCCCTGCTCTCCACCCTGGTCTATATTCTGGCCTTTACGCTGGTGATTGAAGGAATAGGGATGCTTGCTATCTGGGGAGACATCCACGGGACGATGGGGATGGACCTTCAGGAAGAGCTGGCTTTTTCCGCTTTTCATGCCATTTCCGCTTTCTGCAATGCGGGATTCTCCACGTTGCCCGGAAATTTGGGCAATCCGTTGGTGATGACGGGGCACAACCCGTTCTTCATCTATATATCTCTGCTGATTATTCTGGGGGGTATCGGTTTCCCCATACTGGTGAATTTCAAGGATATTATTCTTTACCATCTGCGTCGTCTGTGGCATTTTCTGCGTACGTGGCATTGGGACGGCAAGCGTTTTTACCATCTGTACAACCTGAATACAAAGATTGTACTGATAGTCACCTTCCTGCTGCTGGTACTGGGCACGGTGGGCATTGCTGTCTTTGAGTGGAATGCCGCCTTCGCCGGCATGTCGGTGGCCGACAAGTGGACGCAGGCGTTTTTCAATGCCACGTGTCCCCGTACGGCAGGCTTTACCAGTGTGGACTTGGCAGGCTTGGGGGTACAGACATTGCTTATATATCTGTTCCTGATGTGGGTGGGAGGCGGTTCACAGTCTACGGCAGGCGGTATCAAGGTAAATGCCTTTGCGGTAGTGGTGCTGAATCTGGTGGCTGTGTTGCGCGGCACGGAACGGGTAGAGGTGTTTGGCCGTGAGCTGTCACATGATTCCATCCGTCGTTCCAATGCCACGGTGGTGATGTCGTTCGGCGTCTTGTTGCTGTTTGTTTTCATCATCAGTATGCTGGAGCCGGGTACGTCGCTTTTGGCCATTACCTTCGAGTGTGTGTCGGCATTGAGCACGGTGGGGTCCAGTTTGAACCTTACCCCGCGGTTGGGAGACGACAGTAAGCTGCTGGTGGCACTGCTGATGTTTGTGGGGCGTGTGGGACTGATTACGCTGATGCTTGGCATCATCAAGCAGAAGAAGCATACGAAGTATCAGTATCCGAGTGGTCAGATTATTATCAATTAAATGAGATGAAGTATATTATTATCGGTTTAGGGAATTATGGTCACGTGCTGGCAGAAGAGCTTTCTGCACTGGGGCACGAAGTGATAGGTGCGGACGTGAGCGTCGGCCGGGTGGATAGTCTGAAGGAAAAGATTGCCACAGCCTTTGTCATCGACGCTACGGACGAGCAGGCCTTGTCCGTATTGCCGCTGAACAGTGTGGATGTGGTGATTGTTGCCATCGGCGAGAATTTCGGTGCATCCATCCGTGTAGTGGCTTTGCTGAAGCAGAAGAAGGTGCAGCATATCTATGCCCGTGCCATTGACACTGTCCACCGTTCCGTGCTCGAGGCTTTTGAGCTGGAACGCATTCTTACTCCCGAGGAGGATGCCGCACGCGGACTGGTACAGTTGCTGGAATTCGGTGCCGATATGGAGACATTCCGCGTGGCACCGGATTATTATGTAGTCAAGTTCACCGTTCCGGACAAGTTCATTGGCTATTATGCCAATGAATTGAATCTCGATAAGGAGTTTGGCCTGAAGATGCTCGCCTTGAAACGTGCCGAGACTTTGAAGAATTGCCTGGGCGTCTCGTATGTGGAACACAATGTACTGAACGAACTGCCGGAAAATGACCAGATACAAGCCGGCGACCAGTTAGTGTGCTACGGACGGTATAAGGATTTCCAGAAGTTCTGGAAAGCACTATGACAATTGGTAATTGAAAATGGAAAGTTGAAAATTTTCCATTTTCAACTAATCGAAGTCCTTCTCCCGACACCGATAATGGAAATAATCAGTCAGGAAGTGTGCATTCTTGCGTATGAACTCTTGTCCGTATTCTTTTCCTTGCAAACTGTTCAGATAAGCATCTGGAAGCATGCCTTCGTCTTGCAGGATGCAACTCAGTTGGTAAGGGATAACGTCGGGGTTGACGATGAACATAATGGCGTTTTTCTCTGCTTCCTCTTTATTATAATAGGGGTTGTCCGGAGATTTGATGCATTCGCACAGCTTGAATTGGATATGTAGGCCGGTGTGCGGGTCGGCCATCAGCATGGCTCCGTTTTCCGTATTTATGCGTGGTATGTCCAGGCCTTCTTTCAAATTGTAGTCCATCTTGTTCAGCAGAAAATCAGAGATTTCCTCTTGCGATTGGCAGAATACAAAAGATTTCTCGCCGGATGCTTTTATGAAATCATGGAATGCAGCCTTTTCATTCGTCTTTTCTTTCTGTTTCGTCAAGTCGTCCACATATTCCGCCATTTTCTGGTTGTACTTGTTCTCGAGAAGCATGCCGCACTGCCACCATGCGTTGCCAAAATAAATCAGTTCGCAGATAAGGGTGCTTTTCCCTACCTCTCGGCTACGGATGGCCGAAAGGTTCAAGGACTTCTTGGTTATCTTGAATTCGCCTTTGTCTTCACTGCACAAATCTTTGACGTACAGATACCTGTCATCTTCTTTCTCCAGCAGATAACAACTGTTTTCCCGTACCTTCACCTTGCCCCAAAGCTGATGTTCGGGGTGGGCATTGCCGATGAGAGCCAGCCATTCCGGTGAGGTCAGCGACAGCAGGTTGCGGCGCCCTTTGAAAGTCAGTGAGGTGCGTGTGGCATATATGAGGGTCTCTGCCATTTCGGGAGTAATCTTTTCATCATCCTGCAACCGTTCAGCTTCGTCCCGGCATTGGGCGACATTTTCGATGTTGAAGTAGCATTGGTAGTGAAACCAATCCAGTATCTCCCGGTAGTGGAAGAAGTCTTCTTCTCCCATGGCAGAGTGGTATAGAAATTCCTGCATCCTTTCATTTTCGGGAGCGGTTTCGTATTCCTCTGCAAGCAGTCCGTATATCTCTTGTGCAGTCTGCTCTATTCCGGGATTCTCGGGGTTGATGGCGCTTATTCCCCGGCACAGATATTGTATATGGTGCCAAAGCAGAAAGCGTATGTCCTCCAGATTGATTTCATCCGGAAAATAATCGCCTTTGATGGGGTAGAAGGGCAGATAGGCTCCGTATCGCTTCCGGCACTCGGCAGTGAATGCCTGCCAGATGCCGGTCTGGGAGATGACGTCCTCAAACCATGCGGCGAGGCAGAGGCTTGTATAGCGTATGTTTTCCTCTTCTTCGAAGGCGTCGGCTATCGTTGAAGAGTAAAGTCTTTTGTGGATTTCGTTTGCAATGCCGACGTAGTACTGGTCAACGCTGTTTGTCTGCTTGTACGGATGCAGTTCCAACCATTTTTTGGGATATATTTTCTTCATGACTCTAAAGTGAGTTTGGTGTGTATTTTTTATATGTTTCATTTCCAGCGTAAAGATATGTTTTTTATGGGAATTTTCTTGTTTTTCCTCCTTTCGATTAGTATATTTGTATGCTACTATTAAATCGTTCCATCGTGTGGAAAAAATCGTTCTACCATGGTGGAACGATTTTTCTTCCGTGGTGGAATGATATTTTCTCCATGGTGGAATGATTAAAGAATAGCATTTCTTCTCCTTAATGCCGTGGAAGAAGAAATGACGGAATTGCAGGACCATTTAGAAACAGAATATATATGAGTGCGTATTACGACCTTTTCGAGAAACCCGACGTCCGCCAGACCGGCGAGCAACAATCCCTTTATGCCCGCTTTGTCCCCAAGGGCACCATCGACCGCAAGGAATTTATCGAGCGTGTACATCTTTTCACCGGCCTCAGCCGCAGCCTGCTGGAAGGAGCGATGGCAGGCTTTATGGACGAGTTGCGCGACTGCCTTGCCAATGGCTGGACGGTGGAGCTGGGCGAACTGGGTTACTTCACCCCCTCTTTGAGTTGTACCCGCCAGGCGACGGACAAGAAAGAGCTTCGTGCTGCCTCCATCGCTTTGCGTGGGTTGAATTTCCGTCTGGGCAGGGAGTTCTATAAGGATTTGAAAGGTAAGATGCAGTTGGAGCGTTGTCCGCAATCGGCATCGGCGCCTGCTTCGTCTGCCGATGAGGCGTTGGTCGTAGGCGTGCCGTCCTATTCAGGAAGAGTGCCCGACACGTGCCATTGCGTCGGAGAACCCCATAAAGACAGATGAAGGTCAATGTATTTCATGTGGAAGGTGCATTGCCCTATGTCCTGTCGGCTCACGAAACTACCACTATCCATTTTTGGGAAAAAAGAGTTTGGAGTTTGCAAGCGCAAATTCAGAGAGAAAAGAACTTGAACTTTTTTACGCTGTCAATTAAAGATGCCGTAAAGGATAAAAACAATGTATGATTAAGGAATAAAATTTCTTAGTCATTGTCTATCAGTTCCTTTCTTTTTCTCCAATATCCTTTTTTATCCTACGAAAACCTCCTTAAACCTCCGTTAAAGCACCACCCCGTTTTCTGCCCGTTGTATCTTTGCATCGTGGTCACAAAGAAACTGGTTTTGCAGACTGACGAGCGAACAAGACCGACTTTTATTAATCAACTTAAAATTAAAAAACTATGGCTTTGAATTATGAAGTAAAAAAGAGAGTATTCGGTTTTGACGAGACAAAAACGGAAAAGTACGTGGCGCAGATGAAAACTTTGGGTGTGGTAGGTTTTAAGGATTTATGCGACGAGGTTTCCAAGATAGGCATGGCGCCTCGCGGTGTGGTGAAGTTGGTGCTGGACGGATTGATCGACACCTTGAATATGGATATCAACAAGGGATTTTCGGTACAGCTGGGTGAGTTCGGCTGTTTCCGTCCCGGCATCAACGCTAAGAGCCAGGACAAACTGGAAGACGTGACGGCAAGCACGATTTATCGCCGCAAGATTATCTTCACCCCGGGCTTCTACTTTAAGGACATGCTGACCCGCGCCAGCGTAGAGAAGATGGATTGGTCGGGCAACGGCACCGTTTCTGGCGGGGGTAGCTCCAAACCAAATCCGGATGGCGGCGGTTCCGATGGCGACCAGGGAGAAAATCCGTTAGGATAAACATTCTGTAAATAAGGAGAATATGAACTTTCTCAGAAAAAGGTTCATATTCTCCTTGAAATACTTGACTTCGCCTTTTGAATATCGTATCTTTACATCAATCATTTAAAAATCAGACAAACTGCTATGGAAACAGAAAATGGCTTTCGTATCACGACTTATAAAAAGAAAGATTTGGCATGCCTCTATTGCCCCAATGCTACTGCACGTTGCGCCATCCGCACCCTGACGCGGTGGATAAAACGGAATCATGAACTGTATGAAGCCTTGGCGCATACCGGGTACAATGTAAGGACACGGACATTCATGCCGAAGCAGGTGAGTCTTATCGTACAGTATCTGGACGAACCTTAATATTCTTTTCAACCTCATTTATTATGTTAAAGCGGGAAGTTGCGGTTAAACTTCCCGCTTTTGTTTTTGTCATAGATACGTTGCAACACAATAGGTATAACTAACATAAGGTATTAATTAAAAAAAGAGAAAAATGATGAAAAGAATAGTTCTGATATGGATGGCCGCCTTCCTGATGGGTGGCATGGCAATGGCACAACATGCCCGCCACAGTGATAAAATGCCCGAACCGAAAGTCCGTGCCGAGCGCATGACGGAACGGATGGTGAAAGAGTACTCCTTGAACGATACGCAGAAACAACAACTGCTGGAGGCAAATCTGGCATTGGTTGAGAAAATGGGAGATATGCCGATGCATCGTGCCAAAGCATACAAGCATCATAAGAGAGATGGCAAGCGCCATCAATTGACGGATGAGCAACGCGCGCAGAAAAAAGCGGAGATGGAAAAGAAGCGTGAAGAGATGAAGACTGCCCGTATTGCTTATGATTCACAACTCCAGAAGATTATGACGGAAGAACAATATGCTGCATACAGCAAGAAAGTGCAGGATAGAAAAGCAAAAATGGAATCTAAAAGAAAATAAATTTTCTATTGCATTCAATTTGTACTATTTTTGTCCGGTCAACTACTAAAAAACAGAACGATGAAGAATATAGTCTATATTTTAGTGTGTGCATCGGTCATTTTCTTCACTGCTTGTTCGTCGCAAGACAAGAATAAGAAAGACGGTACGCAGGTATTGATGCAGGATAGTACAGAAATTGCCGGCCCACAGCGCATGCAGGTGTCTGATGTAAAAACATCCTTTACGTATAAGGGAAAAGAGTATCAGTCTTCTGTAGTGCGCCGGCCGGATGAATCTCTGCCGATAGTGAAAAACGAGCAGGGGGAGAAATTTGTGGATAACCGTATCACCTTGCGCATCACGTGCGGCGGGAAGCAGGTGGTGGATAAAGTGTTCACCAAAGATAATTTTGCTTCGTTGGTGGATGCCAAGTTCATGAAGTACTCCATTCTTGAGGGGCTGGTCTATGACAAGACCACTCCGCAAGGAATCATATACGCGGCGAGCGTCTGCTATCCGCAATCCGACCTTTATGTTCCCATCAGACTGACCATTACGGCTGACGGGAAAATCTCCATGGCAAAAGAAGAACTGATGGAGGACTATCAGACAGACAGCATTGATTAGTGGATAGTTTTCCAGATTGTTTCCAGTTTTGCAGACCATCTTTGCCGGTATGAAAATCCTGATTGTAGAAGATGAGCAAGATTTGCGGGAAACCATCCGCACTTCGCTCTTGAAAGAAAAGTTTGTTGTAGAGACCGCTGCCGACTATTTTTCGGCATTGGATAAAATCAATGACTACGATTACGACTGCATTTTGCTGGATATCATGTTGCCTGGCGGGAGCGGTCTGGACTTGCTGCGTGAGCTGAAACGGCTGCACCGCAGTGACAGTGTGCTTATTATCTCGGCCAAAGACTCGCTGGACGACAAGGTGGACGGGCTGGAACTGGGAGCCGACGATTACCTTACAAAGCCTTTCCATCTGGCGGAACTCAATGCACGTGTCAAGTCATTGATACGTCGGCGGCAGGCGAAGGGAGATGTGACCGTCACCCTTGGAAACCTTTTGCTCTACCCCGACAAACGGCAGGTAGAGATAAACGGAAAACCCTTGCAGCTGAACCGCAAGGAGTTCGACCTGCTTTATTATTTTGTAGTCAACCCCGGCCGGGTCATCAATAAAATGAGCCTTGCCGAGTCGGTGTGGGGAGACAATATAGACCAGGCGGATTCGTTGGATTTTATCTACTCGCAAGTGAAGAATCTGCGTAAGAAATTGAAACAAGCTGAGGCTACCATAGAATTAAAGGCTGTCTATGGATTCGGCTACAAACTCTCCGAACTATGAAGCTGCTGAGCTACACCTACCGCAAACTTGCATTGCTGCTGTTTCTGTTGATGGCGGTGTGGGGTGTGCTGTTCTATTACGCAATCATTGACGAGGTGGTGGATGAGACGGACGATACGTTGGAGAATTACGGTGAGATATTGATGGAGAGTGCGCTTCACGACCCCTCGATACTCGAAACGGAAGGCTCGTTGATGTCTTTCTATAAGTTCACCCCTATATCCGAAGAGGAAGGGCGGCATTACAGACAAGTGTTCTATGATGCTACGGTTTATATCGAACTGGAGGATGAAGACGAACCGGTACGTGTCATGTGTACCGCTTTCCGTATGCCCGACGGGCAATATTATGAGTTGAAACTGATGATTTCCATTTTGGAGCGGGATGACATGGTGGAGGCTATGCTTTGGTATCTGGGAGCGCTGTTCCTGTTGTTTCTCATCTGTACTTCCATCGGCATCCAGTTGGTGCTGAAGGGAGTGTTCCGTCCGTTACATAGGTTGCTTGACTGGCTGCACTGCATTCAGCCCGGCAAGGAGGTGCCTCCATTGGACAACCCGACGAAGATACGGGAGTTCCGCCAGCTGAGCGATGCTGCATTGGATATGGGTAACCGCAGCTACAAGGCATACGAGGAGCAGAAGCAGTTCATCGAGAATGCCTCGCATGAGTTGCAGACACCGCTTGCCATCGTGAGGGGAAAAGTGGAACTGCTGGCTGAGAGTGAAGGGATGACGGAACAGCAAATGGAGCAGCTGGACGAGATATATGCCACGCTGGGGCGTGCCGTAAAACTGAACAAGTCCCTGCTGTTGCTTTCCCGTATAGAGAACGGGCAGTATACCGAGATGGAGGATGTCTCGGTGGATGAGATATTGGATGAACTCTTGCCCGACTTGATGGATATCTATGAACATAAGCAGGTGAGACTGATACGAAAACGGGAGGAGCAGCCTTTTATTATCCGTTGCAACCATTCGCTGGCGCAAATACTGGTTTCCAATCTGGTGAAGAATTCGTTGCTGCACAATAGGGAAGAGGGAGAGTTGCAGGTACTTACCACTCCAACTTCGCTGGTCATAAAGAATACGGGTGATGTTCCTTTGGATGGAGAGAAGTTGTTCCGGCGTTTCTATCATGGCATGGATGGCAAGAAGGACTCCACCGGACTGGGGCTTGCCATAGCGCGTTCCATTGCGTTGTCGTCTTCATTGAAGCTCACGTATGAATGGCAGGACGGTATGCATACCTTCCGTCTGGTTAAAGAAAGTAAAATTTACTGTTAACTGCGGTTATTCCCAAATCTTTCCTAATTCTCTACCGTTATTTGCAGTGTGAATAATATGAAATTTATTAGTAACATTAAAAAATAACGATTCTGAAGAAAGTATTGTCTATTCTTGTGTTGGCTCTTGTAGCTGTTCAGTTTGCCTTTGCCGGTGATGTCATCACTCAGGATACCAAGCAGCTTCCGCTGACGGCACGCAACTTTATCAACCAGTATTTCTCGAAACCGCACATTTCACACATCAAGATTGAAAGTGAAATATTGCAGACTAAAAAATATGAAGTGCTGTTGACAGACCGTACGGAAATAGACTTCGACAAGAAAGGAAATTGGTTGGAAGTGGATTGCAAGAAGTCCGCTGTTCCCGAAGCATTGATTCCGGTTCCCGTAAAGGAGTATGTGAAGGCTAACTTCCCGAGAGAGATTATTACTAAAATCGAGCGCGGACGTACCGGCGTGGAAATTGAACTGGGTAATGACTACTCTTTGAAGTTCAACAAAAAGGGAAAGTTCGTCAGCATGGACGATTGATTCTCCAGTAACTATTAACCTAAACTTTATAGAGAAATGATGAGAATGAAGATTCAAATGTTGGCGATGATGTTCATCGCCGCCTTGGCACTTGGTGCATGCAGTGATGATGACGACAAGGATGATGTCAAAGTGCCCGAAGCAATGTCACAAGCATTGAAGTCCAAATACCCTTCCGCAATCCATGTGGAATGGGAACAGAAAGGGGGCTATTTCGTTGCAGATTGTAAAGTGGATGGGCAGGAAAAGGATGTATGGTTCAATAATCAGGCGGAATGGCAACTGACGGAAACCGAATTGCTTTGGAATAATCTTCCGGGAACAGTACAGACCTCTTTCAGCGCCAGTGAGTATGCCGGTTGGAAGATAGAGGAGATTGTTCTTTTGGAGTATCCGGTAGTGCCTATGCAGTTTGTCATTGAAGTTGAAAAGGGAAATGCAGAGTATCAATTGTTCTATTCGGAAGAAGGCGGCTTGCTACAGACAAAAGATGTGAGCGGTAATAGGGATGATACGCATTGGCCGGTAAAACTTGATTAGAGAAGAGTTAAGGATAAGGGATTAAGGACATTAGTGTTGTGCAATCATATTGAAAACTTAATCCCTTAATCCTTAATCCCTTATCCTTAACTACATCGGCTTATAATCCTTCGCCAGTCCTCCTTCGCTGGTTTCTTTGTAGAGGGAGGGCAGGTCGTTTCCGGTTTCTTTCATGACTTCCACCACTTTGTCGAATGACACGCGGTGCATGCCGTCGGTGAAGGAGGAGTAAAGGTTGGCATCCAAGGCGCGTGCGGCGGCGTAGGCATTACGTTCGATGCACGGGATTTGTACCAGTCCGCAAACTGGGTCGCAGGTCATACCCAAATGATGCTCCAATCCCATTTCGGCGGCATATTCTATTTGTGCCGGACTGCCTCCAAACAATTGGTTGGCTGCGGCTGATGCCATGGAACATGCTACACCTACCTCTGCCTGGCATCCGGCTTCCGCTCCCGAAATGGAAGCGTTGGTCTTCACGATGTTTCCTATCAGTCCAGCTGTGGCAAGGGCACGAAGTATGCGTGTGTCGCTGAACTCCCGGCTTTTTTGCAGATGATAGAGCACTGCCGGTACAATGCCACACGAACCGCAGGTAGGTGCAGTGACAATGACCCCACCTGACGCATTTTCTTCACTTACTGCCAAGGCATAGGCAAATACCAGTCCGCGCGACTGGAGGGAAGCCTTGTAGCCACTGGCACGTATATAATAGGTAGAAGCCTTTCGGCGCAGATTCAGAGGGCCGGGCAAGACTCCTTCACTATCCAATCCCCGTTTTACGGCAGCCTGCATGGTTTTCCATACCTCCTGCAGGTAATCCCAAATGTCGCTTTCCTCGCATTCCTTGACGTACTCCCAGTAACTTTTTCCGGTACGTTCACACCATTGTAGTATTTCGGTCATACTGTTCATTTCGTATACATCCGGGGTGTTTACGGATGATGCTCCATCATTCTCTTCTGCCAGGGCACCGCCGCCGACGCTGAATACGGTCCATTGGTCGGTCTCCTTGCCTTCGCTGTCCAAAGAGACGAATTTCATACCGTTGGGATGGAAGGGCAGGAATATTTTGGGCTCCCAGATTATTTCTACCGGTGCTGCGGGTTGCAGTGTCTCGGTGATGGCAACATTGGTCATGTGCCCCTTGCCGGTAGCGGCGAGGCTTCCGTATAGGGTTACTTGGAAGGCGGCTGCTTCGGGATGCCTTTCCAGGAATATCTGAGCTGCCTTGCGCGGCCCCATAGTGTGGCTACTGGATGGACCGGTACCGATACGGTAGAGTTCTTTGATTGATTTCATATATTTCAGATTTATGATTTCAGATTTATGATTTAATTATCAACTGTCAATTATCCATTAACTCAAGTCTACTACGGTAATGCCTGCTCCGCCGAACTGTATATGTTCGTCGGCAAAGTGGCGCACTCCGGGAACGGTTTCCAGATATTGGCGGATAAGCGTGCGCAGGATACCCGTTCCTGTTCCGTGAAGGATACGCACACGCGACATGCCGACGAGGATAGCATCATCAATGAAATAGGTGACGGCTTGCAGCGCTTCGTCGCCACGCATGCCACGGACATCAATGTCTTGCTTGAAATGTAGTTTCTTCTCATACATGCTGTCTTGGGTCTGGACGCTGATGAAAGTGCTTTTGGCGGACACGTCAGCTTGTTTGGGCTGCGCGTTGGTGCGTTCCAGCCTGTCCAGCTTGACGGTAGTCTTGATGCTGCCGAACGCGATAATCGCATTCTTGCCGTTCACTTCCATTACCTCGCCCACAGAGGTCTGTCCCTTTATTCTGACGTTGCAGCCGGGGACGATTGCCGCGAGGCGTTCCGCTTCTTTCCGCGCCTGCTGTTCTGCCAAAGCCTGGGCAGACGGTCCGTTCTCTTTTCCATTGCCTGCTTTCTTTTCCTTTTTCCGGTTCTGCTTTTCTTTCAGCTTTTCCATCTTGCGGGCAATTTTTTCTTCCAGTTCCTTGTTGGCAAGCGCTTCCATTGATTCGCGGAAGTCCGTCAACTCCTGGCGGGCCTGGCGTGTCTTTTCTTTTTCTGCCTGGGCTTCTTTGATGGAGCGTATGGTGTTCTCGATGCGTGCATTGGCTTCCTGCATCAGTTGCTCCACCTCTTCTTTCGCTTTGCGCAGAATATCCTTCCGGGATTTCTGCAAATCTTCGATTTCGGTCTGATAACGCTCGATGGTCTCTTCCATGTGCTTTTCACGCTGGCGTATTGTCTGGCGTTTGCCTTCCCAATAGCGTTTGTCGCGCACAATGTCCTGCAGGTACTTATCGGCGTTGATGTATTCGCTGCCCACAATTTCCGAGGCATCGGCGATGACATCTTCCGGCAGACCTATCTTGCGGGCAATCTCCACAGCGAACGAACTGCCCGGATTGCCTATCTGTAGTTGGAACAGTGCCTGCATCAGATGGCGGTCGTAGAGCATGGCGCCATTCACTACACCTTCGTGGTCTTCGGCAAAATGCTTCAGGTTCTGGTAGTGTGTGGTGATGACACCGAACGTCTGTTTCTGGTTGAAACGCTTCAATACGGCTTCGGCAATGGCACCTCCTATCTGGGGTTCTGTTCCGCCCCCGAATTCATCAATCAGGATGAGGCTCCGTTCGTTGCAGCTTTTCATCATGATTTTCATGTTCGTAAGGTGGGAGGAGTAGGTGCTCAAATCATCTTCAATGGACTGCTCGTCACCGATGTCGATGAATATACTGCTGAATATTCCGGCATGACTGCGTTCGTGCATCGGGATGAGTAGTCCGGATTGCAGCATGTATTGTAATAAGCCTACTGTCTTTAAGCAGACGGACTTGCCGCCTGCGTTCGGACCGGAGATGATGAGGATACGTTGCTTCTCATTCAGTTCGATGTCAAGCGGTACGACTTTTTTGCCATGTTTGGCGAGAGAAAGTTGCAAGAGTGGGTGTACCGCCATTGTCCAGTCCAGCAGTTGCTTGTTTTCGAGAGCCGGTTTCAGTCCGGATATTTGCTCGGCAAACAATGCTTTGGCACGTATGAAGTCTATTTCGGCAAGGAACTCGTATGATAGCAGTACGTCGGGGATGGAGGGACGCAACTGGTTGGAGAAGCCCGTCAGGATGCGGATAATTTCTCTGCGTTCGTCACCTTCAAGTTCTCGTATGCGATTGTTGGCTTCCACTACTTCGGCAGGCTCGATGAATACGGTTTTACCACTGGCCGACTCGTCGTGTACAATACCGCGTATTTTCCGTTTCAGTGCCGGTGCAACGGGAATGACCAGACGGCCGTCACGCATGGTGGGTGTTACGTCTTTGTCCACAACGCCCTCGGACTGGGCATTTCGTAGAATACTGTTCAGTGAGCGGGAGATGCTTCCCATGGTACTTGCCAGTTCCCGACGGATGCGTGCCAGTTCTGCGGAGGCGTTGTCCTTGATTTTTCCGTAAGGAGAGAGGATGCCGTTTATTTTCGCTATGAGCTGCGGGAAGACGGTGATGTCTCTCGCCAGCTTTTTCAGGCAAGGGTAGGGGGAAGCGCTTTCTTCCTCATCATCGTCGCTTTTCTGTAGGAAGCGTACTATATCGCGTATGGTTTCCAGCGAACGGCGCAGGTCGAAAAGTTCTGGCTCGTCCAGATACATGCCTTCCACGCGTATGCGTTTCAGTGACGGACGTACATCAAAAAAGTATTGTGCCGGGAAGTTGTCTTCTTCTTGGAGTATGCGTACAAATTCGGTGACTTGGTCCAGACGCTCCTCCACCTCTCCAAAGTGGTCGGAGAATGCCATGTCCATCACCCGTTCTTCACCAAGTGTACTGAGGCATTTTTCTTTCAGCAATCGGCGTATTTGGTCGAAACCTATTTTCTGTTCAAAGTTCTGCGGATATATCATGGTGCAAAAGTACTATTAATTCATGAAAAAAGAGAAAGGAAGTTTGCAGAATTAAAAATGATTTGTACCTTTGCATCGCTTTAAGAAAAAAGCACTTCCCGAAAAGGAAGTTTTTAGGAGAGGTGGCAGAGTGGTCGATTGCGGCGGTCTTGAAAACCGTTGTACTGCGAGGTACCGGGGGTTCGAATCCCTCCCTCTCCGCTGAACACTAAAGACAAATGGTGGAAAAGCTAAGACAAGTCCCGTAAAATCAAGGTTTTACGGGACTTTTTTCGTTTTGTCGACAGACAAGAAAAGGACAAGAAAATGCCCCGTTTGGACAAAGTAGTGTTACTATATTGAGCATCGCTGATGCAAAAATGTAACAATCTGCGTAACTTGCTGAACATCACGTGTAAACTTCCTAATTCCTCCCATCGCTACCAAGTGGCAAAACAGCAGAATATAGCGGATATGTGCAGACTTTCCGTTACGAATACGTTACCTGTTTATGCAAAAAGGACATTCACATTTTCGGTAATACAACATTGTCAGACAGCGGTTTGACAGATTCAGAGAGGTTCTTTGCAAACAATGGGTTAAAATAGTTATCCGACGGTTTTTCCTGCACTCGTCCGCACCGTTCTGCAAACGGATGATTGGCTCTGTACAATATAATTTTGTGAACAAAAAAAGAGCTGATTATGGATGAATTGAAAGTAACATTTTACCTCAAGAAAAATGAGGAAAGAGCCGACGGGACGATGCCCATATTGGGACGAATCCGTATCGGCAAGTCAATGGTGCAGTTCAGCACCAAGGTGTATGCCATACCTGAACTGTGGGATGTCAAATCCGGCAGGGCTGTGGGTAAGAGCAAGCCCACCACCGCCGTGAACAGGGAACTGGACAGGATAAGCGTGGATATCCGTTCCGCCTGCAAGAACTTGCTGGCGAAAAAGGAAAACGTGTCGGCAATGGAAGTGAAGAATGCCTTTCAGGGCATATCCTCCGAACAGGAAACACTAATCTCCCTTTATGAAAAATGCAACGACAGCTTCTACAAGAAGGTCGGTATAAGCCGCAAGATGGCAACCTACAAGCAGTATTGCGTGGCATTGAACCACCTGAAGGACTTCCTCCGGCAGAGATACAACGTGAGGGACTTGCCGTTCCAATCCGTCAATCCGGCTTTCGTATCCGCATACGACCTGTACCTGCGCACCGACCTCAAAATCGGACGTTCCACCATAACAAGGATGATGGGCTATCTGCACCGTGTACTTAAATCTGCCATCAATGGCGGACACCTCCGGCAAGACCCTTTTGTCGGCTATACGTTTGACTATGTTCCAATCGTCCCAAAATTCCTGTCTGAAAAGGAGCTGAAACGGATGATAGCCACACCTCTGCCCAAATCCAACCTCAACCTCGTGCGTGACGTGTTCCTCTTTTCTGCTTTTACCGGAATCTCGTTCAGCGACCTCCGCAACCTGACAGAAAGGAATCTCGCACAGGCAGAGGACGGGACATGGTGGATTCATAGCGCACGGCAGAAAACAGGCACTCCATTTCATGTGCCGTTACTGGAACTTTCGCTGGAACTCATTGAGAAATATCGGGGCATCGCCAAAAACGGCAGGCTGTTTCCGATGTACAGTTGCAGCAAGACAAACATCTACCTGAAAAGGATAGCGGAAGCATGCGGAATCAGACGTCGGGTCACATTCCATCAGGCACGGCATACATACGCTTCGGTAGTCACTCTCTCACAGGGAGTTCCGCTTGATACGGTACGCGAACTGATGGGACACCGGGACTGGCGTGCCACCCGAATCTATGCACATTTGACCCATGACAAGGTAAGCGAGGATATGGGCAGGCTGCAAAAACGTCTTGATGACAAATTCAACTATACCCCATTGGCTGAGGATGCAACGTCCCAGACTGCGACATCGAAAACCGAAGCCGGACACAATAAAAGAATGAAGCCATGAAGAAAGAACGCAGCACCACCTACAATACTTTCGCGGTATTGTTCTACATCAACCGACAAAAGGTAAAGAAGAACGGCTTGTGTCCGCTCATGGGAAGAATTTCCATCAATACCGAAGTCGCACAGTTCTCCACGAAAATGGAAGTGCAGCCGGAATTGTGGGATGCCAAGAAGTACCGCCTGACGGGGAAAAGCCGTATCGCAAAGGAGACCAACGCAAAGATTGACAGGCTGGAGGAAGAAATACACCGCTATTACAGGGAGATACTTGACGAACAGGGCTATATCACGGCTGAGCTTGTCAAGAATGCAGTGAACGGTGTCGGGCAATACAAACGGAAACTGCTGGAACTTTACCGTGAATACATGGAGGAATATGCCAAGCGTGTGGGAATTAACCGCGCTTACGGCACATTGAAAGCCCACAAGGCATCCTATAAAACCCTCCAGAAATTTATACATGACTGCTACGGTGCGGAAGACATCCCGTTAAAGCAGCTTGATTATGCCTTCATTGAAAAATATGACAATTTCTTGCGGACGGACATGGGATATTCCATTGCCACAGTGGAGGGGTATATCATAAAACTGAAGACCATGACAAGGACGGCACTGGCGCAAGGTACAATCCGTTATAACCCGTTTGCCTCGTTCATTCCTGAAAAGGCACTGAGGAAACACCGCCATCTGACGATGGACGAGCTACAGAAGCTCATGCACACGCCCGTTCCAAACGGTTTCCTTTGCCTCGTCCGTGATATGTTCATCTTCAGCACTTTTACAGGTATCTCCTATATTGATATGTGCAACCTGAATACAAGTAATTTGAGCAAGGACGGCAAGGGGAATTTATGGATAAAGCTCAAACGTCAGAAAACCAAGAGCAAGTGTGCGATACGCCTGCTTGACATTCCACGCAGGATATTGGAGAAATACGAGGGAGAGCGGACAGGTGACAGGCTGTTCAATATGCCATGTTGTTCCGCCCTGACCAACAATATGCCCAAACTCGCCAAGTTATGCGGAATTGAAAGACGGCTTACCTATCATATGGCACGACATAATTTCGGAACATTGATAACTCTTTCACAGGGAGTTCCGTTGGAAACCGTATGCCAGATGATGGGACACAAGAACATGCGCACCACACAAATCTATTCCCGACTGACCCATCAGAAAGTGGACGAGGACGTAAAGAAGCTGACACAGCGCATTGGGAACAAGTTCCGTATGCCGGAGTGGAACAAAGACAGGGAAAACATTAAAAACATACATTATGGAACGAGGAATCATTACAATCAGTGAAACAGGAGTGGTCGCCATGCCGACCGCTCCTGTTTGGATGACACAGCAGGAAATGTCAGACCTGTTTATGGTATTCTGCTGTGACATCCGCAAGGCTATCCGTGATATTTATAAGAATCATGAACTGTTGGAAGAAACAACCATGTGTTACATCAGACAGGAAGACGGGACACGTTACATGGTGTACAGCCTTGAAATCGTCATAGCTCTTGCGTTCAGACTACGCAGCAGGGAATGTATGGTTTTCAGAATGTTCATTATGGGAAGGCTGTATGCGCCCAATCAGGAAAAGCCCATTCATTTGTTCTTTTCACTGTCCGAAGCCAATCCACGATACAAATGTTAGTGTTGTTTGTACCTATAATGAGAATAATGCAAGAAGCCGATGGCTGGGTAATTTACCTGTCGCCATCGGCTTCTGTTCCTTTCACACTTTACAAAATTACGTTTCCGTTCGGTAGGCGTTCCGATACCCGCCCATCACCAGCTTTTCGATGTCAGATTCCTTGTAGAGAATCTTACCACCCAACTGGTAATAGGACACTATCCCGTTGTTACGATAATCCTGCAAGGTGCGTCGGCTCACTTTGAGCCATGCCGACACCTCCTTGTCCGTCAGAAAGCGTTCATTACCGAATGAAGCCTTGCTTTTTTCGTTCATGCTTTCAATACCGTTCAGCATAGAGTCCAGTTCCTTCATGAAGCCGACAGCCCATTCATCATTTGTTTTAATCGTTCCGTTCATTTGTTACAGTGGATTTAGTGGTACAATAGATTTGATTATATTCAGATAGTCTTTCCCCGACAGGTTGCATCCTTTCGTCTGTCCTCCACGAGCTGGACAATACGCAATACGTCTTCCGGCTTGTAGAAAATCTTATGCCCTATCTGGGAGTAAGCCAGCGTCCCGTTGTCGCGAAGCGTCTGCAAGGTTCTCGGACTGATACGAAGCTGCTGGCAGACATCCTGATTGTCCATCCAGCGGCTGAGCCGTCCTTCCTCCCTTTTGCCGAGGATTTCATTCACCCGATCGGAGAAGTGGTTAAATTTTCCGACCATTTCTTCAAACACGTCTTTCGAGATAATCACAAATTCATTCATTGCATATACTGTTTTTATTGTTGGTAATCCTGTTTGTCTGCAAAGTAAAGCCAATACCAGTATCGGACAATGGCTTTACTACTGACTGGCAGCTTGTGGCGGCAAGTGGTAGGGATTGGCTTAATTCCATATTCCGCAACAGTCCTTCCGGTTGCCGACTGTACAAAGAAAAGCCAAGTCCGGCAGATTCCAACCAACCCGCAGCATCGTGGCAGCATTTGGCACTGGTACGGTAGCCTGTGGCGCATTTCAGATACCATGTACTGCAAGATGATTCTCCAATCAAGACCCTGAGAATATTTTTATTTTCGTATTATCCGTTCAGATTAAGCCCTTAAATATGAAACAGCTATTTTCTACTTCTGTGGCAATTCTGTGAATTATCCACCACTAATCATATATGAAAAATGCAAAATGCCACATTGTTGCCACAGCCAATCCAAGTATTTGACTTCCTGCATTATATCCATTTCCTTTGCTGCCGATAATCGGTCAAATGTGCGCACTACGACCACTATTGTTAAACATTTAATTCAAACAAGTATGAGAAAGAATGCAAGCAGCCGGACAATGGATGAAGATTTGAAAATCTTTTTGGGTATCAAGCCGGAAGTGGAAGAGCAGAAACCTGCGCTTGCCGGTATGCCGGCACAGGAGCACGAGGATGTACAGGCAGGTATGGATGAGAACATGAGTGAACAAACAGGTGAAACCGTGCAGGAAAATACGGATGGAAGCTCGCAGGTGGTACACCGTGTCAGCGGCAAGCAACGCAGGGCATCGCTGGAGGAATACAAGGCAATGTTCCTCCCGGTACCGTCCATCGAAGACCGGAAGCCCGTGTTCCTCAGCCGCGACACACGCGATGCCCTCGACCGCATCGTCAGCCTGTTCGGCAGTCGCAGGATGAGCGTGTCGGGACTGATGGAGAACATCGCCCGCCACCACCTTGCCACCTACAGGGAGGACATCGAGGCATGGCGTAAACTCTGAGAATTAAGGAGCAGGTTTACGGGGTGTTATTCGGAGTTATTCTGAACCAATCCAACGGAGTTTTGAGGGGAGCAAGTTTGTGTTTCGGGCATACCGAAACCGCCTGCTCCCACTCTCAAAAACTCGTGGAAGCCGCATCCCGTTGGTCTATCAAGTAATTACATTTTAATCATTATAAGTCAATGGAACAGAAACGAAAATTCGACAGAAGGAACAAGGGCGGTCGCCCCAAGAAGGAGGCGGCAGACAAGCTGAAATACCGTCTCACGGTGAAGATGGCGACATCGGACTACTACACCCTGAAAGGCAAGGCTCGGAGCGCAGGTATGTCTGCCGGGGAATTCCTGCGCGAGTGTATGAGAAGCTGTCATGTAAAGGAACGGCTCACGCCGGAACATACGGATTATGTCCGCAAGCTGTGCGGTATGGCGAACAACCTGAACCAGCTTGCGCACAAGGCGAATGCCGCAGGCTTCGTCACGGTGAGGATGGAGTGCCGCGTGCTCGTGGTACGTATCGAGGAATTGCTGAACCTTATCCTCCTATGATAGCCAAAATTGTCAAGGGGAGTAACTTCAGGGGTGTGGTGAACTACATTCTTGACAAGGAAAAGGATGCCAAAATCCTTGTCTGTGACGGCTTGTTTTCAGAAAATAAGGACACGATAGTCATGAGTTTTGAGGCGCAGTCAGGGATGAATCCGAGAGTGACGAAGCCTGTCGGACATATTGCACTGGCATTCTCCAGAGAGGACGAACACCGCCTTACCGACCGGACAATGGCAGGAATTGCATTGGAATACTTGGAGAGAATGAGTATAAAGGAAACACAGGTTCTTGTCGTGCGCCACTTCGACAAGGAGCATCCGCATGTGCATATCGCATTCAACCGCATCGCTAATGACGGCAGGACAATCAGCGACCGGAACGAGCGGATACGCAGCACACGCATCTGCAAGGAACTGACACGGAAGTACGGTCTGTACGTATCCGAAGGCAAGGAAAAGGTGAAACTGCATCGGCTGAAAGAGCCGGACAAGACCAGATACGAACTTTATTTTCTCCTTAAATCGGAAGTTTCAAGATGCGGCAACTGGCGGCAGTTAGCTGCTAATCTGGATAAACAAGGCGTGGAAATGCAGTTCAAACACAAGGGCAAGTCGGACGAGGTGCAGGGTGTCGTATTCTCCAAGAACGGCTATTCGTTCAGCGGCTCCAAGCTTGACAGGCAATTCAGCTATTCCAAGATAGACAAGGCTATGAACGCCAACAGACAGGAGGAACAGCAAAGGATAATGACGGGCAATCAAGTCTCCGAACAGCCGACACCACAATCTGAAGTGATGGGCAACGATGATTTGTACAGTGGTTCCATAGGCTTGCTCATGCCGAATGCTACAAACGGTCAGGCAGATGAGAACTATTTTGAGAAACAGTTAAAACGTAAGAAAAAGAAACAACGTAAAATCAGTTTATAAACATGGATAATAACGAAGTGTATGCGCTCTTTGAGGACATCAAAAGTGGCTTAAAGAGTATAAACAGCAAGTTGGAGAATACTCCAAAAGTAAGCAACAACCAGTCAAACGGACAGCCTCCGGCAATGGATTTGGCTCCCATAAAGGAATTGCTGAATACTTCTGCCAGAGAAAACCGGGAACAGACTAAAGCCATACTGACCAAATTCGGAGAGGCGGAAGTCTACACGTCAAACCGGATTCTGAATCTGTTGCGTGACTTGAAAGAATCGTTTACCCAAAGTGCTAACGGACAGGTGAACGAACCGCAGGAACATATCCACCGCCACAGCTTCGATATCAAGTCAAGCAAGGTGTTTTCCTTTTTGGTCGGCTTGGGTGTCGTTTGCGGTCTATCCATCTGGGGCAACATTGAGCTTTGGCAGTCGAAGCGTCAGTATGCGGATGATGCGCTGAAGTTCCGTGCCATCCGCTCGTGGGGAGGGTGCAGTCCAAAAGAGATTCTTTGGCTGAACGATGTGTTCGACATTCACCGTGACGAAAAGTCCATTGAATGGGTACGCGGACAGGCTGACGGTTACGACAAGGATTTGAAAACTGTATCCGACAGCCTGATGCAGGAGAGTTTGAAAGTAAGGCAAATGAATGGTGATAATAAAAAATAAAGTGAATGGCATCAGTAAAGGTAAAATTCCGTCCTTCTTCCGTAAACGGCAAGGAGGGCAGTATCTATTATCAGGTGATACACAACCGCGTAGTCCGCCAAATCAGGACGGACTACCGGATATTTGAAAGCGAGTGGGATGACAAAGCATCGACAATGATTGTTCCCGAATTGACAGGTACAGGGCGGAAGAACCATCTGCAATCAGTTATAAGCGATATTGAATGGGATATTAAACGCTTGAAAACAATCATCGCATTGTATGAAAGAGGAAACAAAAGCTACACATCGGATGACATTATCTTGAAATTCAACAGACAAGCGGACGAACAATCACTGTTCTCTTTCATGCAAGGTGTCATAGAGCAGTTAAAACGGCTGAACAGAATCCGCACGTCTGAAACATACACAGTTACGCTCGCCAGCTTCATGAAATTCCGTGACGGGCAGGACATCCTTCTTTGTGAGATAGACGGTGATATCATGATGCTGTATGAAGCATGGCTGAAAGCCAACGGCAACTGCCCCAACACCATATCGTTCTATATGCGCATACTACGAGCCGTCTATAACCGTGCGGTGGAAAAAGAACTGATAGAACAGAAGTATCCATTCAAGCATGTTTACACGGGCATAGACAAGACCGTGAAACGTGCCATACCATTAAAGACAATCAAGCGTATCAAAGAACTTGACCTGACCATGAAGCCACATCTGGACTATGCGAGGGACATGTTCCTCTTTTCGTTTTATACCCGTGGAATGTCGTTTGTCGATATGGCATACCTGAAAAAGTCGGACTTGAAAAATGGTATCCTCACATACCGGAGAAGAAAGACCGGGCAACAGCTTACCGTCAAGTGGGAAAAGTGCATGGGGGATATTGTGGCTAAATATGAAGGTCATTCCGACACGCAATACCTGCTGCCGATAATCACTGACCTGCGTGCCAATGAACGGATACAGTACAGAAATGCACTCTGCCGGGTAAACATCGCATTGAAGGAAATAGCCCGGTTGGTCGGTCTGGCTCTTCCGCTAAGTATGTATTGTGCCCGTCATGCTTGGGCAAGCATCGCCAAGAGCAAGAACATACCGCTTGTAGTCATCAGCGAAGGCATGGGACATGATTCGGAGGAAACCACTCGCATCTATCTTGCATCGCTTGATACAAGTGTAGTAGACAAAGCGAACAGCCTTATTCTGAAAGACTTGTAACAGAAAACTCCCAGTAAAAACTTGTTTAGTAAAAATCCGAATCTCTTGATAAGAGTTATAGTTATATCGCAAAGGTACACAAAATACTGAAAAATGAGCATAAATGTCTCGTTGATAATGCGATAATTCGTATAAAAACTATAGGTCTGTTGAGTAAATCTACTTTTGACAGATACGGAATGTGCTGACTTTCAGATATACTCTTGCTTGCCAATATCTCTTATCAAGAGATTATACCGAAAGTAGTCAATGGAACTTATAGATAACATAAACAAAACATTAAAGGATGACCTGATAAAGGAGTTGCATGGCGGCACTAAGGTCGCCATTGCCGCTTCGTGCTTTTCCATATATGCCTTTGAAGAGTTGAAAGCACAATTCAAGGACATTGAGGAACTTCGCTTTATATTCACTTCTCCTACTTTTGTCACGGAAAAGGCAGACAAGCAGAAAAGGGAATTTTATATTCCACGCCTCAGCCGTGAGCGAAATCTATACGGCTCGGAATTTGAGATAAAGTTACGCAATGAACTGTCCCAAAAAGCCATAGCGAAAGAATGTGCAGACTGGATTCATAAGAAGGCTTGTTTTAAATCCAACCGTACAGGAGAAAATATGATGGGCTTTGCAGCCGTGGGCGATAAGGCTTATATGCCGATAACCGGCTTTACGACTGTTGAGCTGGGGTGTGAACGGGGCGACAATGCCTATACCATGATTAACAAGTTTGAGGCTCCTTTCTCCCAACAGTATCTGGCATTGTTCAATCAGGTATGGAATGACAGTGCCAAAATGCAGGTTGTTACGGATAAGGTACTGGACAACATAACAAATGTTTATAAAGAGAATGCTCCAGACTTCCTTTATTTCGTTACGCTTTACAATATTTTCCGCGAGTTCTTGGATGACCTTTCCGAGGATGTTCTGCCCAATGAGGCTACAGGCTTCAAGGAAAGCCAGATTTGGAACAAACTGTATAATTTTCAGAAAGATGCTTGTCTGGCCATTATCAACAAGCTGGAAAAGTACAATGGTTGTATCCTTGCCGACAGTGTGGGCTTGGGCAAGACATTCACGGCTCTTTCAGTTATCAAGTATTACGAGAATCGCAACAAATCCGTGCTGGTGCTTTGTCCTAAGAAACTGAATGACAACTGGATTACCTACAAGAGCAACTATCTGAACAACCCTATTGCCAAAGACCGCTTGCGCTATGACGTGTTTTTTCACAGTGACCTGTCACGCAGGGAGGGCAAGACTAACGGGTATGACTTGTCGCATATCAACTGGGGAAATTATGATTTGGTTGTGATTGACGAGAGCCATAATTTCCGTAACGGTGGCAAGGTTACCACTGATGAGAACGATGAAAACCCACGGGAAAACCGTTACCTGCAACTAATGAACCGTGTAATCCGTTCCGGTGTGAAGACTAAAGTCCTAATGTTGTCTGCCACTCCGGTAAACAACCGTTTCAATGATTTGAAGAACCAGATTCAATTGGCATACGAGGGTGACAGCGAACGTATTGATAATGTGTTGAATACTTCTTCAAGTATAGATGATATTTTCCGTCAGGCACAGACAGCATACAATGTATGGGCAAAACTTCCTGCCGAACAGCGGACGACAAAGGAGCTGTTGGGACGGCTTAGCTTTGACTTCTTTGAAGTGCTCGACAGTGTGACCATTGCCCGAAGCCGCAAGCATATCGAACAGTATTACGACACTGCCGATATAGGCAAGTTCCCGACAAGGTTGCCACCTGTATCACGCCGTCCGGATTTGACCGACCTTGATTCGGCTGTCAATTATAATGAGATTTACGAAACAATCGAAAAACTAAATCTTGCAGTCTATACGCCTTCTGATTTTCTTCTGGCAAGCCGTGTGGAGAAATACACGGACAGGGACGAAGGCAAGGATTATTTTTCCGGGCATGGTATGGCCGGACGCGAGAAAGGTATCCGACGGCTGATGAGCATCAACCTGCTGAAGCGTCTGGAAAGTTCGGTAAACTCATTCCGACTTACTTTACAGCGTATCCAATCGCTGATAACCTCGACCGTACAGAAACTTGACAATATCCGACAAGGGGAAGTTTTCGACATCGAAGTGGATGATGTTGCCGGAAATCTGGATTACGATGACCGGGAGTCGGATATGTTCATAGGAGGTAAGAAGACAAGGATTGCACTGGAGGATATTGACCATATCACGTGGCGAAAATACTTGGAGGAAGATTTAGAGAACCTAAATCTGCTGCTTCTGATGCTGGAGGACATCACTCCCGAACATGACAGCAAGCTGCAACAGTTAATCGCCGACTTACGGTACAAGTTTGCCCATCCCATCAATGGAGATAACAGGAAGGTCATCATCTTTACGGCTTTTTCCGACACAGCCGAATACCTGTATGACTGTCTGGCACCACATATAAAGGAAGGACACGGACTGAACACCGCTCTTGTGACCGGGGACGTGGAGGCACGCAGCACTTTACGCTTGCCGCAGCGTGAGAAACTGGATTTCAACAAGGTGCTTACCTTGTTTTCTCCTGTTTCCAAAGACAGGGATACCATCTACCCGCATATTCACGACGAGATAGACGTACTGATTGCCACCGACTGCATCAGCGAGGGACAGAACTTGCAGGACTGCGACTACCTGATAAACTATGACATCCATTGGAATCCGGTGCGTATCATCCAGCGGTTCGGGCGTATTGACCGTATCGGCTCACGCAACGCGGTCATCCAATTGGTGAATTATTGGCCTAACGTGACATTGGACGACTACATCAACTTGAAAGGTCGTGTGGAAGCCCGCATGAAAATGTCCGTGCTGACCAGTACCGGGGACGACAATCCCATATCTCCCGAAGAGAAAGGGGATTTGGAATATCGTCGGGAACAGTTGAAACGCCTGCAAAACGAGGTGGTGGATATTGAGGAAATGAATACCGGCATCAGCATCATGGATTTGGGGCTGAACGAGTTCCGCCTTGACCTGTTGGCATACATGAAGGAGAATCCGGACATCGAGCATACACCTTTCGGTCTTCATGCCATTGTTCCGGTTACGGAAAGCAATCCTGCCGGAGTGATTTTCGTACTGAAAAACAGAAACAACGGAGTGAACATCGACCGGAAGAACCGCCTGCACCCGTTTTATATGGTTTACATATTGGAGGACAAGAAGGTCGTTGTCAATCATCTTTCTCCGAAAGAGCTGCTTGACCGTTTCCGGTTTCTGTGTAAGGGCAAGTCAAATCCGGATATGGAGATTTGCCGGGAGTTCAACCGCATTACACGTGACGGCAAGGACATGAAACAATATTCCGGATTGCTGAACGATGCCATAGCCTCGATAATCAGTGTAAAGCAGGCAAGCGATATTGACAGTTTTCTGAGCGGGGTGCAAGGCTCGTTGTTTACGGACGAGATAAGCGGGCTGGATGATTTTGAACTGATTTGTTTTTTGGTAATCAAATAGCTTATGTACGGTCTTCCCCTATCCACAGAACGCAAACAACAGCTTCCCAAGAAAGCCATATATACGAAGTTTGACTTGAAGTCCTCACAGCGTGAGAGTTTTGATGCAGACATCGCACGGATGGATATTGTGTCGGTCGTTTCTCCAGTAACAGTTCCGGCATTAAGCGAAGGCGATGCGGTGAAAGAGTTTTATGTACTTGCCGTACAGATGAAACGCAAGAACTATGACGCAAAGAATATCCTGCTACTGACCAAGCTCATTCCGCAGAATATTGTCTTTGCCCTGCAATACGATGGGCAGACGCAGTTCATTGTTTTTCATACAAAACTGATTATGTCCGCATGGCAATTCACAAATGAAGCGCGAGTGCCATTGTCGGGGTTGAATCTTGATGCCGTTTGGGAGAATATAGTAAAAGCCATCGGACAGATTGAGGTGGCTGGAGAAAATACACTTGCCGGACAGATAGCCGAAGATGACCGAAAGGCGAAAATGCTTACTCAAATAGCGACACTTGAACGCAAGATGGTTAATGAAAAGCAGCCTCATCGTAAACGAGAATATTTTGAACAGGTTAAGAAATTAAAAGAACAGTTATGAGTAAGTGCGAAGGACATATAAAGCATCACTATGTGCCTCAAACATATTTGAGGCAATTTGCCCATTCTAATGGGAAACAGAAGCATGAAAGATTCTTCTTAAATGTTTACAATAGACAAGTACCAAAGCCATTTCCAAAAAATGTAGATGAAGTTTGTCAAATTCCTTATTTCTATAAAATAACAGATGAATATCTTTCTGAAAATCCACAAGAAAATCTTAATGCTCTCTCATTAGAAGTTGAATATTTTGCTCATTACATTGAGCCTAATTGGGGAGCAATATTAAATGAAATAAGCAGACGTAAAGAGGATTGTGTTCAGCGCAAGTTATCTTTATTTCCAATGGTTGGAAATGATAAATATTTGCTCGCTGAGCAAATTGTAATTCAATTTCTTAGACATCCTAAAATGAGAAAATATGACCTTGCCTTATTTGATGAAGTTTGTCCCAAAATGATAAGACTATTTCAGCAGGGTTTAGCTACTGAATTGAATGACCCTAATATTGCTGAATTGAATATTGGCATTAAAAAGGATGATGTCGTTCTTCATGCGACCCAAAGCTATCTTAATGATGAAATTGTATCTCGTTTCGCAAAAGACTTATCTCATAATCTATGGACATTTGTGTATTCTTCTGAAAAAAGATTTATGACATCTGACAATCCAATTGTTTGTATTCAACAATTGCCAGATGAACGTCCATTTGATTTGGGCCTCAACCAAAAAGGGGCAATTAAATATTTTGCATTATCTCCTGATTTACTTCTTATAATGATGGATGAAACATTAACGCCCGGTGTTGATTGTAAATTTGGTGTTGCTACAGAGACATGTCTATCAACATACCATAAAGCATTATGTTATCAATCTAATGAAGTTTACAGCTTTCAAATATTTGACAATAATTTTACAATATAATGGATAAACTAAAATTGCAGAGCTTTGATGTAATTGGCTCGAATATACAGAAGATACAACAACTGTTTCCTAATTGTGTGACGGAGCGGTTAAGTAAGGACGGCAAGCCGGAGTTGGCTATTGACTTTGAGAAGTTACAAGCAGAACTGTCAAACGATATTATTGCCGAGGGTGAGGAACGCTATCAATTCACTTGGCCGGACAAGCGTGTAGCAAATCGCTTGGCAAATATTCCCACTACAATGACACTCCGTCCGTGTCGTGAGGAAAGTGTGGATTTTGACCATACGCAGAATCTTTATATTGAGGGCGATAACCTTGATGTATTGAAAGTGTTGCGCGAGACTTATCTTGGCAAAGTGAAGATAATTTACATAGACCCACCTTATAACACAGGTAATGACTTTGTTTATAATGATAATTTCGCACAAAGTCGTGACAAATTTGAAGAGACAAATGGATTGTTTGATGAAGAGGGTAACCAAATCATTGACCCTATGCAACGAAATACCGAGAGTAACGGTCGTTTTCATACGGATTGGTTGAATATGATTTATCCGCGTTTGAAAGTTGCAAGGGATTTACTGGAAGAAGATGGTGCCATTTTTATAAGTATTGACGAAAATGAACATTCCAACTTATTGTCTGTAATGAATGAAATATTTGGAGAAGCGAATTATGTCGACTCTATCGTTTGGGATAAAAAAGCTTCAGCAAAGGGTGTTCCACCTCAAAGTATGATGGTTAATGTTCATGAATATATCGTAGTCTATTGTAAGAGTTTAGAGTTTAAATTTATTGGGGAAAAGCGTGATGCTGAGAAAGATGGATTTAAGAATCCAGATAATGACCCGAGAGGACCATGGAGAGAATCAAATATAAAAAGTACAATAAAACCCATAGAAGATGCTTTTACAATTATTGACCCTAATACAGGGAAGCAGTATACGAATACTTGGGCTTTTTCAAAAGAATCTTTGGAAAAAATGATTTCAGAAGGACGCATATTGTGGAAAGAAAGCCTGCCGAAACAGAAGGAATTTATGTACGAAATGACAAATGAAAATAAGGCGATAAAAAGTAGTTGGGGGGTCTTTGATGCACAAAGTACAACTGTCTATTTAAAACATTTAATACCAGAAGTTAAGTTTGATAATCCAAAACCTATTAACTTAATGAGTTATTTGGTAGAAGTTACTTTAGGTAAAGATTCCACAATTCTTGACTTCTTCTCTGGCTCTGCTACCACAGCCCATGCCATAATGAAACTCAATGCTGAAGATGGTGGTAACCGCAAGTTCATTATGGTGCAACTACCAGAACTGACGGATGAAAAGAGTGAAGCATACAAAGCCGGATATAAGAACATTTGCGAGATAGGCAAGGAACGTATTCGCCGTGCGGGAAAGAAAATCAAGGAAGAAAACAAAGACAAGGTAGGCATAGAAAAACTTGACACAGGTTTCCGAGTACTGAAGCTTGACACATCAAATATGGAAGACGTATATTATACGCCACAGGAGTTCACGCCGCAATCGCTGTTCAATGAAAACGTGAAGTCCGACCGCACGAGCGAAGACCTACTGTTTCAGGTGATGCTTGACCTTGGCATTGAACTCTCTGTCAAAATTGAAACACGACAAATGGCAGGAAAGATGGTTCACTTTGTGGACGACAATTATTTGGTGGCTTGCTTTGACCGTGAAGTAAACGAAACGACCATTACCGAAATAGCCAAGCTGAAGCCGGTGTATTTCGTGATGCGCGATGCCTCGGCTGCCAACGACAACGTGATAGACAACTTCGAGCAGATATTCCACCATTATTCACCCGATACGAATTGTAGAATCATCTAAACAGAAGCCATTATGAAATTCAAGTTTAAGATTCAACAATATCAGACGGATGCGGTAGAGAATACGGTAGCCGTGTTCCGTGGGCAACCGTCGCATACGCTGTCTGCATATCGCATAGATTTGGGTACTTATAAAAATCAACGGATTACTTACGAGGAAGAGGAAACCGGATATTGTAACCATCGTCTGGAAATAGACGGCGAAACCTTGTTGCACAATATCCGCTCCGTGCAGAACCTGTACGATATAGCCCCTTCCGCCACGCTTGCCAAAGGAATAGCTCCTGTCAATCTTGATATTGAGATGGAAACAGGTACGGGTAAGACTTACGTCTATATCAAAACTATGTTTGAGTTGAACAAGCAGTACGGTTGGAGCAAGTTCATTATCGTTGTTCCAAGTATAGCCATTCGCGAGGGTGTGGCAAAGAGTTTCAATATGCTGGAAGAGCATTTCATGGAACACTACGGGAAGAAAGCCCGTTGGTTCGTGTACGACAGCGGTAACCTGCAACAATTGGATAGTTTTTCGTCAGATTCTGGTCTGAGTGTAATGATTATCAATACACAGGCTTTTGCAGCCTCCATGAAAGAGGGCGGACGGAGCAAGGAAAGCCGTATAATTTATTCAAAACGTGATGAGTTCGGAAGCCGACGGCCTATTGACGTGATAGCCGCCAACAATCCTATCGTTATCATGGACGAGCCACAAAAGATGGAAGGCGATGCCACGCAAGCCGGTATCAGACGGTTCAATCCGTTGTTCGTGCTCAACTATTCGGCTACCCACAAGACCAAACATGACACCATCTATGCACTGGATGCGCTGGATGCCTATCGTCAGAAACTGGTAAAACGCATTCAGGTGAAAGGCTTTGAGGTGAAAAACTTGCGGGGTACAAGCAGCTATCTCTATTTAGATGACATTGTACTGTCGCCCAAACAGCCTCCAATGGCACGTATAGAGATAGAAACAAAGACAGCATCGGGCAGCATTGTGCGCAAGACCAAGACTTTCGGCACAGGTGACAGCCTGCGTGAAGAATCCGGGCTGGCGGAATACGACGGTTTTACGGTATCGGAAATCCATGTCAGCGGTTATGTTACGTTTCTTAACGGTGTGACCCTGCGTCGTGGTGAAGTGATAGGCGACACCAATGAACTGACGATGCAGCGTGTGCAGATAAGGGAAACCATCAAGTCACATTTCGAGAAAGAACGCCAGCTGTTCAAGCGGGGTATCAAGTGCCTGTCGCTTTTCTTCATCGACGAAGTGGCAAAATATAAGAGTTACGATGAAGACGGCAACGAGGTGAAAGGCATCTTCCAAAAGATGTTCGAGGAAGAATATGCCCGGCTGATAAACGACGAGTTTCATATCTGGGACGAGGATTACAACGAATACCTGCGCCGTTTCACACCACAGGAAGTGCATCGGGGATATTTCTCGATAGACAAGAAGACCAACCGTGTAATTGACGGAAAGGTGGAGAAGAAAACAGGCTTGTCTGACGATATATCCGCCTACGACCTGATATTGAAGAACAAGGAGCGTCTGTTGAGCTTCGAGGAACCGACACGCTTTATCTTTTCGCACTCGGCTTTACGTGAGGGATGGGACAATCCGAACGTATTTCAAATCTGTACGTTGCGTCATTCTAATTCCACCACCGCCAAGCGGCAGGAAGTGGGACGTGGCTTGCGTATCTGCGTGGACAGGAACGGTGTCCGCATGGACAAAGAACTGTTAGGCGAAGATGTGCATGAGGTGAATAGGCTGACGGTGATAGCCAACGAGAGTTATGCCGATTTTACCAACGCCTTGCAACGGGAAACACGTGAAGTGCTTCGTGAGCGTGCAGCCAAAGCGACAGTTACCTATTTTACAGGCAAGCAAATTAAGACTGGCGAAGAAATCCACACTGTCAGTGAATCAGAGGCAAGCCGCATTATTGTTTATTTGGAAGACAACGGCTACATTGACGAGGATAAAAACATTACACCTGCATACCGGAAGGCGGTAGCCAACGGAACGGTTGCACCACTACCGCAAAAGTTGCAGTCCATAGCCGAAGGTGTGACACGGTTGATAAATTCAATATTTGACCCGAAAGCACTTGACGGCATGATAGAGCCGGACAAGCCCACCATACCGGAAAACAGATTGAACGAGAATTTCAACAAAGCAGAGTTTCAAGCCTTGTGGAAGGAGATTAACCATCAATATGTTTATACGGTAAGTTACGACAGCAATGAACTGGTAGAAAAAGCCGTTCTGCATATCAATGCGGAACTGAACGTGAAACAGTTGCGCTATATCATGGTGGAAGGTACACAGGACGAGCAGTGGGTCACGGAATTTGGCAACACACGCTCACAATCTCATGAACTGACCGATGTCTGTACTTCGACCGTCCGTTACGACCTCGTAGGCGACATTGCCAAAGGCGCAAACCTTACTCGCCGTACCGTAGTAAGAATTTTGCAGGGTATAAAAGAAAGCAAGCTTTATCTGTTCAAGAATAATCCGGAGGAATTTATTCGTAAGGTCATAGGCATAATCAAGGAGCAGAAAGCAACGATGATTGTGGAGTCAATCCACTACAACATGACCGAAGGCAAATACGACAGCAACATTTTCACCGTGAAAAACAAGGTGGACTTTGACCGGGCTTACGAGGCAAAGAAACACATTACCGACTATGTGTTCAGTGACAGCAAGGGAGAACGAGAGTTTGCCCATGGCCTTGATGAAGCCAACGAGGTAGTGGTATATGCCAAACTGCCACGCACTTTCCAGATTCCGACACCTGTCGGCAATTATGCCCCTGACTGGGCTATTGCCATGCAAAAAGATGGAGTGAAGCACATCTTCTTCATTGCCGAAACCAAAGGTTCAATGGGTTCTATGGAATTGCGTGGTGTGGAAAAAGCCAAGATAGAATGTGCGGAAAAACTATTTAATTCCATTTCTACTGCCAACGTAAAATACCATAAAGTGGCTTCTTACCAAGATTTATTGGATGAGATGAACGCAGTAGTGTGATAATAATATGACCTCAAACTGGCTGACCATTTGACTTTTGTCATAAGATTAAATGGTCAGCCTATTTTATATTATATCCTATCGAATTTTCGATAACATCATGTGTATGAAAGCCTTGAAAGCATTATTGTCGTTAAATAGGGCTGACATGGCTTTCAATTCATGCCCGAAAGAATCTAACTGACGTATAATATTTTCCGTTTGTTGAGAGTTATTAGCTTGCATTATAAGATATGCTTTTACGCTTTCTACGGCTTCATCAATCTGTTGTTCTGTAGTCTTATTTATATTGTTCATATAATCATAGTTTTTAATTACAGACAAATATACGAATTTATTTCATTATCAAGTGAATAGTAGGTATTTTGCAAAAAAAGTTATATCTTTGCAATTAGCTAATCATCCCACTTCAAAGCGATGAAGAATACAGAAGTTAGCACGTTACAAATCCATTACCTATCGCCAAGACATCGCATTGTAATTAATTGAATGATAATGGATTGTATTCAGAACGAATAGTTGTTACTAAATCGTTACTGAAAATTGAGCGAAATAAAATAGTAACGATTTTAATGCTAAGTTGCTGATTTGTCGCTCGTTGTCTCTTAGATGTCCGTTCATAAACTAATTGTTAATCGTTCCTTTGCAATGGGAAGTTATAACCCCATTGTTACGGACATAAAAAACAAAGTATATGAGCAAAAGTACATTTAAGATTCTCTTCTACATTAGAAAGAATCAAGTAAACAAGGATGGAACAGTCTGTATTATGGTCAGACTGACGGTAAGTGGTGATGTCACACAATTCAGTTCAAAATTGAATGTGGATCCAAAGGCATGGGACGTGAGACTGGGAAAAGTGGCTGGCAATTCTGTAAAAGCACGTCAATTAAATGATTTGTTGGAAGATATACGTACCTCTCTAAAAAATCACTATCGTGATATTGAAGTACATGAGTCGTTTGTTACAGCGGAGAAAGTGAGAAATGCGTTCTTGGGTTTTACTGCCAAGCAACGGACTCTTTTGGAACTATTTAAGAAGCATAATGAGGATGCACAAAAGCTGGTAGGTATCAGTAAAACGCCTGCAATTATGGCGAAGTATGACCGATGCTATAGAAGGATAGAAGAATTTATGAAAGCAAAGTATAATATCACGGATATTGCTTTGAAGGAAATCAATCATATGTTCATTACAGATTTTGAAACGTATCTGCGTACCGTCAGTTTATGTAATGAGAATACAACCGCGAAATTTATGCAGACTTTCCGAATGATTGTTATTATGGCAAAGAATAACGGCTGGATTTATACTGATCCGTTCATGAATTATAAGATTCGATTGAAACGGGTGGATAGAGGCTATCTGACCGAACAGGAGATACAGAAAATATTGAAGAAAAAGTTCCCAACGAAACGTTTGGAACAGGTGCGGGATGTATTTATTTTTTCTTGTTTTACTGGGCTCAGTTACATTGATATAAAGACGCTGAAAGCAAGTGAAATCTGTACCTCGTTTGATGGTAAGCTATGGATTATGAGGCATCGCCAAAAAACAGATACCCCGGTGAATGTTCCACTTCTGAAAATTCCATTGGCTATACTGAAGAAGTATGATGGACAATTACCTAAAGGTGAATTATTGCCCGTATTAAGCAATCAAAAGTTAAATTCTTATCTGAAAGAGATTGCTGATTTGTGCGGAATTAATAAAAATATTACTTTTCACGGATTGAAACATCATACAATCTCTATCTAATTGAAAATTAAACAGTTATTTCTGTTTAAT
>OLQX01000217.1_pt1 | contig 73301 bp, 71 predicted proteins | sample 1672581 | NCBI WGS metagenome assembly OLQX01 (sample SAMEA3136701, study PRJEB25190) | human gut metagenome | reverse complement strand
TGTGTAACCTATATAGCCGTCATTGAAGCTTTTTTTGCTTAACTTAATGACATTGCTTTACAAGATCCGTTTTTCTTTGAAAGAGGTGTTATTATGAGAAGACTTGGAATATCAATTTATCCTGAAAAAGATACAGAAGAACATATTCATACTTATTTAAAGCAGGCTGCTGATTTTGGCGCGAAAAGAATCTTTTCCTGTCTGCTTTCTGTTACAAAAAATCCTGAAGAAATCAAAGCAGAATTCAAGCGAATGAATCGCTATGCACATGAACTTGGATTTGAAGTTGTTTTAGATGTTTCTCCAAAAGTATTCAGTAAACTTGGAATCAGTTATTCTGATCTTTCATTCTTTCAGGAGATTGAAGCTGATGGAATTCGTCTGGATCAAGGCTTTACTGGTAATGAAGAAGCTATGATGACATATAATCCACAAGGATTGAGTATTGAAATTAATATGTCTAATGATACGCATACGGTTGATACGATTATGGATTATGAACCAGATACATATCATCTAACTGGCTGCCATAATTTTTATCCACATCGTTATACTGGATTGTCTTTGGATCATTTTATTTCCTGTACGCAGAATTTTAAAAAATATGGTTTGCATACAGCCGCATTTGTCGTATGTGCATCTGAAGACTGTTTTGGACCTTGGATTGCAAAAGAAGGATTATGTACATTAGAAATGCATAGAAATCTCCCATTAGATGTACAGATCAAACATATGATTGAAATTGGTTTGATTGATGATATTCTGATTTCAAACTGTTATCCATCAGAAGAAGAAATGAGACGTTTGAAGAAACTTGATCTTTCTTTAGTTACTTTTGAAGTAGAGCCTGTAGAATCATTACCGGAATTATTCCATAAAGTTATATTTGATGAATTACAAATGAATCGTGGAGATGTGAATGAAAATATGATTCGTTCTACACAGACACGTGTGAAATATGCTTCTGAAACATTTCCGATTTTCAATGCTCCTGCTATCATAAAAAGAGGAGATGTCATGGTTGAAAGCTCTTTACATGGTCATTATGCAGGTGAAGTGCAGATAGCAAAAACAGATATGGAAAATACTGGTTTAACAAATGTCATTGGACATGTACGTGAAGAAGAATTGTTTCTTCTGGATGATTTACGACCTTGGCAGAAATTTCGTTTTGTGGAGAAATAAATGATGGTCATTGGTATTGATGTTGGTGGTACAAAGACAAAAGCGGTTTTATTTGATGAAGCTGGGAATGTTGTGAAGGAAGTTGTATCAGGAAGTGCACATCCATTGAATGCAGATGATGAGACAATCATAAAAACGTTACAGGAATGTTTGATTGATGTGAGTTCACCTGTTGTTTTTGGATATGCTGGATATGGTAAAAATGCTAGTATGAGACAACATATTCATGATCTTGTGGCAAGTGTATGCAAGGATAGAAAATATGTTCTTTTGAATGATATTGAAATGGCAATGTTATCTACTCTTAAAGATGCAGATGGCATCTGTGTGATTCTTGGAACAGGAAGTATTGCATTGAAAAGAAAAGGCTCTTGCTTAGAAAGAAGAGGAGGCTGGGGATATGTTCTTGGTGATGAAGGCAGTGGATATGCAATTGGCAGGGAAATGCTGCGATTGTTTGTGAAACAGGCAGACCATAGAGCTACTCCTTCTCACTTGTTTCAGGAAGTTATGCATTTGTATGATTTAAAAGGTCCTTCAGAATTGATTGGAAAAATCATGGAAGATGGGAAAGTGAATCGTACGCTTGTGGCGCAATGTGCATCGCTTTGTGATAAAGATGGAGTTTTAGAAGAAGTGCGAATGATACTGGAAGAGCAGGCAAAACAGGTTGCGGAAATGATCAATTCGTTTAGAGAAGACATGCCCGTTGTGATTACTGGCGGTATGTGTCATAACAAAGCATTTATGTCTTGCCTTAAGAAATATCTGGATTCATTTGAAATTGCACAACATGAACCTGTATATGGTGCTTATGTATATGCAAAGGAAAAGACGTTATGAAGTTACATAGCGTCTTTTAATATCCTTGTGTTTTATCAACAATATTTTCTAATGGTTCTTTGTTGATGAAATGTAACAGGTTTTTATGGAAAATATGAATGACATTGTCATAGTTTGCCTGTGCGTTGAATCGACCAGAAATATGTGGTGTGATATATACATTTTCAACATTCCAAAGATCCATATTCTTAGGAAGTGGTTCATATTCTGTAACATCTAAGCAGGCAGCACGTAAATGCTTTTCTTTCATGATACGTACAAGATCCTTTGTGACGATTGCAGAACCTCTTCCAACATTGATGATCATTGCACCTTGTTTGATTTGATGCAGTCTTTCATAGTTGAATAAATGCTTCGTCTGTTCTGTTTCTGGAAGGGATAATGCAATCACATCCTTGTCTTTCAGTACTTCATCTAACTCTTCAAATGTATAAATGTCTTCTAGATAGTCTGGCAGCTCATGTTTTGTACGTGTCAAACCATATACTCTGGCTCCTAGTGTATGCATGAGTTTTGCGTATGCAGAGCCAATATTTCCCATGCCGATGGATAATACTTTGAGTTGCGAAATTGTTGGGACAGAGCCTAGGTTGGTCCATTCGTGTTTTTGGGCAACTTTTTCATATGTAAACAGGTTTTTGTATACCGCAAGTGTGCAAGCAAGCATGTGTTCACTGATGGCTTCGTTGTATGCTCCTTTTGCGTTTGTTAACACAATGGAATCAGAAATTGAGCAATATGCATTTGCACCAGCGGAATCTAGTTGGATCCACTGCACAGAAGTATCTTTGATCATATTTAAATCTGGATTTCCAAAAACAATGTCAATGTCTTTGAAATCTTCTTTTGTGACGGATTTTTTTTCTTTGAAAATACATTCAATTCCTGTATCTAAAAATTGTTGTTTCTTGTTTTCTTCGATTGGTGTTAAAAATAAAGCTTTCATAGTAAGTTACCTCTGGTGCATTATAACATCAATCTTTTCTTTGAAAGATGATTTTCTGAAGTTGAAATTGTAATATATTATCAGAAAAGGACTATGAAATATTTATGATAAAACTATTAATACGTGCAGATGATATTGGATATTGCGATGGTGTGAATCGTGGAATTCGAGACAGTGTAGAAGCTGGGCTTGTAAAAAGTGTTGGATTGATGCCGAATATGATAGAAGCAGTAAATGGCTTTCAAATGGTGAAGGATCAGGATGTTTGTGTTGGACAACATACAAATCTTTGTTTAGGTGTTCCTTGCTGCGATCCAAAAGATATTCCAAGTCTTGTGAATGAAAATGGAGAATTCAAATCAAGTTCACAATTCAGAAATGCATTCAAAGATGGTGTGGATTTAATTTCGCTAGATGATGCTATTCTTGAAATTGAAGCACAGTATCGTAGATTTAAAGAAATGACAGGAAAAGATCCTGATTATTTTGAAGCACATGCAATTGCTTCAAATCATCTTTCAGAAGCGTTAGAAATCGTGACTGAAAGAAATCATCTTCCATATTCCAATCTTTCCCCTATGGATGAATATGGTACATTCTGTGGTATGAAAATCAGACAATGCAGGATGCGTTCTATGGAAAAGGAATATGATCCATTTCTGACACTGCAGGAAGCAGTCAAGAATGCAGACCCTTCTGTTGTAAATGTATTTATTACACATCCAGGATATGTGGATGCGTACCTTGAAATGCATTCTTCTTTAACTGTGAATCGTGAAAAAGAAATGGCAATGTTAAAAAATGAAGAAGTCAAGAAATGGCTGCAGGAGAATGAAGTAACTCTTGTTTTTTATAAGGATATTGTGAATCTATAAATTCATCAAACAATTCTTATCATTTGTACGTTTGGTTTGAAAATGATGTGGTGTAGAATATAAGTAATGAAGGAGGACATTTGTATGCTGAAACATATTAAATGGACGGATGTATTAATGGCACTTGCATATGTTGTTGCAGGTGTACTATTAGTTATATTCCCAGATATCAGTGCGAAATATATTTCGTATATTGTTGGAATTACATCAATCGTATATGGAATTGTTTCTTTAACCGCGTATTTCCTGGCAGATATTCGTGAGACGCTCTACAACAATCATTTTGTGGTTGGACTGATTACAATCATATTTGGTTTAGCAGTCATTGTGAAAAGAGATCTCATTATGAATCTTGTACCATTTGTTCTTGGACTATTGATTGTGACAAGCGGACTTGTAAAGCTGCATCGTGCTGTGATTGCAGCACGCATTAAATACAATGCTTCTTTCACATATGCATTATTAGGTGTTGTATCTATTATTGTTGGCATTGTGGTCATGTTCTTCTTGTCTGGTGAAACAACACAGAACATCATATTTATCATTATTGGATGTGGTTTGATCTATAGTGGAGCATCTGATCTGTTTATTCAATTCTTTCTGGCAAGTAAATTCAATGCGTTTATGAAACGCTTTGAAGGAGCTGTCAAGGATGCACAAAGCAATGTAATCAACGTAGAAGCAGTTGAAAAACCACAAGAAGACGAACAGTCAAATGATTCAGATATGGAAGGGTAGCATAGCTATCCTTTTTGTATGCACGAAATGACAAGAATGTATAATGTATAAATTCCTTTCTGTGAGGAATTTATGCTAAAATATTAACTCGGAGGATTTATATGTTTAATGACTGGTTTAGCATAGGTCCACTTACTGTACATGGATATGGTGTGATGATTGCGGTTGGTATCTTAGCAGCATCATGGCTGGCAGCAAAGCTATGTAAAGAATATAAGCTGGACTATGAAAATATTGATTCATTTATTATATTTGTCATCGTTATTGGATATGCTTTTAGCAAGCTGACATATTGTTTAACTGTATTTGATCAATTCTTGAGTGATCCATTATCTGTACTTGGATCTGGAGGATGGGTCGTATATGGAGGAATCCTAGGAGGCTTGCTTGCAGCTTTGATCTGGTGCAAATGGAAAAAGTGGAAGTTCATGGATTATTTTCAAGTATTGATGCCATGTGTTTCTTTAGCACAGGGATTTGGAAGAATTGGCTGTTTCTTTGCGGGATGCTGTGGCGGTGCTGTAACAGATGCGTGGTATGGTATACAATTTCCAGCAACGTCACTTGCCTGGAATACAACACAGAAAATTATTCCAACACAGTTATTATCCAGCGCAGGAGACTTCTTGATATTTGCTTTTTTAATGTATAACCTGAAAAAAGGAAAACATCCAGAAGATACGGGAGCCTGGTATTTAATCTTGTATTCTGTTGGAAGATTCTTGATTGAATTTTTGAGAGGAGATCTGATTCGTGGTGGAATTGGGCCATTCTCAACATCACAATTTATTTCATTATTTGTAGTAGTACTTGGTGCATATATGATTTGGAACAGACAAAGAAAAGAGGAGAAACAATGAAAATCGGTATCGCAAATGACCATTCAGCAGTCGCAATGAAAAATGAAGTCAAGGAATATCTGGAAAGCCTTGGCTACGAAGTTGTAAACTTCGGAACAGACACAGATGATTCTGTTGATTATCCTGTGTATGGTGAAAAAGTAGCAGAAGCAGTTGCAAATGGAGAAGTTGATAGAGGTGTTGCAATCTGTGGAACAGGTGTAGGTATTGGCCTTGCCTGCAACAAGGTAAAGGGTATTCGTGCTTGTACTTGTTCAGAACCATACAGTGCTGAATATTCTAGACGTCACAACAATGCAAATGTAGTTACATTTGGTGCAAGAGTTATTGGACCAGAAACAGCTAAGCAGATTGTAAAAGTATTCATGGAAACACCATTTGAAGGTGGAAGACATGAAAGACGTGTCAATCAGTTAATTGAAATCGAAAATAAATATTTCAAGTAAGATCACTTCATCTGGAGTGATTTTTTCTTTACAAGAAATGAAAAAAGAGAATAATTAAAAACAAAGAAAAGAGGTAACGTATGTACTATATTGATATGCATTGTGATACGATCACAAGATTACTGAAAGATGCGGATCAAGGAAAATCATCCAGCTTAAGAGAAAATGATCTTCATATTGATCTGAATCGCATGAAACAGGCAAATTATTTATTACAGAACTTTGCGGTATTTACTCCACTTGGACATGTAGATGATCCAATGGAATTTGCATTGCGTGCAATTGACAAATACTATGAAGAAATTGACGCGAACAAAGATATCATTCGTCCAGTGTATTGTTATGATGACATTGAAAAGAATCGTAAAAATGGATTTATGAATGCAATGCTGACGTTAGAAGAAGGTGCAGTTGTACATAATGATTTACGTATCTTAAGAGATTTTTATCGTCTTGGTGTAAGAATGATTACATTAACATGGAACTATGAAAATGGTATTGCATTCCCTAACTTTACACCTGGAAAAGATGAAGATCGTGGTGACATGTTAAGACATATCAATGAAACGGATGGTCTAACACCATTTGGAAGAGAATATGTCAAAGAATGTAATCGTTTAGGTATTATTGTGGATGTTTCTCATTTAGGAGATAAAGGCTTCTGGGATGTGATTGCACTGAGCACAAAGCCAATTGTTGCTTCTCATTCCAATGCGAGAAGTGTTTGTGGGGTTGCTAGAAACATGAGTGATGAAATGATACTGGCATTGCATAAGAATGGTGGTGTCATGGGTATGAATTATTGTGAAGATTTTGTCAGTGATGATAGTAATGGCAGTGTTATGAACATTGTGAAGCACATTAATCATATTAGAGATCTTGGATGTATTGATAATATTGGACTTGGTTCTGACTTTGATGGTATTTCTACAAGAAAAGAAATGGAAGAGTGTTCCAAGATGTACTTGCTATGTGATGCATTAGAAAAAGAAGGCTATACAGAAGAAGAAATTGAAAAAATCTGTTATAGAAACGTATTGCGCGTTTATGAAGCAGTACTCAAATGAAAATTAATTTGATAAAATAAGCTTAGCTTATGGAAAAAACAAATGACATTACAAAATTAAAAGTAGCATATGCAATGCGTGAATGCATGGAAAAAGCAACAGTGGAAGATATTACTGTTCGAAAGATCTGTGAAAAAGGGAACTTTTCAAGGCAGACGTTTTATCGTTGCTTCAGTGATAAATATGATTTAATCAACTGGTATTTTGATCGTATCTTGAATGAATCATTCAAGCAGATGGGAAAAGGTACAACAATTCGTGAGAGTCTTGTTTTGAAATTCCGTTACATTCAACAGGAACAGTTGTTTTTCCGTGCAGCGTTTTCTTATGATGATCAGAATAATCTGACAGATCATGATTTTGAAATGATTTTTGATTTCTATAAAAATCTGATTCATGAAAAAAGTGGTGCATATCCAAATCAGGAAATGCAGGATATACTGGAAATGTATTGTCATTCTTCTGTTTATATGACAGTGAAATGGATCATGAAAGAACATGCGAGATCTGTAGAAGAACTGGCAGATCTGATGGTGGAAGCAATGCCTTATCCATTATCACAATTGTTTAAAAAGCTGAATATTTTTGATTAATAACTTCTTGAAAAACCAGGAAGTTATTTTTGTTTGTGATAGTTTAATGAAAATTGTTTCAAAACACAGTGTAAACTTTTCTGAAAAATGTTCGTTTCTTGTTGCAATGACTACTATGACGTAATAAACTTAAAAACATAATTTGTTACGACAGATTATATGAGGAGGGAAATCACATGGGAAAATATATCTTAAAACGTCTTGCCATTGGTATATTGACTCTGTTCATTCTTGCGACAATTACATTCTTCTTGATGCATGCAATTCCAGGAAGCCCATTTGGCGCAGATAACAAGAATCTAACACCTGAGCAATATGCTGCAATGCAAGCAAAGTATAACCTGGATAAACCTTTATTCCAGCAATATACAACATACATGGTGAATTTGTTACACATGGACTTTGGTGAAAGTATTTCAAAGAAAGGTGAACTTGTATTAGACATCATTCTAAAAAGAGCTCCTGTGACTGCCAGATTGGGTGCATGTGCATTCGTTATCTCAGTTGTTGCAGGTATTACACTTGGAATCGTCGGCGCATTGACAAAGAAAAAATGGGTCAACGGATTCATTACATTCTTGGCAACGCTGGGTGTTTCCTTGCCGAGCTTCATCGTTGCAATCTTATTGATGATCTTCTTAGGTGTAAAACTGAAAATATTCCCACTGCTTGGATTAAGTACTCCAGCAAGTTATGTTCTACCAACAATTGCATTGAGTATTGGCCCAATCGCAATGGTAACTAGATTGACACGTTCTTCTTTGAAGGATGTCATGAATAAAGACTATATCATTCTTGCACGAAGCAAAGGTACGGATGATGTGAAAGTCATTATCAAACATGCATTAAGAAATGCATTGCTTCCAGTTATTACATATTGTGGACCATTACTTGCAGGTCTTGTTACCGGCAGCTTCGTAGTTGAAACACTATTTACAATTCCTGGCATTGGTAAAGAATTTACAAGTTCCGTTACAAACCGTGACTATCCAATGATCATGGGATTAACGATCTTCCTTGGAGCTATCGTTATTCTGATGCAGCTTGCAAGTGATATCGTTGCCGCAATTGTTGATCCACGTATCAAAGTGAAGAGTTAAGGAGGCACATCATGAGTGAAATGAAATATGATCCATCTATGTTTGAAAAACTAGATGAAAGTGAAAAAAATGATGAAGCCATCGCAATGGAAAGTAAAACTTTCCTGCAGGATACATGGAGAAGATTCTGTTCCAACAAACTTGCAATTCTTGGACTAGTCGTACTTGTCATCATGATCTTATTGGCAGTCTTTGTTCCAGTTTTTTCTCAATATACATATGATGGACAAGATCTTGCAAATACAAATGCACTTCCATCTGCAGCGCATCTATTAGGTACAGATAAACTTGGAAGAGATATCCTTGTTAGAATCTGTTCTGGTATGAGAGTTACATTGGCCATTGGATTTACATCTGCCGCAATCAACCTCTGCATTGGAATTGTTTATGGTGGATGTGCTGGATACTTTGGGGGAAGAGTGGATATGACAATGATGAGAATCGTAGATATCATTGACTCAGTTCCATCATTACTTTATACAATCATGATCTTGATGGTATTTGGCAACTCTGTATTCTCAATGATGCTTGCAATTTCCTTGACATCATGGATTACAATGGCGCGTCAGGTAAGAGCACAGGTTATGAGTTTGAAAGAAATGGAATTTGCGATGGCTGCGAAAGTTATTGGATGTTCAGATCTAAGAATCTTATTAAAACACTTAGTTGTCAATGCATTAGGACCTATCATTGTTTGTCTTACAATGATGATTCCTTCCGCAATCTTTACAGAAAGTTCATTGAGCTTTATCGGTATTGGTATTCAACCACCTGCTTGTTCCTTAGGTTCATTAGCCAATGAAGCTAGACAGTTGATCAATACACAGCCATTACAGGTTGTCTGGCCAGTTATCACAATTGCATTAATTACATTGTCTTTGAACTTTATTGGAGATGGTGTAGGCGAAGCATTAGAAGCAAAACGTTAGGAGGTGTGAAAGATGTCCTTATTAAAAGTAGAAGACTTACATACAGAGTTTAAGACAGATCAAGGAATCGTTCACGCAGTACGTGGAGTTTCATTTGAATTAAATCAGGGTGAAGTGCTTGGAATCGTTGGTGAATCTGGTTCTGGTAAATCACAGACAATGTATACAATCATGGGATTGCTGAGTGAAAATGCATTGCCAGTCAAAGGTAAAGTAACTTTTGATGGAAAAGATATCAGTGCAGAATCATTCAAAAGCAAAAAAGAATATAACAAGATGATGAATGAGATTCGTGGAAATACAGTTGCGATGATTTTCCAGGATCCTATGACATTCTTGAATCCAGTTTTGAAAATTGGAACACAGTTGATTGAACCAATTATGAATCATAAGAAAGTCAGTAAAAAAGAAGCTTATGATATGGCAATCAAATTGATGAAACAGGTTGGTATTCCTTCTGCTGAAAAGAGAATCAATCAATATCCATTTGAGTTCTCAGGTGGTATGAGACAAAGAATCATCATTGCGATTGCACTTGCATGTAATCCAAAACTGATCATTGCGGATGAACCAACAACTGCATTGGATGTAACAATTCAAGCACAGGTACTGGAACTCATTAATTCTTTAAAAGAAGAAAGTGATTCTTCCATTATCATGATCACACATGACTTAGGTGTCGTGGCAAAACTTTGTGATCGTGTAGCGATTATGTATGGTGGAAAGATTGTAGAAATCGGAACAGATCGAGAAATTTTCTACGAATCTAAGCATCCATATACACAAGGTTTATTAAGCTGTATTACAAATCCAGAAGATGATTCTGATGAAGATCTGCAGCCAATTCCTGGTACACCGCCAGATTTATTGAAACCGCCTGTTGGCTGTCCATTCTATGCTAGATGTCAACATGCAATGAAAATCTGTAAAGAACAGCTGCCTGAAACAACAACATTTTCACCAACACATCAATGTGCGTGCTGGCTGATTCAAGCAAAGGAGGCAAGTCATGAGTGAAACAATTTTAAAGGTTGATCATTTAAAAACTTACTTCGACGTAACAAAAGGAGTGTTTGCGAAGAAACAGATTGTTAAAGCAGTGGATGATGTAAGTTTTGAAGTATATAAAAATGAAACGTTTGGTCTTGTAGGTGAATCTGGATGTGGAAAGAGTACACTTGGCAGAACAATCGTAAAGCTATATGAACCTACAGATGGATCCATTGAATTTGAAGGAAAAGATATTTCCAAGATCAAAGGAAAAGAATTGAAAGCATATCGTAAAGATATGCAGATGATCTTCCAGGATCCATATGCATCCTTAAACCCAAGAATGACTGTTGGTGAAATTATCAAGGAACCAATGAAAATCTTCAATATTTATGATACGGATGAAGAAAGAGAGGCAAGAGTCAGAGAACTTCTAGATATTGTTTCTTTAAAACCTGATCATATTCGAAGATATCCTGCAGAGTTCTCAGGTGGTCAAAGACAGCGTATTGGTATCGCAAGAGCTCTTGCGGTGAATCCTAAATTCATTGTGTGTGATGAACCTATCAGTGCATTGGATGCTTCTATTCAGGCACAGGTTATCAACTTATTGAAACACATTCAAAAAGAAATGGGTATTTCCTATATCTTCATCGCACATGATCTAGGCATGGTAAAACATATTTCCGATCGTATTGGTGTTATGTATCTTGGTCATATTGTTGAGTGCGGTCCAAGTGATGTTGTATATCATACACCACTGCATCCATATACACAGGCGCTCTTATCTGCGATTCCAATCCCAGATCCAGACGTCGCAAAAGCAAAACAGAGAATTGTTTTGGAAGGTGAAATTCCTTCACCAATTAACACGCCAGCTGGTTGTCCATTTGCATCTAGATGTCCTAGAGCAACGGAAAGATGCAGAAAAGAGACACCAAAACCAGTTCAGCTCGGTGAACGCAGCGTGGCATGTTTCTTATATGAAAAGTAAAGGGGAAAAATTATGAACAAAGTATTGAAATCAGTTCTAACCGCAACAATGGTTCTAGGTATGGCAGCTTGCTCTAGCACACCAGCCGGTTCCACTGCAGCATCTTCTGGCTCAAATAGCGGTGTATTCCGTGTAGCTATGGAAGGTGAATCTAACTATCCTGATGCAGCAATTGCATCAGACGCAATTACTGCCAGCCTTACACAGTTGACAGCCGTAACGCTTTATCGTCTCACTGGCTCTGGTGAAATGGAACCTGCTGCAGCTGACAGCTATGATGTCAGTGAGGATGGCTTAACATATACATTCCATCTAAAGAAAGGTTTGAAATGGAGTGATGGTTCAGATTTAACAGCAAAAGACTTTGAGTATGGCGTTAAGCGTTCTCTTGGTTTGAGTGTTGCAGATGCTGGATTTAACATCTACATTTCTGGATACCTTAAAAATGGGGACAAGTACAACGAAAGTAACGCTGTAAGTGATATGACAGATTTGGGTGTTGAGGCTACGGATGACGATACACTAGTGTTCACCCTCCAAAAACCATGTGATTATTTCCCATGCCTGACATCTCTAGGCGTATATTCTCCAGCAAAGGAAGGCGTTTATACAGAACACGATTATAAGTGGGCTGACGATGTAGATGCTCCAGTATCTGGACCATATAAGCTAAAATCTATTGACCGTTCTACAGAAGTTGTACTTGTCAAAAATGATAACTTCTACAACGCAGACAAGGTTACTACAGATGAAATCGACTATAAGGTAATTACAGATACTTCTGCACAGCTCATGGCTTACCAGAATGGTGAAGTTGATTTCGCAAAGAGCCTGGATACTTCTGTAATCAAGCAGTATGAAGGTCAGGATGATCTTGTAATGCCAGGTGGTGTTCTTAACTACTACGTTGAATTGAATACAGATGACGGAACAACGTGTGAAGCACTTAAGGATAAGGATGTTCGTAAAGCTCTTTCTGAAGCTGTTAACCGTAAGGAAATGTGTGCAGCTTTAGATGCTGGTGATCTTTATGTTCCACTTTATGGCTTCGTTCCAAAGGGACTTCCTGGAAGTACAGAAGGCAGTGACTTCCGTGAAGAAGGTGGAGATCTCATTACAGAAGATCTAGACGATGCTAAGAAGATCATGGAAAGCAAGGGTTATACAGAATCTAACCCACTCGAACTTGAATACTACTACAACGATACAACAGTACATTCAACAGTTGCCCAGGTTCTTCAGCAGCAATTAGCTAAGATCAATGTTAAGGTTACATTGAAGTCTGGTGAAATCAGAACATTCTTCGATGATCGTACAGCTGGTAACTTCCAGGCTGCAAGAAATGCATACTCTGCAGACTATATGGATGTTTCTAACTATATGAATCTATGGACCTATAATACACAGTCTACAAAGGTTACAAGTGATGAACACTATGATGAGCTTGTAAACAAGGCTGAAACAACAACAGATCATGATGAACGTTACAAGCTATTGCATGAAGCTGAATCTTACTTCATCAAGGATATGAACTACAACATTCCTTTATTCCAGTATGGTTCATTCTATCTGTTAAAGCCAGGTATCACAGGTATTGAATTTACACCTCAGGGATCTGCTGATCTGACATATGTAAAATTATCTTAATTGATATTAACCAGGCTTCATTTGGAGCCTGGTTATTCTCATAGAAGGGGAAATGTTTATGGAATTTGATTTAAGAAAACCGTATTGTTATTACTTTAATGAAATTTGTAAGATTCCTCATGGTTCCTATCATGAAAAGGCAATCAGTGATTATGTTGTTTCTTTTGCGAAAGAACATCATTTGAGATATGTACAGGATGCTATGTGGAATGTGGTGATCTATAAAGATGCATCTGATGGTTATCGTGATTATGATCCTGTGATGCTGCAGGGACACTTGGATATGGTTTGTGAAGCTGTTGCGGGACTGGATTTTGATTTTGAGACACAGCCAATTGAAACCTATGTGGATGAAGAAGGAAGACTGCGTGCAAAAGGTACAACACTTGGTGCTGATGATGGCATGGGTGTTGCGCAGATGCTTGCAATTTTAGCAGATGATTCTTTGAAGCATCCACCACTGGAATGTGTTTTTACCGTGCAGGAAGAAGTTGGTCTTTGTGGAGCTTTGGCAATGGATAAAACTCTTCTGCATTCTCATCGTATGATTTCATTAGATGGCGGTGGAGAAGTTGTAACAGGAATTTCTTCTGCAGGTGGAATCCAGGCTGTGAATACAATTGCCTGCACATTCAAGAAGCAAAGTAATCCTTGTTATCAATTGAAGGTGACTGGATTATCTGGTGGTCATTCTGGTGGTGAAATCCATAAAGAAAAAGGGAATGCGAATAAGCTTGTTGCAAGAATCTTAAAAGAAATGATGAATGATGGTGTGGATGTTTCTTTAGTGTCATTCAATGGTGGTGCGAAAGACAATGCCATCCCTAGAGAATCTGTTGCGGTATTCGCTTCTGAGAATGATGCAGATTATTTGAAAGATCTCGTGAAAGAGAAAACAGAAAAAATCTCTGTGGAATTTGAACATTCTGATCCTGGCTTTCAGACAGTATTTGAAAGTGCAGAAACGTGTAATGAATGCATGGATCAGACAAGCACGAAGCATGTCATTGATTATCTGTATCTCTTAGATAATGGTTTCCAGCATCGTTCGATGGCAATTGAAGGATTGACATTAACAAGCTTGAATTTAGGGATTGTGAAAACAGAAGGTACAGATGTCATCTGTAATTCTTCCATTCGCAGTGCATTAGAAGAAGCAATTGATGATGATGTGGATCATATCAGGTGTTTAGCTTCCTATACTGGTGGAAACGTAGAAACAATGGCAAGATATCCAGCGTGGAACTATGATCCAAATTCAAAGATGAGAGAAACATTCAAGAAGGTATTTGCTTCTTTGTATGATGGAAAAGAGTTGCAAGAGAATGCAGGACATGGTGGATTAGAATGTGCTGTATTTACACAGGTGGATGGTGGTATGGACATTATTACATGTGGACCGGTTTCTCATGGCTGTCATACACCAGATGAATTTCTTGATTTAGCTAGCTTTGATAGAGCGTATACATTATTAACAACAATTATTGCAAATGTAGATAAGAAGGCGTAAGAATATGAAAAAAGGTTTAGTTGTAATTTTGAGTGGTGCGTGTTCTGTAGGAAAACATGACCTGACAAATCGTTTGTTAAATGATCCTGATCTGGATCTGGTATATTCTGTTTCTTTAACAACGCGTCCTAAAAAAGAAAAGGAAGTGGATGGAAAAGATTACTATTTTGTAGATTTTGCATCTTTTGCACAGGCGGTAAAGGATCATAATCTTCTTGAATATACAGAATTTAATGGCTGGTATTATGGAACACCTAAGAATCAGGTGGAATTTTTAAGAGATACTGGAAAAAATGTGCTGATTACAGTAGAAGCACAAGGTGTTGGCCCAATCAAGCTGGAATTGCCTGAGGCACTTGCAATCTTTATTACTCCAGCATCCATTGATGAATTAGAGAGTACAATTCATGAAATCTATCAGGATGATGAAGCAAGTGCAACGCGTCGTATCAATAAGGCAAAAATGGATATGGAACTGGCTCCATTATTCCAGAATGTTGTGAAGAGTGAAGATGCGGATAAGACATATCAGGCAGTGAAAGATATGATCTTGAAAGAATTACATAAGGATGCCTGATATGTATTCTAAAGAATTATTAGAAAAATATGCGGATGTTTTAATTGAAAAGGGAGTAAACATTCAAAAAGGACAGTATCTGCTTTTGCAGTGCTGTATTGATACATTGCCTCTTGCACGTATCATTTGTGAAAAAGCATTGTTGAAGGGTGCGAAGGATGTGCATGTTTCTATTTCTGATCCTGTAATCAAGAAATTGCGTGGAAAATATTTGTCTCAGGATCAATGTTCTGTTGTATATGATTTTGAAAAAGAAGAACTGGATTATTTTTTGAGAAATGATTGTGTGCAGATTGGTTTGATGGGTACATATCCTGGCTTGATGGATGGCGTCAGCGATGAAAATGCTCTGGCACTTGCTTATGCTGGAAATGAAGTGAGAAATGTCGTTCGAAAATATATCCATGATGGTACGCTGCAATGGACAGGTACAGCCTATCCAACGCAGGAGTGGGCAAATACTGTTTATCCTGAAATGAGTGAAAGTGATGCAATGGCACAGCTTGAAAAAGATATTGCATGCATGATGCGCATTGATCAGGATGATCCTTTGAAAGCGTGGGATGATCATTGTGATCGTCTTAGAAAAGTTGGTGATGTATTGAATCAATATCAGTTTCAATCTCTGCATTTAACAAGTGAACTTGGTACTGATCTAACAGTGCAGCTTGTTGAAAATCATATCTGGTGTTCTGCTGCAGATATGGGTGAAGCTAAAGTGAAAGCAAAATATATTGCGAATATGCCAACAGAAGAAATCTTTACGGATCCGCATCGTGATCATGTGGATGGAATTGCATATGCTTCTAAACCATTGATGATCAATGGAAAGCTTGTGAAAGATTTCTGGATTCGCTTTGAAAATGGAATAGCTGTTGATTGTGGCGCAAAAGAAAACGTTGAGTTTTTGAAAGATGCTTTGTTTCATGATGACCGCAGCAGAAGACTTGGTGAAATTGCACTTGTTTCTAAGAAATCTCCAATCAATGAGATTGGAAGATTATTCTATAATGGCTTGATTGATGAAAATGCAGCTTCTCATTTGGCGTTTGGTTCTAGTTTTCCTACAAATATTGAGAATGGAACAGATATGGATGAAGGAGAGCTATTAAAACATGGTGTGAATGTTGCGAGCTGCCATCATGATTTTATGGTTGGTACAGAACATTATCATGTGGAAGGCATTACACATGATGGAAAAACAGTTGTTATTATGGATGATGGAGATTTTGTACTATGAACATATCAAACGAAGATTTTTTAATGGATATTCCTTCTTTTGATACATTAAAAGAAAAGGTTGTATCGTATCGGAAACAATGTGAAATCATTGATCGCTGGCTTGTAAAAAGACTGGATACAGTACTGCCAATGATTATGCAAAGAAGTGGTATTGATACATGGATCATCTGTAATAATGAACATAATGAGGATCCTGTATTTCGTACATTATCGCCAGCGTTGATGATGTCTGCGAGAAGATTGACGATCTTAATCATGCATTTGAAGGAAGATGGCAGTGTAGAAAGATTTTCTTTAACACATCCTGTACCGGATATTGCTCGTCTTTATGCACCTTGCTGGCTGAATCCGAAGGATGCGGTATGGGGAAATGATAAATATTTCCTGGAAAATAAAAAAGGTGTAAAAGTGAGTGAAACACCAGAAACGCAATGGGAATGTCTAGGCAGAGTGATTCATGAACTGCAGCCAGAGAAAATTGGCTTGGATTATTCAGAATACGACGCGTATGCAGATGGTTTGTCACATAGTCTGTATTTAAAAGTAATGAATGCTTTATATGAAGAAGATCGTAATAAAGTTGTTTCTGCAGAACCGCTTTGTATTGGGTGGCTGGAGACAAGAATTGATGAAGAAATGAATGCATACAATGGTATCGTACAGATGGCGCATGCATTGATCAAAGAAGCATATTCTTCTAAGGTGATTCATCCTGGCGTCACAACAAATGATGATGTGAGATTCTGGATGATGAAAAAAGCAAGAAGTCTTGGACTGGATCCATGGTTTGATTTTGAAACTTCTATTATTCGAAAAGATGCAGATATTGAAGGAGAAGATATCATTCAGCCTGGAGATGTATTACATTGTGATATTGGTTTTCGCTATCTGGGTCTTTGTACAGATACACAAGAGATGGCATATATCTTAAAGAATGGAGAAGTGGATGCGCCACAGGAATTGAAAGATGCTATGGCTACAGTCAATCGTCTGCAGGATATTACGCTTGACAAATTTGAAGCTGGGAAAAGTGGCAATGCAGTCCTGAAAGAAGCAAGAGAAGAAGCACTGAAGCAAGGAATCGAACCATGCATCTATTCTCATCCGCTTGGATTTGATGGACATGCTGCCGGGCCAACGATTGGACTATGGGATCATCAGGATGGTGTAGAACATGAAGGTGACTATATCATTCATGATGCGACATGCTATTCTCTGGAATTGAATGCTGCGGTAGAATTCTTTGGAAAAAAGCAAATCTTCAGTATGGAATCTGATATCATGTTAAGAGATGGAAAGAAATACTTCTTAGCAGGAAGACAGACAAATTTCCACTTAATCAAATGAGGTAAATGAAAATGAAAGAAATCGTAACAAAAAATGCGCCTGCCGCTATTGGTCCTTATGCACAAGGATATATCGCAAATGGATTTGCAATCACATCTGGACAGCTGGGCGTAGATCCAGGCAACGGGGAAGCTCCTGAAGGTATTCAGACACAGGCTGAATGGTCTTGTAAAAATGTTATGGCTATTTTGAGTGAAGCGGGGTGTGATGCTTCTAAAGTAATCAAAACAACTTGCTTCTTAAGTGATATGGCTGATTTTGCGGCATTTAATGAAGTATATGCAAAGTATTTTACATCTAAACCAGCAAGAAGCTGTGTCGCTGTGAAGACTTTGCCAAAGGGTCTGCTTTGTGAAATTGAAGCAGTGGCAGAACTATGAAGCAAGAAGAAATTGAAAGAAGAATGCGAGAAGGCAGAAACTCTTTAAAACCTCTAGTTGAAGAAGAAACAGACTATCAGTCAGATCAGGATCTGAAAAAACCACAGCCACCTTTAGTCAAGGAAGCAATGACATCTAATATCATTGCTTTGCCAACTGACTTTGAAAATTTAACAATTGACAATGATTTCCTGCATGTGATTAATACAAGACAATCACATCGTGTATATACACAACAGAAAATGTCATTATTGGAATTGTCATATTTGTTATGGTGTACACAGGGTGTGAAGGAAATTCGTGGCAAATCTTATGCAACGCTTAGAACAGTTCCTTGTGGTGGTGCAAGACATGAATTTGAATGTTATATGGTCATTCAGAATGTGGATGGCTTGAAAGATGGTTATTATCATTATCTTCCAATGCATCATCAGATTGAAATGTTAAAAGAAGATAATGATCTGCATGACTTTATTTCTGTTTCTTTGCAGAAACAAGACTGGGCTTGTAAAGCAAATGTTGTATTTTATTACAGTTTTGTATGTTATCGTGCAGAGTGGAGATATGGTATCTATGCACACCGTATGGTTATGTGTGATGCTGGTCATATTACTGAAAATCTGTATCTTGCATGTACAAGTATTGGACTTGGTGGATGTGCGATCGGTGCTGTCAATGGTAAAGTAAGTGATGAAGCTTTTGGTCTTGATGGAGAAGAAGAATTTATCATGTATGCAATGCCTGTTGGAACAGTATCCAAAAATGATGCACAGCAGGAAAAAGACTTCTATGCTTTTGTGAATGAACAAGGATTATAAGTTATTAAGTTACACTTTTGCGAAGGTGTAACTTGTTTTTGTTTTCACAAGATTTAAACTGAAAGCATATAAAGGAGTGTTTACAAAATGGCAAACAAAATCTCATTAAATCCTACATCTTATCATGGTGCAGGTGCAATCAACGAAATCGCTACAGAAATCAAGGCACATGGATTCAAGAAGGCATTTGTTGCTTCTGACCCAGATCTCGTGAAGTTCGGTGTTACAGGAAAGGTTACAGATATTCTGGATAAGGAAAATATTCCTTGGGAACTTTACAGTAACATTAAACCAAACCCAACAATTGAAAACGTACAGACTGGTGTAGAAGCATTCAAGAACAGTGGTGCTGATGTTATTGTTGCGATTGGTGGTGGATCCAGTATGGATACATCTAAGGCAATTGGTATTATCATTACAAACCCAGAATTTGAGGATGTTAGATCATTAGAAGGTGTTGCTCCAACAAAGAACCCATGTGTTCCTATCATTGCTGTTCCTACAACAGCTGGTACAGCTGCTGAAGTAACAATCAACTATGTTATTACAGATATTGAAAAGAAGAGAAAGTTCGTATGTGTAGATACACACGACATGCCTATCGTTGCAGTAGTTGATCCTGAAATGATGTCTTCTATGCCTAAGGGCTTAACAGCTGCTACTGGCATGGATGCATTGACTCATGCGATTGAAGGCTACACAACAAAGGGTGCATGGGAAATGACAGATATGTTCCACCTGGAAGCTATCCGTTTAATTTCTAAGTATTTAAGAAGTGCAGTTGCTAATGAAAAAGAAGGCAGAGAAGGTATGGCTCTTGGTCAGTACATTGCAGGTATGGGCTTCTCTAACGTTGGTCTTGGTATTGATCATGCAATGGCACATACATTAAGTGCTTACTATGACACACCTCATGGTGTTGCTTGTGCTTCTTTACTTCCAATTTCTATGGAATTCAATAGAGACTACACAGGTGAAAAGTACAGAGAAATTGCTCGTGCTATGGGTGTTGAAGGCGTTGATGCAATGTCTCAGGAAGAATATAGAGATGCAGCAATCAATGCAGTGAAGCAGTTGTCTAGTGATGTAGGTATCAACCCTAAGAATGATAGAATCAAGGAAGAAGATCTTGAACAGTTATCTATCGATGCATTACATGATGCATGCTATCCTGGCAACCCAAGAGAAGCCACAAAAGAACAAGTTCTTGAAATGTTCCGTCAATTAATATAATTTTTATAAGCACTTCAGCCAATGGTTGAGGTGTTTTTTTGTTGAATCTGGGTACTATAAGCAAAATGATGATTTCAAGAAATTGAATAAATGAAAAGATCATCCTTCTTCATGTCAACAATATTGAAGAAATTAATTATTAGACGAAAAATATTTTCTGCTTTATTGATAATAGTGTTTTCTCTGGTTCTTTTTTGAAAACTTCATTAGATTTACACATGTTGAGGCTGCTGAAAAAAAGACCTTATTGAACATAGTCAGGTATGTTCTTTAAGATCTTTTTTGATGGAATACAGCTTTTTTCATCCCAGTCTGCTAGATATAACATATAGTATTCATCATATGTTAAATGGGATTCTGTAATCTTTTTTGCGAGCTCTTTTCCGACATAGCGGAAATGTTCAAGCTCATCTTTTACACCAGTGATGGATGATTTTTCATTGGCGTATCTTTGAATGAATCCGTAGGATGTACAATTCTCAACCATCCATTTGTATGTTTCTGTTTCTGAAAATGCAACGCTTGTTTCGTATGTTGCGGCTACATTCACTGCTAGACCTGTCTGGTGTTCTGAGTGACCTGGACGAATACTGTTTTTATCAGCTTCTGACTGGGACATTTTTGCTAGAAAGCTGTTATAGGCACTTTCCTGAATCGCATATTCACGATATCCAACAGTAGCGAAGAAGTAATGACCTGCCTCTTGAGATGCTTGAGCGAATGCAATAAATGCATCTGCGCATTCTTGTACAAGCTGTACGCCACTGACGGCATATTGTGTATTGATATCTACAATATTGTCTGGTACAAAAACACTTGTTAGACCATAGGTGCTGTTTACTAGAACTGATGTATCGTGTGGAGAAGGGATTTCTTTTTGAAGCTTATATAATTGATAGTATGAATCACTTAATGAAAATGAAGATTCACTATTATGATCACGGTTATTCTTGCAATCCTGGATATATGGATTTTCATCCCATTGATAATCAAATACCAGAAGTGGTGTTAATTCAATGAATGTCAGATTGTTAAACAGATTCTGTAACTGATCGACTTCATATCCTTTATCCATCAAACGATTGTATAGAAGAAAATCTGTATCTGTTAATGTACGATCTGTTTTGATTGCGGCATAGAGTGGCAGGTATTCTTCCTGTAAAGAACCATCTAGAATACATTGTTCCATGTATTTAGAATAATACTGATTTTGAATGATATCAGATGCATAGTCAGCTTTTTGAATGTATTTGATTGCTTCTTTGGAATATCCAAGATCTTTCAGCTTTGCTTCACTTGTAATCTTTGGAACCTGAAATGCTAGAACACCGCAGGCAATTACTAATACAAGAACTACAAGCAGACTTTTTCTGATGTGTCTTTTTCTTCTGTGTTTTTTAGGCATTGTTCTACCTCAAAGAGATTCCATGGATCTTTTTTTGGAGGAAGACATGAAATGGTCATTGGTTCTTTTTGTGTTGGATGAATAAATGTTAACTGATATGCATACAATGCAATCTGTCCTTTTTTTGTATGTGGATTGTATCTTTGATCATATACAAGCGGCAGATTTCTAGAAGAGAACTGTACACGAATCTGATGGCTTCTGCCTGTTTCTAACGTGATATGTACAAGTGCCCTGTTCTGTTTTGTTTCTAGTACATCATAGTGCAGAATGGATTTTTTTCCTTCTTTTTCATTTGTGACAGTGACACGGTTGTTTTTTGTATCTTTTTTGAGATAGTCAACAAGCGTGCCTTGTTTCTTCTTTGGAGTACCATCCAATAAAGCAAGATATTCTTTTTTGAATGTATGTGTACGTACTTGATCACTGAGTCTAGAGGCAGCTTTGGATGTTTTTGCGAAAATCATTACGCCACCCACTGGACGGTCTAAGCGATGCACCAGACCTAGATATACATTTCCAGGTTTATTGTAAGTTTCTTTGATATATTGTTTGCACATCGTTAATAGATCAAGGTCGTGAGAACTGTCTTCCTGTACAGGAATATTGACAGGTTTTTCTACCACAAGTACATGATTATCTTCATAAAGTACGTGGATCATTTTCTTTCCCATCTTCCATAAATGCCACAAGGCAGTAATAGATCTCTATTCTGGAGTGGGATTGCAACTTCACCACAAGATACAGTGCCTTCTGGATGTTCTGGCAGGATCATTGTTTTCATCAGATCTTCTAAAACAATGGAAGAAAATCCTGTAGTATAACTATTGATTAAGAAGAACAGAGCGTTTTCATCAAGAATTTCCAGACAGGACTTGATTAATCCTGTGATTTCTTTTTCAAATTTCCACATTTCACCATTTGGACCTCTGCCGTAACTTGGTGGATCCATTAAAATACCATGGTATGTGTGACCTCTTCTTTTTTCTCTTTCAACAAATTTCAAACAGTCATCAACAATAAAACGAATCTTGTTATGTTCAAGGTGTGACAGGTCTCGATTTTCTTTTGCCCACTGTACCATACCTTTAGACGCATCTACGTGAACAACTTCCTGTGCACCAGCTGCGCTGCATGCCATTGTTGCGCATCCTGTATAGCCGAATAGATTTAATACACGGATTTCTTCATCTTTGTGTGCAGAAATCAAATCATACATCCAATCCCAGTTGACTGCCTGTTCAGGGAAGATTCCTGTGTGTTTGAATCCTGTAGGAGATACTTTGAATGTTAAATTACGATAGTCGATTGTCCAGGATTCTGGAAGCTTCTTTCTGTATTCCCAGCTTCCTCCACCTTTATTACTTCTATGGTAGATTGCATCTGCATTCTTCCATTGTTTATTTTCATGCATTGGCCAGATAGCTTGTGGATCAGGACGTCTTAAAATGACACCTTTCCATTGTTCTAACTTTTCTCCATTTCCTGCATCCAGGCAGGAATAATCTTTCCATTGATCAGCTTTTAAAATCATGTTTTTTTACCTCGTGCCTATTATAACATGTGCTTTCACATTTCATGTTTTGTTTTGATATAATAGTTGAACGATGGAGAAAAACATATGATCGATACTACATTATTAAATGAGAATCAAAAAGAAGCTGTACTGTCTGATGATCAGTATTTAAGAATCATTGCGGGTGCAGGCTCTGGGAAAACACGTGTTCTTACAACGCGTATTGTACATTTGATTGAAGATGAAGATGTACGTCCATATAAAATATTAGCAATTACATTTACAAATAAAGCTGCAAAGGAAATGAAGGAACGTCTTTCTACGATGCTTCATGAAGAAGATGAACCTAGATGGATTTCTACAATTCATTCTCTTTGTGTACGTATTTTAAGAGAAGATATTTCTTGCCTGGGCTATCCAAAGAATTTTACGATCATGGATGCAGATGATCAGAAATCTATTGTGAAAGAAGCAATGAAGCAATTGGATCTCAAAGATTCTAAGTTGACGCCAGGGGAAGTTGTTGGCTATATTTCTAACAATAAAACAGCACAGATCAGCGTCGACGCTGCAAAGAAAATGGCAGGCAGCTTTACAGATGATACAGATAAAGCAAGAATCTATGAGTATTATGTGAATCGTCTGAAAGAAATGTATGCTCTGGATTTTGATGATTTGATTTTAAAGACAGTTACGCTGTTTTCTGATTTTCCTTCTGTTTTAGAAAAATGGCAGAGAAGATTTGAATATGTACTTGTAGACGAGTTTCAGGATATCGATAATCTTCAGTATCAGCTGATTCGTTTTCTTGTTGGTAAAAATGCTTCCTTGTATGTTGTTGGTGATCCTGACCAGACAATTTATACATGGCGTGGTGCGAATGTAGATATTATTATGCATTTTGAAAAGGATTTTCCAAATGCAAAAACAATCATGTTGAATGAGAACTATCGTTCTACAGATGCAATCTTGCGTGTTTCTAACAGTGTAATTCAAAATAATAAGAATCGTTTGAAGAAAGAATTGTATACATCGAAAAAAAATGAAGATAAAGTGATTCATTTTGGTGCGGAGAGTGAAGAATATGAAGATGCATGGATTGCGGGAATGATCCAGAAGCTTCATACACAAGGAAAAAAATATTCTGATATCGCAATTCTGTATCGTTCGAATTATCTTTCTCGTGGTCTTGAAAAAGCAATGATTGATCTTAGAATTCCATATATTATTTATGGCGGCATTCGATTCTATGAACGTATGGAAGTAAAAGACGCTCTTTGTTATCTTAGAATGATCGTTACGGCAGATGATCTTGCTTTACAAAGAATCTTGAATCGTCCAAAGCGTGGAATCGGTGGAAAGACAATGGATAACATTGTAGAAGAGGCACGCAGAAACAATTCAACAATGTATGAAGTATTGAAAGCAAATCAGATTTTTTCTGGAAAGGCAAAAAAGACAATTGAAGAATTTGTTTCCATGATTGAAGGATGGAAAGCAATTGAGCGTGAAGGAAAAATGCCGCTGGATGAACTTCTTGAGAAGATTTTTGAAGAAAGCGGCGTCAAAGCAATGTGTGAAGCGGATGAGGAAAAAAGAGATGAAAGACTTTTAAACTTAAAAGCTTTACAGGAAGATTTACAGAACTTCACAAATGATAATCCTGATTTGAGTCTGGATGAATATCTGCAGAATATTGCTTTATATACAGATCGTGATAGTGGGGAAGTGAGTGAGTGTGTACAGTTGATGACTGTGCATGCGGCGAAAGGTCTGGAATTTGATACGGTATTTGTTACGGATCTTAATGAAGGTATTTTTCCAAATGCGAGATCCATTGAAGACTCATCTCATGGCATGGAAGAGGAACGAAGACTTGCCTATGTTGCTTTTACGCGTGCTAAAAATCATTTGTATGTATGTGAAGCAGGTGGTTTTTCCTTTATTATTCAAGGTCCTAGACAGACAAGCCGTTTTATTAAAGAAATGGACCATGACTATATGGTTGAAGCACCAGGCAGTTTTAATCAAAGAGGCGTGATTTCTTCCTCTCGTGAAGCACGTATATTTAAAAATAGTTTTGCAGATTTTATGAGTCGTAATGATGATGAGGATGAAATTCCTTCACCAATTCATGTGGAACAGCCAAAAGCAAATAAAGTGAAGTTTAAGAAGGGTGATACAGTCATCCATCCAAAATTTGGAGAAGGTATCATTATTAAAGTGAAGAGAGAAATGCTTGAGATTGCATTTACATATCCTTATGGATTAAAGAAAATCGCAATATTTCCTGGATTGAAGAAGAAGGGTGAATGATGAATACTACAGAAGCAATGAAAAAAATGCGTGAACTTGTTGATACATTGAATGAAGCGAGTGATGCTTATTACAATGGTCAACAGGAACGCATGAGTGACTATGAATGGGATGCTGCATTTGATGCATTAAAGAAACTGGAAGAAGAAACAGGTACAGTTTTAGAAGATTCTCCAACAATCAATGTATCCAGTGATGATACACAAGGTTTGAAAGAACCGCATGAGTTTCCAGCTTTGTCTCTTGCGAAAACAAAAAAAGTTCCAGATTTAGTGAAGTGGGCAAGTGATCGTGCAATCTTTTTATCATGGAAATTGGATGGATTAACATTGGTTGTGACTTATGACAATGGAAAACTCACGAAAGTCGTTACACGTGGAGATGGACATGTTGGAACAAATATTACACATCTGGCAGGTGCAATTCATGGAATTCAAAAGACAATCAAGGAAAAAGGGCATCTTGTAATTCGTGGAGAAGCTGTTATTTCCTATGAAGATTTTGAACAGTTTGTATTAGAATCAGGAGAAGATTATGCCAATCCAAGAAACCTGGCATCTGGTTCTTTATCTTTGAAAGACAGTGAAGAAGTGAAGCGTAGAAATATTCACTGGATTCCTTTTACGCTTGTTTATACAGAAAAAACAATTGTATCCTGGGGTGAGCAGATGCAGTATTTGCGTGATCTTGGATTTACGGTCGTTGATCATGAAGTGATTCAAACTCCTTCCTATGAAAATATTTCCGGGGTAATTGATGCGTGGACAAAGAAAGTAACGAATCATTTGAATCCATATCCAGTAGATGGACTTGTGATCACATATGATGATACACAATTTGCTTCTACAGGTTCTATCACAGGACATCACGCAACACGTGCAGGATATGCATTTAAATGGGCAGATGAATCTGTAGACAGCACATTGGATCACATTGAATGGTCTTGTGCTGCTTCTACGATTACACCGGTAGCAGTATTTGAACCTGTAGAACTGGAAGGAACAACGGTAAAGCGTGCATCGTTATGTAATATTTCGGAATGTGAAAGACTTGGCATTGGGGCAAAAGGAACAGTTGTTTCTGTAATTAAGGCAAACAAGATCATTCCAAAGATCATTCATGTTTCTAAGATTGAAGGAAAACTTGAAATTCCTTCTGTATGTCCTGTTTGTGGACAGCCTACAGAAATTCATGTGAGTGAAAATTCTGGTACAAAGACATTGAAGTGTACAAATCCTGATTGTGCCGCAAAGAAATTGAAGAAATTCAAGCGTTTTGTTTCTAAGGGTGGTATGGATATTGATGGTATTTCTGAAGCTACATTGGCAAGATTTATCAATGAAGGATGGATCCGCAATATTGGAGATATTTATCGTCTGAATGAACATAGAGAAGAAATTGCACAATTGGATGGCTTTGGTGAAAAGAGTGCTGATAATATTATGGCTTCTTTAGAAAAGGCAAAGACAGTAGATGATGTTAAGTTGATTTATGCTTTGAATATCCCGCTTGTTGGTGTGGATGTTGCGCGTAAGCTGTTGAATGCGGAAGATTTAAGTGCTTTGGTTGAAAAATCATCTACGACGGAAGATGTTGAATGTTTTGCATATATTGATGGTATTGGCAGTGAAAAGAGTTCTGCATTTGTGAAATGGTTTCAGGATGAAAAGAACCTGCGTGATTATCAGGATCTACTGCAGTATTTAACAGTGAATAAGACTGCTGCAGAAGCAGTGGATGATAAGTGTAAGAATTTAACATTTGTTGTTACTGGTGATGTACATCACTATAAGAACAGAAATGAATTAAAAGCATACATTGAAGCGCATGGTGGTAAAGTAACGGGATCTGTATCAAAGAGTACAAACTATCTCATCAATAATGATGTGACAAGTACAAGCAGTAAAAATACAAAAGCAAAGGCTTTAGGTGTACCAATCATTTCTGAAGATGAATTCATTGCGCAGTTTGGTGAATAAGATATGATTCGTGAAATGCTGAAAAGTGATTATGAAGGTGTAAAAAAGCTGATGAAGCAGGTTCATCAGCTGCACTATGTTAATCGTCCAGATATCTTTCTTGATGGAGATGCATTGAGCAAATCTTATTTTGACAAATTATTTCATGATGAATATTTTTGTTATGTATATGTCAAAGATGATGAAATCGTTGGTTTATTAATGATGGAACATCATGTGAAACCTGGATATGAAGTTGTGAATGATAGGAATGTTTTCTACATCAGTGATCTGGTTGTGGATGAAAATCATCGAAAGAGTGGCATTGGCCGTGAACTATATGATTATGCAGCAGCTGTAGCAAAAGCATATGAAGCAACAGGTATTGAACTAACGGTGTGGTCATTCAATCAAGATGCAATACGTTTCTATGAATCCTTAGGTATGACACCAATGAACATGACAATGGAAAAGAAGCTATAAAAAAAGATCTGAACTTCAAGAATTCAGATCTTTTTAAATATTACAGTGTTTCGTGAGCGTTTCTTGCGATAACGTCTAACTGCTGTTCACGAGTTAAGTCAATGAATTTAACAGCGTAACCAGATACACGGATCGTGAAGTTAGCGTATTCTGGCTTTTCTGGATGTTCCATAGCATCCTTTAGCTTATCGATACCAAACACGTTAACATTGAGGTGATGTGCACCTTGAGAGAAGTAACCATCTAATACATTTACAAGCTGCTTCTTCTGTTCGTCTTCTGTATGACCTAATGCACTTGGAGAGATTGTCTGTGTATTTGAGATACCATCCAATGCATATTCATATGGAACCTTGGCAACAGAGTTCAAAGATGCAAGCAGTCCATTCTTTTCTGCACCATATGCTGGGTTAGCACCTGGTGAGAATGGAGCATATGCTTCTCTTCCATCAGGCAGAGCACCTGTAGCCTTACCATAAACAACGTTAGATGTGATTGTAAGGATAGATGTTGTTGGTTCGGAATTTCTGTATGTGTGATATTTTTCAATCTTATGCATGAATTCCTTGAGTAACCATACAGCGATTTCATCTGCACGATCATCATCGTTTCCGTATCTTGGGAAGTCGCCTTCAATCTTGTAGTCAACAACTAAACCAGATTCATCACGAACTGTCTTAACCTTTGCATACTTGATTGCACTTAAGGAGTCTACAACGTGTGAGAATCCAGCAATACCAGTAGCGAATGTTCTTCTGACATTTGTATCAATGAGTGCCATTTCAGCAGCTTCATAGTAATACTTGTCATGCATGTACTGGATGAGGTTAAGAATATTAACATATAAACCAGCTAACCAGTCTAACATGAGATCATACTTGTGCATGACTTCCTTATAGTCTAGGTATTCAGAAGTGATTGGAGCGTATTCTGGACCAACCTGCATGTGGTTGCCTTGCTTGTCGAGGAATTTTTCATCCTTACCACCATTGATTGCATATAACAGGCACTTAGCCAAGTTTGCACGTGCACCAAAGAACTGCATTTCTTTACCAGTCTGTGTTGCGGATACACAACAGCAGATGCTGTAGTCATCACTCCAGATTGGTCTCATGACATCGTCATTTTCATACTGGATGCTGCTTGTCTTGACAGAAATCTTAGCTGCGTATTCTTTGAAGTTTTCAGGAAGACGCTTGGAATATAGAACTGTTAAGTTAGGTTCTGGAGAAGGACCCATGTTTTCAAGTGTATGTAAGAAACGATAGTCGTTTTTTGTGACCATGTGTCTTCCATCTTGTCCAAGTCCGCCAACTTCAAGTGTTGCCCATACAGGGTCACCAGAGAATAAAGCATTGTATGAAGGAATTCTTGCGAACTTAACCATACGGAACTTCATTGTCATATGGTCAATCATTTCCTGTGCTTCTTGTTCTGTGATTGTACCTTCCTGTAAGTCTCTTTCAATATAAATATCTAAGAAAGTGGAGATTCTGCCTACAGACATTGCAGCACCATTCTGTGTCTTGATTGCGGCAAGGTAGCCGAAATATAGCCACTGGATTGCTTCGTGAGCATTCTTTGCTGGCTGAGAAATATCATAGCCGTAGATCTTAGCCATTTCCTTCATGCCCTTTAATGCACGAATCTGTTCTGCGATTTCTTCACGCTGACGAATGATATCATCACTCATATCCCCATGACCGCATCGATTCAAGTCTTCCTGTTTTCCAGCAATCAAACGATCGATACCGTATAATGCAACTCTTCTATAGTCACCAACGATTCTTCCTCTGCCATATGTATCTGGTAAACCAGTTACGATATGAGAGTGTCTTGCGGCTTTCATTTCTGGTGTATATGCATCAAATACTGCCTGGTTATGTGTCTTGTGGTATTCATTGAAAATCTTATCGAACTTTTCGTTTACCTTGTAACCATATGTTTCAGCTGCCTGTTGCGCCATTTTAATACCGCCGTAAGGCATGAATGCGCGCTTGAGTGGTTTATCTGTCTGAAGACCAACGATCTTTTCAAGGTCCTTTGTTGCTTCATCAATATAGCCAGGACCATACGCTGTTAAAGAAGAAACGATTTCAGTTTCACATTCTAGAACGCCGCCTTTTGCACGTTCTTCTTTCTGTAAAGCCTGTACTTTGTCCCAAAGTGTGTTTGTTGCTTCTGTAGCATCAGCTAAAAATGATTCATCGCCATCGTACTGTGTATAGTTGTTTTGAATAAAGTCACGTACGTTGATGTCATCTACCCAATGACCACCTTTAAAATTTCTCCATTCTTGTTTCATTTGTAATATTCCTTTCTTTTATCTATTAACGGATTTCTCCGTGTAATACCTTGTCGGCTAGCGCAATGGATTCTTGATCGGGTGCTTCAACACCTTCTAAAGGATACTTCATGCCTAGCTTTTCCCATTTATATGCACCCATATTGTGATATGGGAGAATTTCAATTTTTTTGACGTTGGAAAGTGTTTCAATAAATGCTCTTGTTTTCTTTAGGTCTTCTATATCATCTGTCCATCCCGGAACGAGTACCTGACGGATCCAGATGGGTTTGTTTATTGCACTTAAATATTGAAACATTTCTAAGATATTGTCATTTGGCTTACCTGTTAAACGGATATGCCTGTTCCGATCGATATGTTTGATATCAACAAGAAGAATGTCTGTATAATGCATTAATTCTTCAAATTTTGTAAACCATTCACCTTCTTTTGTGAAAGGTTCTCCTGCAGTATCAATACATGTGTTGATGTTTCTTTGTTTTGCTTTTTTGAATAATTCAATCAGAAAATCAATTTGAAGAAGAGGTTCGCCGCCACTGACGGTAATTCCACCTTCACTTCCCCAATAGCTGCGATATCTTTCTGCGTGATTCAGGATTTGATCTGCGCTGCGTTGATCATCACTGTTGAGATCCCATGTATCTGCATTATGACAAAAAGCACAACGTAAACGACATCCTTTCAAAAAAAGAATATAACGTAATCCAGGACCATCTACAGATCCAAATGTTTCAATGGAATGTACATTTGCCAGTGTCATAAAAAATACCTTTCTATTGTGGAGATGAACTTACATATAGAAAGGTACTCTGCTTCAAAAAAGAATTCTTTGATTATAATCAAATTTCAGCCGATATTTTTGGAATTGTATAATTCTAATAGTTTTAATCGATTGGTTACTTTTAATTTTCCTTGCCCTAAACGTGTGATGAGTTTTTGTTCTTCTAGTTTACTGATGCATCTAGATACAGTTTCTGCACGTAATCCAATGGATGCGGCAATATCATCCAGCTTCATACAGATGACATGGTTTGTACATGTGGAATCTTTGCTGATCAAGAATCCTGCTAAACGTATCAAAGGCTGACGGACAGAAAGCAGTTGTGCTTTTTCTTTTGCTTCCTGTAGTTCTGTTGAAAGCATTGCAATTAATGACATTGTTGCATTTGGGTATTTTGTTAATAGATGCATGAAGTCTGTTCGTTTGATTTTACAGACCATTGTCGTGGTTAACGTTACAATACTGTAATGATATGTGTAGTCATTCAGAAACATATCATGCCAGATTGCCTGACCTTCATGTAAAACATCCATGATATATTCTTCACCATTTGCATCATAGCGGCATGTTTTGATGCGACCATGTCGAATGATGAGAACTGAATCAATTTTATCTCCTTCCTGTGCAATGATTTTTCCTTTTGGATATTGAATATGATCGGAATGATTTACTAGATCTTCCTGGACATCTTTTGGCAATGATTTAAATAAACGAATCTCTGATGTACATAATTTATTGTTTTTTCTAAATGGGCATCCAATTGTGCTGATTTCTAGTTCTTTGCTCATGTATTTATTGTATAACAAGTTGAGCATATGTTGAAAATATACGATTAAAACGGTAAAATTGTTACTTGTCGAAGAAGGTAATAAATATGGAAGAAAAAAAGGATAGAGAATATTTTAAAACACTAGCACATCATTTGATGTTTGATCTATCTGATGAAGAAGCAGATAGCATTGTTCATGAATTTGGAACATTAGAATCTCAAATGGCTTTGTTAGATGCGGTGAATACAGAAGGCGTAGAAGAAATGATCTACCCATTTGAAGCTGCGACAACATTCTTAAGAGAAGATGTTGTCAGCAATGTCATTACACAGGATGAAGCAATGAGCAACGTCAAGAAGAAGTTAGAAGGACATTTTGTTCTTCCAAAGGTGGTAAAGTAAATGATTGAAGAAATGGCTAAAGATAGAAATAACGTTGAAAGTCGTGTGAAAGAAGCATACGAAAAAGCACAGGCTTTACAAGATAAGTTAAATGCGGTTATCACTTTTGTTGATCCTGAAGAACAGTTAAAAGAATTGCCAGAAGATGGTGCGTTTTATGGTGTTCCAATTGTATTGAAAGATAATGTTAATACAAAAGGAATTCGTACAACTGCAGGAAGCAAGATTTTAAGCAATTATGTTCCTGTATATGATGCTGAAATTGTAACAAAGCTTAAGAAGGCTGGTGCAGTATGCATCGCAAAAGCATCTATGGATGAACTTGCTATGGGTGGTACAAATTTAACATGTTTTACAGGTCCAGCATATAATCCATGGGATACTAGACGTATGACAGGTGGATCTTCTGGCGGATCAGCTGCTTTAGTCGCAAGTGGTGTCGTACCAATGGCAATTGGTTCTGATACAGGTGACTCTGTACGTAAGCCAGCAAGTTTTTGCGGAATTGTTGGTGTCAAGCCTACATATGGAAGAATCTCTAGATATGGAATTATCCAGTATGCTTCTTCTTTAGATCATGTTGGCTATTTCACACGTTCTATTGAAGATGCTGCAGCTACTTTGAAAGTACTGGCTGGCAGAGATGAAAGAGATATGACATCTTCTTATAATGAAGTGCCTGATTACAGTGCTTTATTAAATGATGATATCAAGGGTAAGAAGATTGCGGTCATTGGAAATGTGATTAAAAATATTTCTAATCAGGAAACAGTGAAGATGTTTAATGATTTGATGGATCAGTTAAGAGCGAAGGGTGCAATTGTTGATGTCTATGATTTTGATAACGACATGATGCGTGCAATTCTTCCAGCATACTTTATTATTGCAAACTGTGAAGCTACATCTAATGATTCTAATCTGGATGGTATCCGTTTTGGTGTGAGAGAAGATGGCGAAGATATGGAAGCTATCATGACAAATTCTAGAACAAAGGGATTTGGTCCATTGATTAGAAGAAGATTTGTCATTGGTTCTTATGGCTTGTTTGAAGCAAACCAGGAAAGAATCTTCAGAAAAGCACAGAAAGTTAGAAGAGTCGTTGTTGATGCAATGAATGAATGCTTCAAGGAATATGATGCAATTGTTGCTCCAGCGAGTGGAAATATTGCACCATTCATCAACAAGGATGAAGATCAGGATCAGTTATCTAATCAGTTATCTGATGAAAATCTCATCGCGGAAAACTATATGGCAATGGGTAACTTCTCAGGATATCCTTCCATGACTGTTCCAATGGGATTTGAAGAAGGATGTCCAATTGGTATTAACATTACAACACCAGCATGGTGTGAAAGTGATATGTTCAATATTGGTCTTGCGATTGAAAATATCACCGGATATAAAGATATGAAAGTTGAGGTGAAGTAACAATGGAATACGATGTAACGATTGGTATTGAAATTCACTGCCAGCTCAAAACAAACACAAAGATGTTCTCTGGAGCACCTACTTCCTTTGGACGTAAAGCAAATACTTGCGTGAATGAAATTGATTTAGGTCATCCTGGAACATTACCTGAAGTAAATAAGGAAGCTGTAAGAAAAGCAGTAATGGCTTGTACAGCATTGAATCTGACAATTGATCCACTTGTGAAATTTGATCGTAAAAACTATTACTATTCAGATCTTCCAAAGGGATTCCAGATTACACAGCAGTTTCATCCAATTGGAAGAAATGGCTATGTAGAAATTGATACAAAGAGTGGAAAGAAGAAGATTCGCATTAATCGTATTCACATGGAAGAAGATACTGCGAAACAGTTCCATTTAACAAAGTTCTCATTATTGGACTTTAACCGTGCGGGAACACCACTTGTTGAAATCGTATCTGAACCTGACATGCATTCTGGTGAAGAAGCAGAAGCATATGTAGAAGCATTGAGACAGACGCTGTATTACATTGGTGTCAGCGACTGCAAGATGGAAGAAGGTTCTATGCGTTGTGATACGAACGTATCTATTTCTCCTAAGGGAAGTGGTGTACTTGGTACAAAGTGCGAAATCAAGAATATCAACTCTATTTCTCATGTTGGCAAGGCAGTTGATTACGAAATCAAGCGCCAGAAGGAACTTCTTGAAAATGGTGAAAAGGTAATTCAGCAGACAAGAAGATTTGATGAAAAGACTGGTACAACAATTGCAATGCGTTCTAAGGAAAGCAATGTTGACTATAAGTTCTTCCCTGAACCTAATATTTTCCCTATTCGTTTGAGCGATGAATGGATCAAGGATATTCAGGATCATATGCCTGAACTTCCGGAAGCTCGTAAGGAAAGATATTCAAAGGAATATGGTTTAAGTGCACACGATATTGCAATCTTGATTTCTAACAAGGAAATGAGTGAATACTTTGAAGAAGTAATGAAATTCACAAAGAATGCAAAGATTGCATGTAACTGGCTGTTGTCTGATGTATCTGCATGGTTGAATGCAAATGAGAAGACAATTGAAACTTGTGAATTGAAGCCTGAAATGCTTGCAAAGCTTGTGGGCATGATTGAAGATGGAAAGATTTCTAATGCACAGGCAAAACAGGTTGTTGATGAAATGATGCATGGTGAAGATCCTGAAGCAGTTGCTGAAAAGAAGGGATTGAAACAGATGAGTGATACTGGTGCCATTGAAGCAATGGTCAAGGAAGCTCTGGATGAAAATCCTCAGGCAATTGAAGACTTCAAGAATGGCAAAGGCAAAGCACTTGGCTTCTTGATGGGACAGGTTATGAAGAAATCCAAGGGACAAGCAAACGGTGGTATTGTTAATAAGTTGATCAAAGAAGAACTACAGAAGCGTATTGGTGAGTAGTCAAATCCTTTCAAAAAGTTTAAAATAGAAGAACGGAGAAAGATAAATGACACAAAACAAAACAAAAGAGACAGCTAGATCTCTTAAGAAAAAAAATAAGACACATCGTACAGGTATTCTGTTTACTATTTGCTTGATTTTGGTATTGGCACCATTTGTTGTACTTGGCTGGATCTTATTTTCATCCAGTATGGATACTGGTACACCAGTACTTGGAAATCGTTTTGAAGGTGATTTAGATCCTGCAATTACAAAGAATCAGATGAATGACGTTGAAAGTGCAGTGAAGGCTCTTGGTGGTCAGGATAATGCATTTGTTACAATGACAACAGCTACATTACGTGTATATGTTGATGTTGCGGATGATGCAAATGAAGAAACTGTAAATGCAAAAGCAGATGAAGTATATAACACAGTTGCTTCTATTCTTGATCCAGCTGTATATTTCACAAAGACAGATTCTAAGAAGCAGTATGATCTGGAAATTCATGTATATACACTTCCTGAAAGAACGGATGCAGAAGGTGAAAACTTTATTTATGTCATTGATACAAAGACATCAAATATGGCAGAACCTCAGAAACAGACAGTTTCTGTTGCGAAGGATCAGGCTGTTGCGGATAAGTTGAGACAAGCTGTTCTTGATCGTCAGGCTGCAGCAAGTGCAAGTGCTGAAGCGCAGCAAAATGGTGGTGAAATCACTGGTGGTGAAGATGTACCTAATGATGATGCATCTGGTGAAGAACAACCTGCAGAATAATAAGGAAGAAGGGACAGTATGTCCCTTTTATTGAAACTATATGGAAATGAAAAAGAATGAAATTTATACCGCTACATGTACTGGATATTCATCTGAAGGTGCTGGAGTTACAAGAATCAATGATGTGGTGATTTTTGTGCCTGGTTTGCTTGTTGGTGAAGAAGCAGAAATCGGTATTACAAAAATGAAGAGCAGCTATGGCTATGGCAGAGTAGTGAAGATTTTGAGACCATCTGAACATAGAGTGGAACCAAAGTGTTCTGTGTATCGACCATGTGGTGGATGTCAGCTGCAGCATATGGATGATTATGCACAGCGTGAATTCAAAATGGGAAAAGTGAAAGATTGTTTTCGCAAGAATGCTGGAATTGAAATCGAGCCACTTCCAATCTTGAAAGAAGAACCATACTGGAATTATCGTAACAAGGTACAGGTACCTGTACAGGTAAGAGATGGAAAAGTAGAGATGGGTTTCTATCAGAATCATACGAATCGTGTTGTATCGTATGACAGCTGTCATGTTCAAACGGAATTATCAAATGAATTAACGCAATTCTTTAAACAGGCTTTTGAAGAATATCATTGTGGAAAAGAAATTCGTCATGTGTTAATTAAGCATGCACATGTGAGTGGTGAAGTCATGGTTTGCTTTGTGGTGAGAAACTGGCCATTTGAAAATAGTGATAAACTGATTGCATTAACACAAGAGAAATATCCAAGTATTACTTCTTTGTCGTGCATTATTAATCGTAGAGAAGATAATGTAATTCTTGATGGTGAAGAAGTATTGATTGCGGGAAAACCGTATATTGAAGAAGAATTGTTAGGATGTAAGTTTAGAATATCCGCAAGATCTTTCTTCCAGATTAATCCATACGCAACAAGAGTTTTATATTCTACAGCATTAGAATATGCACAGCTTACAGGAAAAGAAACATTATTGGATCTTTACTGTGGTACTGGTACGATGGGTATCATTGGTGCAAAGAAAGCAAAAGAAGTGTATGGGATTGAAATTGTGGCGGATGCGATTAGAGATGCTAAGATCAATGCGGAGGCAAATGATATTCACAATATTCATTTTATGAATGCGGATGCATCTGATGGTGCAAATCAGTTAATTGCTTCAAATATTAAAATTGATGCGATGATTGTAGATCCTCCTAGAAAAGGATGTTCTAAAGATACACTAGATGCAATATTTAAGATTGCACCTGAAAGATTAGTGTATGTATCTTGTGATCCAGCAACATTAGCTAGAGATGTGAAAATCATTACAGAGAATGGCTATCAATTAGAGAAAGTACAACCATGTGATATGTTTCCACAAACGGTACATGTGGAGACAGTAGTACTGCTCACTAAGAAATAAAAGAAAAGCGGTCAGAAACCGCATAAATACGGCACTTTTGCGACCTTTGCCTTACTCTTGGATGGAGTTTGGTAAAGGTCGTTTTTTGATTATTGAAGATGCAATTCAGTCCTTGAGACTGGTAAACTGCTATTTTGGCATTTTTGTGTGGTCGCGAGACTGCTAAACTACTCACATTTTAAGGTTGAGACTGCCAAACTGCTGAAAGAGGACAGAACCAGAAAAACCGGTCTGTCCTCAAATGGTTTAGTCCTTGTTGTATTTGATTTCGAATACCTTGATTCGGCGCACATCATTGCTCACGGTATTTTCCTTCAGGTGAAGGAACTTGGCGATTTCCTTGTTGGTATGGTATAGCCATCCTTCAGTCTGCGAATATCAGCCAGCTTAGGCTGTTTCTGCGCAAGTGCATCGAGAAAATCTTCATATTCGATATGTGCCATAACTTCATTGCGCGTGGTGTCGTCTGTACTTGGTTCATAGTGGCTGTTTGCTTTCAATATGTGATGCATTATATATTACTCCCGAACAGCTTTTAATGGTGAAGGAAATTGACCCAGAATATAAAGATGCAGATATGGATTATGAAGTCACTAGGGCGGATATTAAGATTTTAAAACAGATACATAGTCTAGGTGATGAGAAGTATAAACGACTGATGGCGTATATAAAGGCCTTGCAGAAGTTGTAACAGATGAAATGGAATTGAAAAATCAATCTGACGGAACTAATAACCGGTTTGGTAGGATGAAAAACGGAATATACAGAGAAATTGATTACTACAGGTGATATTCGTAGTAAAGTGTATATAATTCGCGGACAGCAGGTGAAGCGGAACATTAGTAGATTTCCAGAGGATTTCATGTTTCAACTAAATAAAGAAGAAATACCGGAGGGATTTTCAAAGTCGCAATTTGCGACTTTGAACGAAAAGAGTAATAGACAGGGATCCAATATTAAAAAGATGCCTTTTGCGTTTACAGAGCAAGGAATCTATATGCTTGCTACAGTACTTCGCGGAGAATTAGCAGAGCAACAAAGCATTTTTATTATGCGTACCTTTAGAGAAATGCGACATTATATTAAACAGAACCAGCAATTTGTAACAAGATCTGAAATGGAGTTACTATCATCTAAAGTTACTGAAATATCAGTGCAGACAGCTGGGTTAATAGATAAACAGAAACAAACAGATCAAAAGGTTGATTTGATTCAAAAGAATGTTAAACAGCTAAGTGAGAATTTTATTTCGGAAAAAGATGTCAAGAATTTTGTGATTTATAAAGGTCAGAAGTTAGAAGCCGACATTGCTTACATAGAAATCTATCAGCAGGCAAAGAAATTAATCTATGTTGTGGATGATTATATGAATGCAAAATCATTACAACATCTTTCACAGAAGGCTAATGGCGTGGAGGTTGTTTTATTCACAGAAAATGGAAAAGGTAGGAAGGGATTTCTTACAAAATCTTTAGTGACTGATTTTCAAAATGAATATCCTTCTCTTCGAATTAAGCCTAATCCCGATTGTCATGACAGGTTAATTGTACTTGATTATGGTGAGGAGACAGAACTGGTTTATCACTGCGGGGCATCAAGTAAAGATGCGGGGAAGAAACTTTGTGCTATTAATCAGATTACAGAAACCGCAATTATTCATCCGGTAATAGATAGATTACTCTCGTTGCCGGATAAACAGATATAATTTGCGGCCGATTTTTCAACTGCAAAATTGATGCTGTGAGGTGAAAAGAATGTCTAAAGAGAAGATAAAAGTGTATCTCTACACTCGTGTCTCAACAGCTATGCAGATAGATGGTTATTCACTGGGTCGCTCCAAAATTGGATGAGGTGTGAAAATCTTGATTTTCAAATAACATGAGGAATTGAATGAATTTCAACACCTCAAACAACTTGAGCGACGGGAAGCACATATGGTGACAGAAATGCCATTCTATGTACTTCTTTTTTGATTTCAGAATGAGAAACATATTCACTTTTTTGCCTGCCCGGAGAAAAAGTGGATTTTCGGAAAGATGCAGCAGGTTTTAGGCTATGAATTAGATGTCATAGGTTGTGGCACTGGAATTCTTATTAGAGTCGACCGCAGTTTAAGTCACTCGATGCTGAGAGTATTTTTGGCTAGTGGATTAAATGACAGGGAAATTTTGAGATGGCAGAAAAACATACAGATAAGAAACTGTATAGAGTAATTCGTAAAGATGGCAGTCACTTAAATATAAAGGTGAATTCGGACGGTACAAAATCTGCATTGTAATTCACCGATGATAATAATGATTTAAATGGTCACGTTGATTTTCTGGAAGTTGATGAAGAAGAATTAATAAGATTCGAATACATTTCTGTCCCACAAGCAGATCGTTCTATTGAAGACTTATTGATGAAGTTGTTATTCTCGTGATTGGAGATGCAACCACTTAGCTACTTGAGTATGGACCAGAAAAAGCGGAGATATGGGTAGAAAATAAAGCAGTTCCAGTGGCAAAATCTCAAATTGTGCATATCCTACAATAAAGGATTTTGATAAATCCATAAAATCCACTCAAATCGCCACTGAACAGAAAAATACCTTTAAGGCAAGTGAAGTTGAAGTTGTTAACATGGTTGAGGATCAGAATGAGAAAAAATATGCACTCTCAACAATTCGGTTGTAATGGATGATGGAACGGACCCAGAGAGAATTGAAACGATTCAAAGAGGAATAGAACAGTCGTCGTTACAACACAGATTGGTCTGCTGCTCGAAGATAAAAATAGCGGACTTATAGATAATGCCTCGATTTTTATGCTGAGAGCTTTCTGCCTTAAGAGGCGTATTAAATTCAAAGTTTCGTTGCAAAATAATTCATGCAAATGCTTGCAATTGCAAGCAAAAATGAATATAGTAAAGAAAAAGGAGGAGATACTATGGCAAATACATCCGCTGTTTATGCAAGAATAGATACGAATCTCAAGGATAATGCTGAGAACATTCTTTCTCAGCTTGGCATTTCTCCATCCAGTGCAATTCAGATGCTTTATAGTCAGATCGTACTAAAAAAGGGTATGCCGTTTGAATTGAAACTTCCTTCTTCTAAGCCATTAGCTATTGGTGCAATGACCAGAGAAGAACTTGATGCAGAACTTCAGAAGGGTGTTGATTCCATCAAAGCAGGAAAGATATGTTCTGCAGATGAAGTTGATGCGGTACTCGCAAAAGAGTTTGGCATATGACAGATAGCTATAATGTCGACTATTCTGTAGATTCACTTGATGATTTACGTGAAATCTATTCGTACATTGCGAATGAACTCCTTGTTCCGGAGATAGCCAAAGCTCAGCTGAGACGTATTCGAAAGGAAGTTCGTTCATTGGATTTCATGCCAGCGCGGTATACTTTAGTTGAATGGGAACCTTGGCATTCGATGAAAATGCATCAGCTTCTGGTAGACAACTTTATTGTGTATTATCTTGTCGATGATAAAGTGAGAACAGTTACAGTAGCACGAATATTCTACGGTGGTCGAGATATCGAAGGAATTATAAATTTAAATAAATAAACAGAAGTGGAACTTTTTGTAAAATGATCTCCGTAAGTAGTACAGAACCATGACAGTTCTGATGCCTCTTGCGGAGGTTATTTTTATGCGAAAAAGAAGATATACAGATGCACAGATAGAAGAACTTAGTAAAGATCTGAACATTAAAGAGATTGCATCTGGTTGCAACTGTGAATGTGCGTTTTCAGAAGCTGTGGACTTGTTTCCGTTTTGACAGGAGGGGCGCAAAGCCTGACATCAATCAGAAGTATCGTGTCACGTTGAGGCTGCAGTACTGCTCACTAAGAAATCATAGAATAGCGGTCAGAAACTGCATAAACACGGCACTTTTGTGACCTTTGCCTTACTCCTTTCTGGAGGATGATAAAGGTCGCTTTTTTTCTGAATTCTCTGTATGCAAAATCTAAAATAAAATTGTATAAAAACCAACATTCTTATTTTGAACTTTCAGAAGTAGCATTAGTAATAAAATTATATTGAAAATATTAGTTTGGAATTTTATCATAAGAAAAGTGTGTTATAAAACATATGAGGATCATTGTTGATCTTACTGAATCTGAAGTCATATAGGAGATATATTTTGATGAAAAAGCAATTAAATTATACAAAAATAATATTGGAAACTTTAGTTTTAACAGCTGCTGTTGCCATCATTGCAGCTGCAGTCTATTTTTTTCTTGTTCCAAGTCATACTTCGGTCAGTAGTATTTCAGGTCTTGGTATCGTACTGTCCAACTTTGTACCTTTACCATTATCTGTAATTACAATGATTCTGAATATCGTACTTTTAATCATTGGTTTTTTTACTTGCGGAAAAGAATTTGGTGTAAAAACTGTTTATACAAGTATTATGCTTCCTGTTTTTCTTGGACTTTTTGAAATCCTTTTTCCGAATTTTGAGTCATTTACAAATAGTCAGGAGCTGGATGTTATATGTTATATTCTTGTCGTCAGTGTTGGATTGAGTATTCTTTTTGATCGAAATGCTTCTTCTGGTGGACTTGATATCGTGGCAAAGATTATGAATAAATACCTTCATATGGAACTTGGTAAAGCAATGTCTTTGTCTGGTATGTGTGTTGCACTTTCTGCAGCTCTTGTTTATGACAAGAAAACAGTTGTTTTAAGTATTCTTGGAACATATTTCAATGGAATTGTTCTGGATCATTTTATTTTTGACCATAATGTTAAACGTAGAGTATGCATTATTACACCAAAAGAAAAAGAATTACGTGAGTTTATTATTCATGAGTTACATAGTGGTGCTACGATCTATGAGGCATATGGCGCCTATAATATGGAAAAGCATAATGAAATTATTACAATTGTTGATAAGAATGAATATCAGAAATTGATGAATTTCATTAATAAGCTTGATCCAAAAGCATTTATCACTGTTTATAATGTGTCAGATATGAGATATCAGCCTAAAATATAAGTATCATAAGGTGTTCAATTTATGGACAGACTGGAAAAATGTATGGGATCTTCTGAAATTGAAAATATCTGAAAATCAGAAGCGTTTCGTGGCAGAAAATAAGTATCATTGAAGCATTTCAAGGAAAAAAATATGGGAAACAGGCAGTGCAGCTTGCATTAGAATTCATGAAAACATATCCTTGTAGAAAGGCTGAGTATTGCTGGGGTTCATATGAAGCTGAGAATGCAACTGCTGAAAAGCTGTATCAATCTTTTGGATTTGTGTAAACAGGTGATATGGATGGAGAAGAAAAAATTGCAGTTTTGAAATTATAACTGAGAATAAGGAGAAAATCAGATGAGTTTTTCATTTCAGGTACATCGTGATCTACAGTTTGATCACAATAAAGAATTATTAAAGATTGCTGAAGATAATACGCCAGAGCTATTGCATACATTAAAAACAGATGTGCACTTTGTAAAGTGTGTAAAAGATTCTTCTAAATTAGGAGGGTGTGGAATTCAGCCTGTAGATGCAGACTGGACACGTTCCTATGGAAAAGGGGATACTCTAGTATTAGATTTTGGGGAACACATTACAGGCACATTTTCTATTGATATGAGAAGTGTAGGATCACCAATGGATGCTCCACTTTATATTGGTATCAAGTTTTGTGAAATGCCATGTGAAATAGAAGAAGACAGCAAAAATTATGATGGATGGTTAAGTTCTTCCTGGTTTCAGGAGGAGTGTATTCACAAAGATGTTTTGCCATGTACATTACAAATGGAAAGAAGATATAGTTTTCGCTATGTAAGAATTGATGTACTAGATACATCTCCTAAATGGAAAGTGGTATTTGCACGTCCATCTGCAGATGCTATCAGTTGTGCAAAGGATGCAGATATTCCTGAAATAGAAGACAAAGAATTAAAAAAGATCTATACAACAGGATTACATACTTTACATGAATGTATGCAGGATGTCTTTGAAGATGGTCCAAAAAGAGATCGTAGATTATGGCTGGGTGATTTGCGTTTACAGGCACTTAGCAATTATGCAAGTTATAAGAAAATAGATATTGTTAAACGCTGTATTGCTTTATTTTGTGGTATGAGATGTACAGATGGAAGAATTCCTGCTAATGTGTTTGTGAAACCAGAATATATTCCAGATGATACGTTTCTGTATGATTACAGTTTATTTTTAATCAATACAGTGTACGACTACATGCAGGAAACAAATGATATTCCATTCTTAAATACAATTTATTCTGTACTGAAAGAAGATATGGATGCGTGCTTGCAATGTGTGGATGATACAGGCAGATTCCATATGCAGGAAAATTTTCCTGTCTTTGTTGACTGGTCAAATACTTTTGATAAGGAAGTTTGTGGAAGTGCTATAACAATCTATGCATTACGTCAATTGATTACACTTGGCAAGCAATGTAATCAAAATGTTGAACACTATGAATGTGTATTACATTTAATGGAAGAAGAAGTACGTAACCATTTGTATGATGCAGACAAGCATGTGGTACGCTGCTATACAGATGAAGTGAATCTAGCAACACAAGTATGGATGGTATTATCTTCTACATTTACAGAAGAAGAAAATCATGCCATTATGCAGGAAGCAATGCATAGATTTTTCCCTGTAGAAGGTATCGCTACACCATATATGTATCATCACATTACAGAAGCTTTATTTGTATCTGGATGGAAAGAAGAAGCGATTGCGTTAATGAAATCATACTGGGGTAAGATGATAGATCTTGGAGGAGATACTTTCTTTGAAGCATTTGATCCAAATCTTCCTGATTATTCTCCATATGGCAGTACTATGATTAATAGCTATTGCCATGCGTGGAGCTGTACACCTGTGTATCTGATATATAAATATGTATTATAGATTCGTTTACAATCAAAAAATATTTCGGTACTATTGCAATAGTAAGCTGTTTCTAACATGTAGAAACAGCTTCTTTTATCACTGGACGTTAGTAGAAACTAACTTTATGATTGGAGGTATGAATGAAGAAAATTGTGTATTGTTTCTTGGGGTGTTTTTGTTTTGCATTAGATGGGATTTGCGCTGTACTGCCGATTTTACCAACTGTTCTTTTTCTATTGCTTGCTGCATTTTGTTTTGCGAGATCTTCTGAAAGGTTGCATGTATGGTTTCAGGAAACAAAATTATATAAAGAAAATCTTGAAGATTATGTGGCTGGAAATGGAATGCGAAAACAGGCAAAGATACGTATTATGTGTACAGTGACAGTATTAATGAGTATTGGATTCATTCTGATGAGTAGTAAAGGAGTATATATTGGCTGCATCGTACTTGCTTGTGTATGGATATTACACATCTTGTATTTTTGTTTTAAAGTGAAGACGATAGCTGAATAAAGAAGCGTTATAATCTATTAAAATAGATAGAGTCAGGAAGTAATGTCATGGAAGTATATAAATATGGGAATGATCAGGCATCTATTGTTTTGATACAGATGGTGGGTGAACATGATCTTTCTATCATTAAACAGGAAATAGTTGAAATTCAAAAACTTACGGAGATGAAATTTCAGTTTATTGCGATCAAAGTGAATAGCTGGAATCATGATTTATCACCGTGGAATGCGAGTGCAGTATTTGGAAGTGAAGGCTTTGGTGATGGTGCAGAACATACTCTAAAAGAAGTTTTACAGTTATGTACAGACTCCAATAAAACATATTGTATTGGGGGATATTCTATGGCTGGTTTATTTGCTTTGTGGGCAGCATGCAAGACAAATCGATTTGCGGCAATAGCATCAGCTTCACCTTCAATCTGGTTTCCTGGATTCTTGAATTACATGAAACAACAAAAGATTCAAAGCAACTGCATTTACTTAAGCTTAGGAAATAAAGAAGAGAAAACTAGAAATCCTATGATGAAGCAAGTAGGGGATTGCATTCGAGAGGCATATGCATGGCTCAATGAGGAAGGGATACAATGCACACTGGAATGGAATCAAGGTGGTCATTTTAAAGAACCACATGTGAGAACAGCGAAAGCTTTTGCATGGATCATGAAAAATATATAGAAAGAAATGAGAACAGGTTTTGTATGTGAAACTTGTTTTTAATTTTATGAATTGATTTTGTGCTATATTAGATTTCATATCTTTGTAAATGTGTTGATTGATATGGAGTATAAAATGAAGGGATTAGGAACAGTTATTAATGCACTTGCCATCATTGCAGGAGGTGTGCTTGGAATTTTATGTAAAAAATATTTAAAAGAAAGCTATCAAGATACGATTACTAAGGCAACAGGGTGTTCAGTCTTGTTTCTAGGAATTGCTGGAACGATTTCTAAGATGCTGCATGTAGAAACAGATGGTTCATTGAGCACAAATGGATCTATGCTTATGATTCTATCACTTGCCATAGGTGCATTGCTTGGAGAAGTAATTGACTTGGATGCAAAGTTTGAACGCTTTGGTGAGTGGCTGAAGCATAAAACCGGAAGTGATGGGGATAATCTATTTGTGAATGGATTTGTTTCTGCGTCTTTAACAGTAAGTATTGGCGCAATGGCAGTGATTGGTTCAATTCAAGATGGAATCTACGGTGATCATTCAACGTTGATTGCAAAGGCTATATTAGATTTTATTATTATAATGATTATGGCTTCGTCTATGGGGAAAGGCTGTGTATTTTCATTTCTTCCTGTGGCTGTTCTCCAAGGAGTTATGACTGCTTTGGCTGTCGTTCTTTCAAGCTTTATGACAGAAACGGTACTGAATTATATTTCATTGGTTGGCAATATTCTGATCTTTTGTGTTGGGGTTAATCTTGTCTGGCCTAGGACGATTAAAGTGGCAAATTTATTGCCATCTTTATTTGTCGCGGTAATACTGGCAGAAATGATATGAATCTGAAATTGAGTGAAGTGCGGTCACTCTTTTTTTGTATGTTATAATTTTGTTAGATATAGTACTTCAATGAAATAATTAGCTTGTAACATAATCTGAATACAGGAGAATCATATGAAAAAAAGATGGGTTGTGTTGAATGTTTTATGTATTGGAATTGTATGTATGATGATGACTTCTTGTACAGGTATTTTTCAACAAAAAAAATTAGAATCTTCTGGTCAATGTGGAGATCAGTTAAACTGGACATACGATCAAAAAAAGAAAACATTAACAATTTCTGGCAGTGGTGCAATGAATGTACCAAAGTTTTACTGGAATGAATATGAAATTCAAACACTTGTGTTAGAAGAAGGGATTACTTCCATTTCACAATCAGCGTTTTATGGTCATTCTGAACTTCGAGGAGAATTAAAACTTCCTTCAACTTTAGAAACGATTGAAGAATTTGCATTCTATGATTGCGATAATTTAGAAGGTAATTTAATTATCCCTGAGAATGTTAAAAGAATTGGTGATTACGCTTTTCGGGGATGTAAAAAAATGAATGGTAATCTGCAATTACCAGAAGGTTTGTTATCTATTGGAGAAAATGCATTTTATGATTGTGCGTTTCAGGATGAATTACATATTCCAGAAAGTGTTTTAGAAATTGGTAGAGCTGCTTTTAAGGGATGTGTTGGATTGCGTGGTAATCTGATCATTCCTGATCGTGTAGAAAGTATAGGAGATTATGCATTTGCACAATGTAGTGGACTGGATGGAGAATTGAAACTTTCGACGTCTTTAAAGACGATTCCTGAAAGCTGTTTTAATAGCTGTGAGAATTTGAAAGGTGATTTAATTGTTCCTGATTCTATCGAAGAGATTGGAGCACATGCTTTTTGGAATTGTGGTTTTGATGGAAAATTAGTGTTATCAAAATCTCTTAAGAAAATGGGAATATATGCATTTTCTTCTTGTAGAAAACTGATGGGTAGTCTTGTGATTCCGGAATTGATGGAAACAATTCCATCGTATGCATTTGCGTATTGTACAGACTTAGAAAGTGTAACTTTCCCAGGTGCATTAAAGTATATTTCTGAAGGTGCTTTTGGTGATTGCACGACATTAAAAAATATTGGTTTACCAGAGCATTTGTTAATTATTGGAGATGATGCATTTAGACACTGTATTTCTTTAGAAGGTGATTTGAACCTTCCAGATTCATTGCTTTCCGTTGGAGAACGCAGTTTTGAAAATTGTAAAAAAATAAAACATATAAAACTTCCTGAATCTTTACTGAATATCAAAGAAGATGCTTTTGTTGACTGTGAAGCGTTATGTGGTGATTTATTGATTCCTGATAGTGCTTATGTGATTGGTCCGAATGCTTTTCAAAAAACAAAGATATCTTCTGTGCATTTTGGAAGTCAGAATGCAAAGCTTGTTAGTATTGGCAGTGGTTCATTTTATGAATGTGCTGCTTTAAAAAATGTTCAATTTACAGGAAATAGTCCAGATTATTATGCAGAAACAATAATTGAAGAGAAAGATGGATATCCAGAAACGTTGTATTCAAGTTTTCCGGAAGATTGTGAGATTGCATTTGTAGAAAATTCCAAAAATATAGAGAATGATTTACCTCTGTCTATCAACGGTGAAACACAGGAAAACAAAATTGAACCATATTCCTGGATGGATCATTTGCGTGGCAGCAAACTGAAAGGAACTGGTCAATATGCGGATATTGAAATCATATTTGAAGAAATGATGGAACTTCGTGTGAATGGCAGAAGAAAAAACAATGTTGAATTTAAAGCAGATCCATATGATGCTGAAATGAAAATATCAATAACATTTCCGTATAGAGATGGAATCGTTACTGATATGAGAATGATAGAAGGTAATGGAAGTGTTTGTGTTCTAGAAGCAACATTTATCAAAGACGGTCAAGAATCTTTGATGTATTTTACAGATGGATCAGAAGAAGGAATATATTTTTAGAAAGTCATGTTCTTGTTTGAAATGATGATCTGTAGAAAATAAAAATTGAAAGGAGACAAAAGATGTGTGAGATTACATTAGAAAAACTTCCCAAAACAGTAGAAGAATTAAAAGCAATGCCACAAGCAGATCTAACAAAACCAGAGGAGGTTGCTGCACTTGTTGTAGCAGTATTAGCGCTGTATCCTGAAAATCCATCAGAAACGGAAAACATGCTTGATTATTTACGTGGTCCAAAACCACTAAATGGAATAGACAAACAATTTATTAAGGATCGTTTCCGTGGAAAAGAATCTTTGATGCGTTCTTATTTTGTTGGATCAACTCCTGAAAATAACTATACGCCAGCATTGCCTTATCGCGTTGTAATATCTGAGAATGCTTATAGCAGAAGCCAATTTGAAGAAGGTTATTTAACTTTGTATGTTGCCTGTAGTGGAGCGGATAGTCCAAGACCATTGAAACTTCGCAAGAAACCTTCTACAGGACAATGGTTTTTATGGGAACAGCAACTTTTAACAGGAATCCAAATTCCAAAGGAAAGTGATCCTTGGGCATAGGATTCTCTGATAAGCATATTGGATGAAAGAAAAAGTAAATTAGTCTAGGCATTGAAAAAGGGAATTGCGGTAACAGTTCCCTTTTTATACCTTTTATATATGTCATACATCGAAGAAAAAGAAAAGACCAGATCAGTGCTAGTCGATTCGTTTGTTTGAACCCATAGTCTTTAACCGAACTTGACTATGGAAAGATATTCAAAAAGGACATCTTAGTTTTTACTATCCTGTCAATTGTGTATGTTTGCCAAAAGGCTCCTGTATGATATTTACCTTATACATTGATCAATAAGCAATAACAAAAAGAATAACAATGATGCTCTGAATACTTAAACCATATACATTTTTCTGAGCATAATTCCATTTATAAGTTTTTTTGACAGTAATAGACGGAAAAACAGAAATTATTCTGGTAATTCAAATTCCATTTTTACTGTTGTATTTACCACATCTAAAGCAGTTTGAACATTTCGTAGTTCATCGGATACTTTTGTATAGTCTTCTTGTGCCTGCTCAACAGAATAATTTGTATAGAGATAGTCAATGACTGTATTATTTCCAATACCACCAACTGAAACTCTTTGTTTTGGTAAACGTGACTGCATTTCAAATAAACGATTTTTCATTTCTGTTAATTGAGGAATATACACTAGTACCTGGTCAATTGTCATTCCTGTATTACCAATGAATGTTGTTGTATTGAAGCAATTGATGGCATGTTTTAGAATTCTGATCTTTTCATCACAGCTTTCTAGATATTTTTTTGTTTCTTCATAGTTGTAATCTGGACGAACAGATTCAATATCTTCCGCAAGGGATGCGTTAAAAGTACTGCTTTGACGTTCATTGTTTAAAGCAATATTTTTTTCATCCATGATCTTTTTTAGAAGTTTTGATGCTTCTGCAGATGTTACATTATACTTCATAAATTTTATCCTCCATTTTTTGCAAGTTCATGCATACGTGAAATATTAGTTTACATATAAGAAATGATGGTTAATGAAAGTCAAGAAACTTGCGTATGATTTTACAACATCATTATAAACATTATTTGGTGTAAATGGAATGTTTGTAAAAGAAGAGAATAAAAATACCAAGAAGCGTTTTCTTGGCATTTTATTAATAAATCAAAGCAGTAAAGGTGAATTGCACTAATTTGTAATTGTCATCATATACTTCTGTAACTGCGAAGTGATGTGTTGTTTCTTTTCCGTCTAAGAGTAAACTATAATCACAATCTGTAATCACAATCGCAGTATTTTGGAAGATATGAACGTCTTTTTTGTGAAATACTAATTTTGTTGGCTGAAATGCACCACTTGTGTAAAATGTGATTTCTTTTTCTAAATCACATGTAATACCAATGTGTACAAAATTGCAGTTTGGATGTGCATATTTTCGCATGCCTGCTTCATCGCTTTCTTCCATTGCTTCCCAGAAGCTTTCAGATACTTCTAAAATTCTATTCTTTTCCATCGTCTTGTCCATTGAAATCTGGTGCCATAGATGCGTATTTGTCTAATAATTCTTGTGTTTGTGTATAGTAATGTTTTCCGCAGTCTAATGCATCAATTTCCTTCATTTCTTCTTCTGTTAAAGTGAAATCATAAATTGCATTGTTTTCTTCAATATGAGATGGTGTTTTAGAACCTGGAATCACACTTGTTCCATATTGTGTATGCCATCTTAAAATGATTTGTACTGGTGTTTTATGATATTTTTCTGCTAATTTTGTGAATACAGGTTCATCCATCATCGCATGATCACCATGTCCTAATGGATACCAGGCTTCAATGATGATATTGTGAGGTGCAAGATATTCTCTTAACTTTTTTTGTACATAGTATGGATGACATTCTACAGTAAGCAGCTGTGGCTTGATTTGTGCAATATCAAGTATTTCCTGTATTTTTTCTTCGCTGAAATTTGATAGACCGAGAGCTTTTACTTTTCCATTTTTATATGCTTCTTCCATCATTTGATATGCATGGATGTAATCACATGCTGGCTGATGAAGAATCAACATATCAACATAGTCTAATTGAAGTCTTGTCAAAGTATCTGAAATTGCATTTTCATCACTATATACAGATGGCCAGAGCTTTGTGGTAACAAATATTTCTGAACGATCAATACCACTGTCTTTGATTGCACGCCCAACAGCTTTTTCGTTCATATATCCATTTGCAGTATCGATATGTCTAACACCACACTTTAAAGCTGCCAATGTTGAATCATATGCTTCTTTTGGCGTGAGTAAAAATGTTCCGAGTCCACTTTTTGGCATTTGTATGCCATTGTTTAATGTAAAGAATTCCATGTTGTTCTCCTTTTAGTCATGAATATTTCTGTGATTTAAGAATGCTACTAGTTCTGGATCAAAGTGATTGATGATTTCTGAATGATCTAAGCTTTTTTTAGAAATACGATTCATTTCTTCTTCTGTCAAAGAGAAATCAAAGATGTCCATGTTTTCTTTCATTCTTTCTACTTTTGTGCTTTTTACTGTTACGCATACACCTCTTTGAATATTCCATCTTAATGCAATCTGTGCACTAGATTTACCATATTTTTCCCCAATTTCAACAAGGTCTTTATCTTGGAAAATTCCATGCTTTCCTTCTGCTAAAGCAGCCCATGCCTGTGGGACAACACCATAATGGTCCATTGTTTTTAATGCCAGTTCCTGTGCAAAGAATGGATGAAGTTCAATCTGATTGACAGCTGGTATGATCTCAACATTTTCGCAGAAATTTGCAAGTGTTGCGGGAAAGAAATTAGAAACGCCAATTGCTTTTAGAATGCCTTCTTTGTAAGCATCTTCCATAGCTCTATAAGCTTCAAAATAATTTCCCATTGCCTGATGTTCAAGATATAGATCAAGATATGTTAAACCTAATTGATTTAATGATGTTGTAATTGCTTTTTTAGCAGTTTCATAGTTCTTCATATCTTGTACCCACATTTTTGAAATGATGAAGAGTTCTTCTCGTGTGACGAAGCCATCAGTAATTGCTTTTTGGATGGCTTCACCTGTTGCTTTTTCATTTCCGTAAGAAGCTGCTGTATCAATGGCACGATAACCAGCTTTGATGGCATTGTATACACAATTGACACATTCATCATGATCTGTAATCTGAAATACACCAAAGATAACTTGTGGAAGGTTTGCGTTTGTGTTTAATCGCCTGTAATTCATGTATGAATCCTCCTGTTTCTACATTTAATATACAGTGTGGTTTTGATAAAAAATAATGAATCTTGTGAATTATGCTATACTTGAGACGTATAACGGAGAATGGATATGATCGAAATCTATCTTTTAGAACAATTATATGCGGTGTATCAATATGAAACGTTGAATCAGGCTGCGAAGCATTTGCATATGACACAGCCAACATTGACAAGAAGCATGCAAAAAATTGAACGAGAATTAGGTACGCCATTATTTATACGAAAATCAAATCGTATGACACTGAATGAAAATGGAATTCTGGCCGCAAAGTATGCAGAAAGAATCTTAAATGAAGAAAGAGAAATGATGGAACAGGTACGTTTAAATGCAACTGTTGCTATTGGCTTTTGCGCACCAGGACCAAGAATGGTTTTGAATGATGTTTTTCGTCATGGAGACTTTGGAGTTCTATCTAATTTACCTTTACAATCAAATGCATTGCTTCTAGAAGGTCTTCGTTCTAAAAAATATGATTTGATTGTGACAAGTGAAGAAGTGAAAGATATCGATGTATATTCAAAAGAACTTTGTACAGAGGAATTGTTTGTATCTGTTCCTTATAAACACCCTTATACAAAGTTTCAATCATTAACATATGAAAAACTAAATGGAACAACTTTTGTTATGGCAGATGATATAGGAATCTGGAAGCATATTGTAGAAGAGAATATGCCCGATTCGAAATATCTTTTACAAGATTCGATTGATGCACTCTCACAAATCGTTATTTCTAGTACAATTCCATCATTTGCATCAAATATTACATTAAAATATGGACATGAAAATGAGTCTAGAGTATATATTCCAATTGATGGAAAAAATGCAAAATGTACGTTTTATTTGTGCTGCAGGAAAGAAAAGAAAGAAATGTATCAGACATTATTGACACAGGCTATTACTTTTTGAACATTCACTAATACGAAAATAAATATAATGAAACCGGTAAGTTCTTACTTAATTGCATGGATTTCTTTATAATCAATAGTATAAATGCTTGTGAAAATCATGTAAATAAAAGGAAAAATACAAGAAGCGGATTTACTTTTGCGGAACTTTTAGTGGTTGTTGCAATTATTTCTGTACTTGTAGCGATAATGATTCCTGTTTTTCAGAATCAATTGGAAAAAAGCAGAGAAGCAACAGATATTTCTAATGTGCGTGCAGCGTATGCCGAAGTGAGTGAAAAAGCAATGCATGAAAATGATGAAAAATTTGTAAAAGTCGTTTCTTTAAAACAGAAGAAAGATGGATGGCAATCTGCAGATACAATTACGATTGGCGGTATTATGCATTCTAAAAATGATGGTGATCTAGCGAACTGGAAAGGAAATCCAGTTGCTGGAGGCGTGTGTGAAGTATCTTATGATCCAGATGTTGGTGTGATTCTGCATTGGAAGAAAAGTGATGGAAGTACATCGAACACTAAAGTTGATATGAAAGAAAATCTTCATAGTAATTTAGATAATACAAATGTATTAGCAAATTTAACTACACAGGGTGTAGCAAGATTTGAAATAGATTCGAAATGTCCAAATTCTACGATGGTAAATGCAGTAGAAAAACAAATCGGAGATACTAGTTTAATGAACCATGGAACGTGGGCATACCTTGGAAGTCCTACTAATGAATCTGGCAGGTATTTATTCTGGACGTCTGTAGATACAAATGCAGCAGGTGTTAAGATTCCTGTGATTATCAGTCGTGCTTCGGGTGGATTCTTTGTATCAGAAACAGTTACAGCACAAAGAATTACAAAAAAAGGGGAAGAATATGTTGCGATTGTTGATCATATCTGGAATGACGATGGATTCAAAAAATATTTGACTGGAACAAAATACGAAACATTAGAAGAAGCCTACACTGCATATGAACAAAAAGTGAATGAAAAATATACAGAATATAAAGAAACACTGCCAAACTGAAACAAGTACCTAGATAGCTAGATACTTGTTTCAGTTACATTAATAATACGAGATAGTGATACATGAATATAAAATGGCATAAACTGCCTGCTAATATAAAGCAGTGGAATATTTCGTGATTTCCAAATCCATGGATTGGTTTTTCAAAAATTGATAGTTTCATGGCATAAACAATTGCACCAATGGAATATAGGATACCTCCTGCAAGCAACCACAAAAAGCCAGAAAGTGGAATGCAATTGATAATATCTTTCATAAAGAAGATACATGTCCAGCCCATACATGTATAGATAACAGAAGATACCCATTTTGGACATGTAACAAAACAGAATTTGAATATCATTCCCAGGATTGCTAATGACCAGATTGTGATGAATAGTAACATTCCTTTGAATCCTCCAATTGCAATTAAAGCAACCGGTGTATATGACCCAGCAATCATAATGAAGATCATCATGTGGTCAATTTTCTTTAATGCTTTATTTACTTTAGGAGAAATACTGAATGAATGGTATACCGTACTTGCACTGTATAAAAGAATCATACTAATCATGAAAATCATATACGCAATAAGATCAAGTTTTGATGCGTGATAAAGACTGGCATGGATCAAAAGAACTGGCATTGCAAAGATGCTGCAGACAGCACCAATTAGATGTGTTAATGCACTCATTGGTTCTTTGACGGTAAATAATTTTTCATCCATAAAGGATGTGTTGTTTTGTAAAACTGTCATAATTTCTCCTTTCCATTAACTTTTCATCGGTTTTTCAATAACCTCTATAAGTATACTAGAAGTTTTTCGAAAACTTGTCAAGAGATAACTGTAGTTCTATTGCACAGTTTATAAAATCTATTTATACTAATACTATGAGAAAAGAAAAGAATATTCAGGCAATGCAGGGTTTTCATTTACCTGCCTATACAGAAATTCCAGATGTTGGATTATATCTTGAACAAGTTGTGAAATATATTAATAGTTTCTTTTGCAATTTTGAAGAAATGAAAATTACGAATTCAATGGTAAGTAATTATGTGAAGAGTAAGCTTGTTTCGAATCCACATAAAAAAATGTACAACAGGGATCAGATTGCAGTGTTATTTTTTATTGCGATTGCGAAGAATGTATTATCGATGGAATATATTCGTATTTGTCTGCAGGAAAGAACTACGCTTTCAACCATTGAAGAAGCATATGCAGCATTTGCGAAGAAAATGCAGGATACAGTGCATGGCTATAAAGAAGCTTCTTCTGCGTCTTGTGATTTTTCAGCAAATGAAGAAACCGCATTGAATAACATTACGATTGCAGTGGCAAATAAGATGTATTTAGAAAGATATTTTGCGCAATTCAAAAAAGCGTAAAGTATCTTTTTTTTTCTTTTGTAAATAATGCTATACTTTTATGAGTATGAAAATAACAAAATTATGGAAATCAATCTTAGTATTTTCTATGTGCACAACATTAGGTGCATGTCAAAATAAGAGTGAGAAAAATATTAAAGATGGTACATATACAGCTGAAGTGGAAGGGTATCAGCCTTCATTGACTGTGGAAGTAACTTTTTCAAATGGTTCTATTACCAGTGTTGAAGTTGTTGACTCTAATGAAACAAAGACTTGGGCAGATAGTGCTTTACATTACATTCCTAAATATATTCATGATGAACAGTCATTGAATGTTGATACGATTACTGGCGCAACGGTTACTTCAAACGCAATTATCAGTGCTGTTGAAAAAACAATTAAAGATGCACATGGTGATGTCAGTGAATGGAAAGCAAATGAAAAAGTAGAACATAAGCAAAAAGAAGTTGAAAAGAATTGTGATGTTGTTGTCGCAGGCGGTGGATTATCTGGCATGGTTACAACATTGCGTCTTCAGCAGCTTGGCTATCAATGTGTTCTGGTAGAGAAAAGTGATCGTTTAGGTGGAATCACAAAATATGGTGGGAATTATTCTCAATTGTACGTGGATGAAGATGCAACATTTACAAATACGAATGATCTTATTCAAGACAATTTGTTAGATACAGTTACATGGCAGAAAAAAGATCTTGGTGTTCAATTCTCAGATGAATATCTTTTCAGCAGTCAATATGATACAGATGTATTGAAAGAATATGCACCAGAAAATTCTAATATTGGTGAACTTCTGGAAAAAGAAACAGAAGTGAGTGGTGCAGAGGTATTGTTGAATACATGTGTAACGGGTTTAAAAAAAGATGGTGAAAACGTTAATGGTGTTTCTGCAATAGATTCTGATGGAAAGATTTATCATATTCAGTCTAAATATGTAGTGATTGCGAGTGGAAGTGCAATTGAAGATTCTTCTGAAGCTGTGAATCCGTACAATGAAGGGGATCTGTATACAATTTTCAAAAATGATGGATATCAAGTGAGTCGAATTGAACCGATGGTTTCTAATCTTTGTGTATCATTATCTGATCAGTATATAGATACATATTATGCTGACCAAAAAATGAAGGAAAAAGAAATTCTTCTTGTTGATCAAGATGGAAAATGGATTGATTTAGCACAATCTCGTGAAGATCTTTCTAGTGCATTAAAAGGTGATTCTTATTTGATGATGAATGCTTCAGTATATAAAAAGTGGAAAGCGGCAATTCTAGAAAGTGGTACTTTTGATTCAGAACATATAAAGCAATTAGAAGAAGATGAAAATGAATGTTTTTCTTCTGCAGAAGATTTACAAACATTGTGTAATATGAATGGAATATCTTATGAGGGAGTTGTAGACTCCATTGCACAACACAATATGGTGATGCGTGAAGAGCAGTCATTTGATGGGGATGTTTATTGTGTGAAGCTTTGTTGTGGCATTGTAGATGTGACAGGAGGAATTTGTGTGGATGCATCTTTACATCCAGTGAAAACTGGTTCTGATACATCACTAGATTCTGTATATGTGATTGGCAGTGCTGCAGATTACTTGAATACACAAGAAGGTGTTTCGAATACATGGGCATTTGTTTCTGGAAAATGGATTGCAGATGACATTGATGAAAAAATGAAGTGATATGCAGAAAGTATTGATTACTGGAGGCAGTGAAGGCATTGGATATGCATTTGCTGAATATTATTCTTCCATTGGAAGTGAAGTGTTTCTAGTAGCTAGAAACCGCATGAAACTGATTGATATCAAGAATACTTTAGAAAATAAATACCATAATGCTGTAAATATGATATGTATGGATCTTTCGCTACAGAATTCAGCAAGTACTCTTTATGAACAAGTCAAGGATGAAAATATAGATATTCTGATTAATAATGCAGGGTGTGGATATACAGAAAGATTCTGGAAGATTGATATTGAGAAAGAAGAAAAGATGGTCATGTTGAATGACATGACACTAATGTCATTAACAAAACTTTTCTTTCGAGATATGAAGAAACGACATGATGGTGTTATTTTAAATGTATCTTCTACAGGTGCTTTTCAACCAGGACCATACATTGCAGGTTACTATGCATCCAAAACATTTGTAGCTTCGTATACACGTGCAGTCTATGAAGAAGCAAAAGAATATGGCGTTCGTATTTATTGCCTGCTTCCTGGTCCTGTGGCAACGGATTTCTATCGCAAAAGTGGTGTGAAAGCACCAATGCATGCGATGAAGAGCGATAAGGTTGTTGCGTATACAATCAAACATATGAAAAAGAAATGTTTTATCATTCCAGGTGTAATGAATCGAATTGTTAGATTCTTGCCTGAAAGTATTCGTATCTATTTCATAAAAAAAACAAAATGGAAAAATATCCAAAAGAAAAGAGGTTGAATGAAAACCTCTTTTAAAATACTTTCTGAAACCAAAGTGCAATACGATCTAAAATGTGAGATTCTTCTGGAATCTTTACCATGAGCTTTGTGGTGTAGAAGATTTCACCATTGTAGCTGATTGTGAGATCTCCTTCGAGATTCTGAGAAGTATTTGCGCTGGAAATTGTCTGTGGAAGTGTGCATGTTACTTCTGGCTGAATGTCTTGTGGAAGGTCATAGTTGAAGTCAATTGGTGATTTGACTTCAATAGTATCATCTTCAGCAAATATATGTTTAACTTTGACTGTGGATACAACACTTTGTGTTGATAGAGTTGCAATGCGATTCCATGACTGTAATTGATTTAAAATAGAATCTGTATCTTTGACATGTGGAGAAGCAGGCGCATATGCATCTGCATTTGCGACCACTGTGATTAAATGCATATCATTGATATCTTCCCACGAAGCCAGGCAATGGCCTGCCGGGTATGTGAATCCAGTTTTACCGCCAATCAATCCAGGAAGTGCATAGCCATTTTTTTGAGCAGCTGTAAAAATCGTACTATTCAGCTCAATGCCAAGTGGGGATGAAGCTAATGGAGAAGTGGTGTATGTATGTGTTGAGAAGATTGTTTTGAATGTATCGTTGTTTAGACAATATTGTAATAGCTTTGCCATATCTCTAGCAGTGGAGTAATGATTTTCATCGTGTAAACCTGTTGTATTCACAAAATGTGTATTTGTCATACCAATGGCTTGTGCCTTTTCGTTCATCAGATCAACATATGCTTCAATACTTCCGCTGATTGTAAATGCAGCTGCATTTGTTGCGTCTGCTCCAGACGGTAAAGCAATGCCATACAGGATATCTTGTACAGTTGGTGTATCTCCAACTTTAAAACCAGCTAAAGAAGCATTTTGTTCTATAAGACCTGCAATCATATCTTGTGTGATTGTAATCTGTTGATTTAAATCAGTAAGATTTTCGATTGCGATAATTGCTGTCATCATTTTTGTCATGGATGCTGAATACATTTTCGTGTCAGCATCTTTTTCAGCAAGTATCTGGTTTGTATCGCGATCAATTACAATTGCGAATGTTGCACTTATGTTATCTAGAACAGTATTTTCAAAAGCGTATATTTTTGTGCAAGGAATAAAAGAAAAGCACACAAATCCAATGCATAGTAATAATCTAAGTATTTTTTTAGCCATGGTTATAATCATAAGATATATTTAGTCAGAAAGCTAGAAAATACAATTTTAAGAAAATGAAAATTATGTGATAAGAAAAGACAGGAAATTCTGAAATGTTTTATGTAAAAAGTGTGAAAGCATATAAATATACGGAAATATGTTCGTGTAAAACATTGAAATGTAGATGAGATATAGTAAAATCAAAGCATAAGGAGGCCAATTAATATGGCAACAAATAAAGTAGTAACTAAAAAAACACTTGCTGATGATCTCGCAGTTAAATTTGGATGGACAAAGAAGGATGCTGCAGAAGCAGTGAATTATGTATTTGATGAAATTACAGCAGTCGTAGCTGATGGTGGAGAAGCATCCATTAACGGCTTTGGTAAATTTGAGAGAGTTAGCAAGAAGGCTAGAACTGGTCTAAACCCATCTACTGGTGAAAAGATTACAATTCCTGCTTCTGAATCTCCAAAGTTTAAAGCATCTAAGACATTTAAAGACGCTGTGAATAAGTAATATAATGCAAAAGATCTCAGGATCCTTTTTTGGATCAAAAAAAGGAGATTTCTCTCCTTTTAGTGTTTTTTAGGCAATGTAGACTTTCTTCATGACAACTTTGTGTAAAGGCTTGTCACGGAAATCTGTTTTTTCATGAGCAATCTGATCAACAACATCCATGCCTTCTACAACTTTACCGAATGCTGCGTAGTTGCCATCTAGATGTGGTGCATCTGCATGCATGATAAAGAACTGGGAAGAAGCTGAGTCAGGATCCATTGCACGTGCCATAGAAATTACACCACGTGTATGTTTGAGAGGATTGTTGATACCATTGCTTGCGAATTCACCCTTGATATTTTCTTTGGAGCCTCCAGTTCCATTTCCAGCTGGATCTCCTCCTTGGATCATGAATCCAGGGATGATTCTATGAAATGTCAATCCATCATAGAAGCCTTCTTTTACAAGCTTTTCAAAATTAGCAACAGTAATAGGCGCTGCTGTTGGATCTAATTCAATTTTGATCATAGATCCGTTATCCATTTCAATAATAACCATTTTTATTCTCCTTTATTTAAATGCCAGATATCTTTATTATAATCTCTAATTGCTCTATCTGAAGAGAAGAAGCCTGCTTTTGCGATATTTACTAGAGATTTTCTTTTCCACCTGTCACGGTTTTCGTAATCTTGCAGCATTGCTTCTTTGACTCTGCAGTAATCTTCCAAATCAAGAAGTGTCATGAACCAGTCTTTATTGATGAGGTTATCTTGCAGATCTGTCAGCATTTTCTTATCTCCAAGCTTGAGAATTTCTTTGCTTGTGATGAAATCTACAGCTTCTTTGATCAATGCAGAACCATTGTAGTATTCAGATGCATGATAGCTGGATGTGTTATAGAGTGCGATGACATCATCTGAGAGTTTTCCAAATGTATAGATATTTTCTTCTCCAACGAGATCTTTGATTTCAACATTTGCTCCATCTAATGTGCCGAGTGTCAGTGCACCGTTTAACATGAATTTCATGTTGCCTGTACCTGAAGCTTCTTTGGAAGCAAGGGAAATCTGTTCAGAAATATCTGCTGCTGGAATCGCAATTTCAGATTTTGAAACGTTATAGTTTTCAATCATAACAACCTTGAGGTATTTGCTGACTTCTGGATCGTTATTGATCAATTCTTGCAGGCAAAGAATCAAGTGAATAACACATTTTGCCTGATAGTATGCTGGAGCAGCTTTTCCACCGAATACAACTGTGAGTGGACGTGCAGGTGTTTCTCCATTCTTGATGGATAGATATTTATGAATAAGCCATAAAGCATTCATTTGCTGACGCTTGTATTCATGCATTCTCTTTACTTGAATATCAACAATGGAGTTTGGATCAATATCAATATTCTGTGTTTTCTTGATCATCTTGGCAAAACGAACTTTGTTGTTGTATTTGATTTGTTCTGCTTTGCCTAGGAATTCTTCATCATCATAGTGAGAAAGCAATGTTTCTAGCTTGCTTTCATCTTCTCTCCATTCATTTCCGATTGTTTCATCTAATAAATGAGCAAGTTCTGGATTGCAGTGCATGATCCATCTACGGAATGTAATTCCGTTTGTTTTATTATTGAATTTGTCGGAATAGATATCATAGAATGGCTTGAGTTCCTGATGCTTTAAGATTTCTGTATGTAATGCGGCAACGCCATTAATGGAATGTGAGAAGTGCATATCCATCTTTGCCATGTGTACACGATTCTCACTATCTATAATACTTAGTTCTTTATCGTCGTGGAATGCAACGTTAACGACATAATCTAAGCCTTCAATAATAGGCATGAGTTGAGGAACAACTTCCAGCAGATAATCTTGTGGCCACTTTTCTAATGCTTCCGCAAGAATTGTATGGTTTGTATATGCACAAGTATTGGATACGATATTTGCGGCAGTCTTCATTGGAATGCCCTCTAGAATCAATAAACGAATCAATTCAGGAATGACCATGGAAGGATGTGTATCGTTGATCTGGATTGCAACATGCTGGTCAAGATCCTTGAGATCATGTCCTTTTTCTTTTTCTTCCTTTAGAATGAGCTGTGCAGCATTTGATACCATGAAGTACTGCTGATAAATTCTTAGCTTTCTGCCAGCATCATCACTGTCATCTGGATATAAGAATAATGTCAGGTTCTTAGCAATATCTGTTTTATCAAAATTGATGGAATCAGTAATGATAGAAGAATCTACTGTATCTAGATCGAATAGATGTAATGTGTTTTTGTTTCCGTGATAGCCAATAACATCTAGATCATACATATGAGAATAGTAAGTTTTTCCAGCGAGTTCTACTGGAAAAGATACTTTTGTATCACGCAGCATATTTTTGCCTTTTAGCCATTCATCTGGAATTTCATATTGCTTATTGTCTTTGAATTGCTGGCGGAATAAACCATAGTGATAGTTCAGACCGACACCATCTCCACTTAGATTTAATGTTGCGATAGAATCCAGGAAACATGCGGCGAGTCTGCCTAAACCACCATTTCCTAAAGATGGTTCATTTTCCATTTCTTCTACATCTGCAATAGATTTGCCGTTGTTTTCTAAAAGCTGAGCAATATCGTCATAAATACCTAGATTGATTAAATTTTTGCCTAGCTGTTTTCCGATTAAAAATTCTGCGGAAATGTAATAGAGCTTTTTGTCTCCTTCACAACGAGAAAGAGTTTTAGCTTTCTTTTTTACTAATTCATTGATTGCGTTGTAAAGCTGAAGATTTGTTGCTTCTTTGATATCTTTCTTTAATATCAATTTCAGTTCGTTTTCTAGTTTCATTTCTTCTCCTTTGTGGGCAATATGTCCCTGAATTACGAAATAACGCTAAAAGTATACATTGAACTTTGCATAAATATCAACTTTGAAAACGCTTTGATATTGTAGAAATTCAAATAATAAAACGATACACTGTTAATTAAGAAAAGGGTTGTTGTATGAGAAAAGCAGGAATTTTAATGCCAGTGAGCGCACTTCCTTCAAGAAATGGATGTGGTTCATTCGGGCAAGAAGCAAAACATTTTATTGATTTAACACATCAGGCTGGATTGAAAATCTGGCAAATTCTTCCACTGAATCCAGTGAGTGATGATAATTCTCCATATTCATGTTATTTCTCTTATGCAATTGATGATATTTATATTTCTTTAGATCGATTGCATGAAAAAGGTTTGATCCAACGCGTACCTTCTTTTCATAGAAGAAAAAAGAAAATTGATTATCATGCAATTCGTAAATTCAGGGAACCATATTTAAGGGAAGCATTTCGGAATTTTAAACAGGATCATAACTTTGCGGTATTCGCATACCAGGAATGGGTAAAGAATTATGCAATATTTAGAACATTCAGAAAAGTAAATGATGGAAAATGCTGGAATGAATGGGAAGATGAAATGAAATGGCAGCCTGAAAGAGGGCAGGTAGATTTGAAGAAATATGAAGATGAAATCTTCTATCAGCTGTTTCTTCAATATGAAGCATTTTTACAATGGAAAGACATAAAACAATATGCAAATGATCTGGATATTGAAATCATGGGAGATATTCCTTTCTATGTTGGTCTGGATTCTTCAGATGTATGGAGTTCAAAAGAAAATTTCTTGTTAGATGAAGATGGCAAACCATCATTTATTGCTGGTGTACCGCCAGATTATTTCAGTGCAACGGGTCAAAGATGGGGGAATCCGATCTATGACTGGGAACATATGAAAGAAAATGAGTTCTCTTTCTGGATGGAGCGTCTAGCATATACAGAGAGATTGTTTGATATTATCCGAGTAGATCATTTTAGGACATTTGATACATACTGGAAAATCAATGCAAGCTGTCCAACTGCAGTGGATGGAGAGTGGGTAGAAGCACCTGGATATGATTTATTTCGTCTATTGAAAGAAAAAGATCCAGATATGGAAATCGTTGCGGAAGATCTTGGGTATTTGAGACAGGAAGTATTGGATTTAAGAGATCATTTTAACTTTAGAGGTATGCGTGTCATTCAATTCTCATGGAATTCTGATGGTATGGGAGAAGACCGTGAACATTTAACGATTTATACAGGGACACATGATAATGAAACAATGGATACCTGGTATCGTCATTTCAACAATCATGATAGAAGACGTATGCGAGATTGTCTGAAGAAAATGGGATATGTTGAAAAGAGCTTTGATTCTAATGTGATTCAGTATACATTGGATTCTAATGCAGATATCGCAATTATTCCGATGTGTGACTGGCTGCATCAAAATAAAGAAGGCAGGATCAATACTCCAGGAACAGTATCAAAGAATAACTGGACATATCGACTGGCAGATTTTAGCCAATATCAAAGTGTGATTAAAGATATTGAAAAGAAAGTCAAGAAAGCAAAACGATAAGACGAAGTCGTCTTATTGTTTTTTTTAAGAAATATCATTGATTTATACGTGCTATAATATCCGGGTGTCTGGAGGAAATGATATATGGATTTATTTCTCAATATTCTAAAATCCGTTTTATATGGAATTGTTCAAGGGATTACAGAATGGCTGCCTATTAGTTCTACAGGACATTTGATCTTGATGAGAACATTTATGCCATTGAATGTATATATGGATGCGGTAAGCAATCAGAACTTCTGGGATATGTATAAAGTTGTCATTCAGTTTGGCAGTATCTTAGCAGTATTATTGCTTTACTTTAAAAAATTGAATCCATTTAATCCTAGATTGAAGCCAGCAAGAAAAAGAAGTATTTATCGTCTTTGGATTATGATCATTATTGCTTGCGTTCCTGCAGGGATTGCGGGTATTCTGCTGGATGATTTAATTGATAATGTATTAAGTGCATCTTATGTGATTGCAATTACTCTCATTCTCTATGGTATTCTCTTCATTGTGATGGAAAGCAGGGAACATCAATATACAGTAGAAACAGTAAAAGATATCACACCAAAGACAGCGTTTGGGGTTGGAATGTTCCAGATGCTTGCTTTGATTCCTGGTACATCTAGATCTGGTGCAACGATTCTTGGTGCAACACTGCTTGGATTTAATCGTAGTACAGCGACAGAGTTTTCATTCTTTATGGCAATTCCAGTTATGTTTGGTGCATCTTTGTTGAAGATTATCAAGGCACATATTGAAGTGACAGTGGCAAGTATTTCTGTATTGCTTGTTGGATGTATTGTATCTTTTGTTGTATCTGTATTCGCAATTCGTTATTTGATGCAGTATATTCGTAAACATGACTTTAAAGTTTTTGGTGTATATCGAATTATCTTAGGTGTGATCGTATTGTTGTTTTACATGTTGAATGTGATTCAATAAAGAAATGAAAAAGTTTTCATAAAGAAAATGTAATATTTATAATTTTTCATTAATTACTTATTGCATTCATTTCTAGAAAGTGTAAACTAGTAACCATAAAAGCAACGAAGAGAAGAGTAACCAGGTTGGAACTTCAAAAGAGAGTCCCTGTATGCTGAGAGGGGATAAGGAAAGGTTTGGTGAACATGGTCTTGGAGCTGCGTGATCGATAGTGTAGATCACGACGGGTTGTCCCGTTACAGACATAGAGTATATCTGATGATATTCAGCGTACTTGAAGAGGAAATGATCGTGAGGTCATTTTAAAGTAAGGTGGTACAGCGTAATACTACGCCCTTATCTAAGGGGCGTAGTTTTTTGTTTCTAGAGCATGAAAGAATCACCCCGTCCTACTTCAAGCATTACAAGAAAACGGAGGAAAAGGAAAATGAAAAACGCAATCAGAACAATCGCAACAGTAGCATTAGCATTTGCACTAGTTGGCTGCTCATCCACATCTACAGGTTCCACATCTACAAAAACATCCGGTGAAGACAAGACAATCAAAGTTGGTGCGACTGCAGTACCACATGCTGAAATCTTGAATAATGTCGTAAAAGATGTTCTCGCAAAAGATGGCTGGACATTAGAAGTAACAGAATTTACAGATTACGTTACACCAAATACAGCTTTGGAAGAAGGTTCTCTTGATGCAAACTACTTCCAGACACTAGGCTACATGAACGATCAGAACTCTTCTAAGGGTCTTCATCTGGCTGCTGCAGTTGGTGTTCATATTGAACCAATGGGTATCTATTCTGCAACAGTAACAGATATCAAGAATCTTAAGGATGGCGCAACAATCTCCTTGCCAAATGATGCAGATAACTTAGATAGAGGCTTAAGAGTACTTGTTCAGGCTGGCTTATTAGAAGATCCAGGAACAGATGAATATGTAACTGAAACAACATTCAATGGAAATAAGGAACTCAACCCTCATAACTATGATATTCAGCCAGTGGAAGCTGCACAGGTTCCATTAACACTTGAAGATGTTGATGCAGTAGTTGCAAATGGTAACTATGCATTAGAAGCTGATCTTCCAAGCAAGCACCCAGCAATCTATGTTGAACAGTTTGACCAGGAAACAAGTGTAAAGAGAACTAACTATGTTGTTGTAAAGGATGAAAACCTTGATACTGAAAAGACAAAAGCACTTGTAAAGGCTATTACATCTGATGAAGTAAAGTCATATATTGAAGATACATACAAGGGATCTGTGATTGCTTCCTTCATTGATACAGAAGGCAACCCAGTAGACTAATCAAAAAAATTATAACAGTACAATCAGTAATATTCAGAGGGGAGACCCTCTGAATATTCGCGTAAATAGACAGGAGCGAAGAGATGATAAATCTTGTAAATGTAAGAAAGAGTTTTGGAGAACTTGAAGTATTAAAGGATATTAATCTCCAGATTCATGAAAAAGAAATCTATGGAATCATTGGACAGAGTGGTGCTGGTAAATCGACATTGCTTCGCTGTATCAATGGATTGGAAACATATGATAGTGGTACGATCACAGTAGATGGCACTGCAGTTGATGTAAATGATAAGAAGCAGTTACGCCAGCTGAGAAAAGATATGGGTATGATTTTCCAGAACTTCAATCTTCTTTCTAGATTGGATGTATATGACAATGTTGCATTGCCGCTTCGCTTCTGGAATGAAAATCCAAATACAGAAGAGAATAAAAAGAAAATTGAACATTTAATTGAACTTGTTGGCTTGAAAGATAAAATGCATGAACGCCCAGAAAATCTGTCTGGTGGTCAGAAACAGAGAGTTGCGATTGCTAGAGCACTCGTGAATGATCCTAAAATCTTGCTTTGTGATGAAGCTACAAGTGCATTGGATCCTAGAATAACACATGGAATTCTTGAACTTTTAAAGCAGATCAATGAAGAGCTTGGTATCACAATCGTTGTGGTTACACATCAGATGGAAGTTGTAAAACAGATTTGTCAAAGAGTAGCTTTCTTAAAGCATGGTGTTGTTTTAGCAGAGGGTAAACCAGAAGAATTGTTCGTGAAACCAACAGAAGATGTGAAGAAGTTCCTGGGTGAAGAAGGCCAGGTATTGCCAAAAGAGGGTGTGAATGTGCAGCTGTTCTTTACAGATGATTCTTCTGATGAACCAGTTATTACAGAAATGGCAAGAGAATTAGGCATTGATTTCTCTATCTGCTGGGCAAAACTAGAAGAGTTTAGAGAAAATGTATTTGGTTCCTTGATCTTGAATATTCAAGAAAAAGATAAAGAGCGTGTATTTAAGTTTTTGGAAAGTAAGAATGTTACTTGGGAGGTACTATGAGTATGTTAGATGTAATCTTAAAAGGAACATGGCAGACATTATACATGGTATTCTTCTCAACTTTGATTGCGGTTGTGTTAGGTTTTATTCCTGCGGTAATTTTGACATTGACTGCTGAAGATGGTTTGAAACCAAATCGTATTGTGTATGGAATTCTGGATGTGATTGTGAATGTATTCCGTTCATTTCCGTTCATTATCTTAATGGTAATTGTAATTCCAGTGACGCGTGTAATTGCTGGCAAATCTATTGGTACAACTGCAGCAATCGTTCCATTAACAATTTACGCAATTCCTTTTATTGCACGTGTATTTGAAAATGCATTGAGAGAAACAGATGCGGGTGTGATTGAAGCAGCAAAATCATTTGGTGCTACGGATCTGCAAATTATTACAAAGGTATATTTTAAAGAATCTGTACCTAGACTATTAAATGGTATTGTTTTATTGATTATCAATATGGTTGGTGCGAGTGCAATGGCTGGTACACTTGGTGGTGGCGGTCTTGGAGATATCGCTATCCGAAAAGGATATCAGGCATATGATATTAGTTACCTTGTAGTGACTTCCATTGTATTGATTGTCATTGTTCAGCTTGTACAGGGCATTGGTAACGTTATTTACAAAAAGAAGGCTTAATTTTTTGGAAAAAATTCTTGCATCATGTAAATGATGGGTGTACTATTTTCACGTCATAGAGGACATTAAAAAAAACGACGCTATGTGTCGCTGGATTTAGTGCCCTCTTTTTTATTTTTAATGGAGGTTTTATGAAACATATATTCGTTACTGGCGGTGTTGTATCTGGACTTGGAAAGGGTATTACAGCTGCTTCTTTAGGAAGACTTTTAAAGCAGAGAGGATTTCGTGTCATTTCTCAAAAATTAGATCCATATATGAATGTGGATCCTGGAACAATGTCTCCATATCAGCATGGTGAAGTGTTTGTAACAGACGATGGTGCAGAAACAGATTTGGATCTTGGACATTATGAAAGATTTATTGATGAAAATTTGAATAAATTCTCTAATTTAACTTCTGGAAAAGCATACTGGAATGTTTTATGCAAGGAAAGAAGAGGGGAATATCTTGGGGAAACTGTGCAGATCATTCCACATATCACAAATGAAATTAAAAGATTTATCTACAATGTTGGAGAGCATGCAAATGCAGATATTGTAATTACAGAAATTGGTGGAACGGTTGGTGATATTGAATCACAGCCATTTCTAGAAGCTATTCGTCAGATTTCTATTGAACACCCAGAAGACTGCTGCTTTATCCATGTTACTTTGGTTCCATATATTTCTGGATCCAATGAATATAAATCAAAACCAACACAGCATTCTGTAAAAGAATTACAGAATATGGGTGTCAGACCAAATATCATTATTCCTAGATGTGACGGAAAATTGCCACAGTCTGTAAAAGAAAAGATTTCTTTATTCTGTAATGTAAAACAGGATTGTGTAATTGAAAATACAACAGTTGCGGATTTGTATGAAGCTCCTGTGATGCTTGAAAAGCAGAATTTTTCAGCGATTGTATGCAGAGAATTAAATCTTGAAGCGGGAAGTATTGATTTAAGTGAGTGGAATATAATGCTGGAACGTATTTATTCAGCAAAGGATGATGTGAATATTGCTTTGGTTGGTAAATATGTTGCTTTGCATGATGCCTATTTATCAGTTGTGGAGTCTTTGAAGCATGGTGGATATGAAACTGGTGCAAGAGTACATATCAAATGGGTGGAATCAGAAGATATTACGGAAGAATCTGCAGGTGCAATTTTTAGAGATGTACAGGGAATCATTGTTCCTGGTGGATTTGGTGATCGTGGTATTGAAGGCATGATTGAAGCTTGTAAATATGCTAGAGAACATAATATTCCTTATTTTGGAATCTGTCTTGGCATGCAGATTGCAACAATTGAATTTGCTAGAAATGTATTGGGATATAAAGATGCGAATTCTAGTGAATTTGACAAGAACTCAACACATAAAGTCATTGATTTTATTCATGGTCAGTCGGATGAAATTGATAAAGGTGGAACAATGCGTTTGGGTGCATATCCTTGTCACTTACAGAAAGATACAAAATTATCTAAGCTATATGGTGTTTCTGATATTTCTGAAAGACACAGACATAGATATGAGTTTAATAATGAATATTTAGAAGCGTATGAAAAAGCTGGTATGACAATTGCGGGAATCAATCCTGATGCACATTTAGTAGAAGCTGTTGAGAATGATTCTTGTGATTTCTTTGTTGGTGTACAGTTCCATCCTGAGTTTAAGAGTCGTCCAAACAAGGCTCATCCTGTATTTAGAGGATTTATTGCGGCTTCTTTAGCAAAAAAATAAGGTAATTTTCTTAAAAATTTAGTATTATAGTTACAAGCGAATTATCGCATTGATAAAATAAGGAGCTATATGGCTGAAGAAATGATTTTAGTACTTGACTTTGGTGGTCAATATAAACAACTGATTGCTCGTAGAGTAAGAGAAAACCATGTATATTGTGAGATCCATCCATATACAATGCCAATTGAAAAAATTAAAGAAATGAATCCAAAGGGAATCATTTTAACAGGTGGACCTGATAGTGTGTATCTTGAAGATTCTTTATCTTATGATCCACAATTATTTGAATTGGGAATTCCAGTATTAGGTATTTGTTATGGTGCACAGCTCATGGCTTATTTGTTGAAGGGGGATGTTCAGACCGCTCCAACAAGTGAATATGGCAGTACAAATGTAACGCTTGAAAATACTTCTAAGTTACTTGGTGACTGGAAGAAGGAATCTATTACATGGATGTCTCATACAGATTACATTGCACGTGTTCCAAAAGGATTCCATGTAACTGCTACAACACCAGTTTGTCCTGTAGCTGGTATGGAAAATACAGAAAAGAATTTATACGCAGTACAGTTCCATCCAGAAGTTGTTCATACAGAAGAAGGAACAAAATTGTTCCATAACTTTGTATATAATATTTGTGGATGTCAAGGTACTTGGAAGATGGATTCTTTTGCGGAAAATGCAATCCAGCAGATTCGTGAAGAAGTTGGCGATGGAAAAGTATTGTGTGCATTGAGTGGTGGTGTAGATTCATCTGTATGTGCAGTATTACTTTCTAAGGCAATTGGTAAACAGTTGACATGTGTATTTGTTGATCATGGTTTACTGCGTAAAGATGAAGGTGATGAAGTTGAAAAGGTATTTGGACCAGAAGGACCATATGAATTGAACTTCATTCGTGTTAACGCACAGGATTACTTCTATGAAAAGCTTGCTGGTGTTACAGATCCTGAAACAAAGAGAAAGATCATCGGTGCTGAATTTATCAATGTATTTGAAAAGGAAGCAAAGAAGATTGGTGCAGTAGATTATTTAGCACAGGGAACAATTTATCCAGACGTTGTTGAATCTGGTATTGGCAAGGGTGCTGTAATTAAGTCTCATCATAACGTTGGTGGTTTACCTGATCATGTTGATTTCAAGGAAATCATTGAACCTTTGAAGGCTTTATTTAAGGATGAAGTTAGACAGGTTGGTCTTGAATTAGGTATTCCTAGAGAATTGGTATATAGACAGCCATTCCCAGGACCTGGTTTAGGTATTCGTATTGTTGGTGAAGTTACTGCTGAAAAGGTTAAGATGGTACAGGAAGCTGATGCTATCTATAGAGAAGAGCTTGAAAAGGCTGGTATCGATATGGGTAAGGGTCAATTCTTTGCCGCATTGACGAATATGAGATCTGTTGGTGTTATGGGTGATCATAGAACATATGATTATGCAGTGGCATTGAGAGGTGTAATTACTTCTGATTTCATGACTGCTACAGCAGCAGATATTCCATTTGAGACATTACAGACATGTATGACACGTATCATTAATGAAGTGAAGGGTGTTAACAGAGTAATGTATGACATTACAAGTAAGCCTCCTGGAACAATTGAGTTTGAATAATCCACACAATCACAAGATGCCAGTATTTATGCGGGTTTCAAGCAAATTTGTTTAGTGATTGACAACAAAATGGCAACATTTTGTGATTATTCAAGAGATAAAAATTTTATTTCATAACGTATATAAAGAAACCTTACTGATTTTCAGAAGTAAAAAACTGAATATCGGTAAGGTTTTCTTTTTTTCTTAATTTTCTTTTTTAGTCAATTCTTTTACGAGGTAATCACTCAATTCCTGAGAGGGTACCTTGGCACGTTTCTGGTAAGTATCCAGTTCCGGGTACTTATATCTCCATTCATCATATTCTTCCTTGCTGATTTCACCGTTTTCCAGTTTGTCAGCTTGTTCCATCCATGCACGAAACATTTCATCGACAGATGAGCCGGGAGCAGATATGGAAGAGTCAAGGCAGAGATGAGGTTGTCCATCTACATTTTTTACCTTCAGACCATACATATCTTCCAGTGCAAATAGTGTATGCATCAGACCTATATGGGTATCAATATCGGGCACGGTTAAAGCATGTGTGTTGACATCAAAGATCTGAGACATTTGTTTTACAAGATCAATCTTAGGAACTCTGGCTTCAGATTCATACTGAGCCATGCGGACATCTGAGGTTTTTCCTTTGAATCCCAGTTGCTCTCCGAGTTGCTTTTGTGTCATGCCTTTGCGGTTGCGAAAAAATTTGATACGTTGTCCGATTGCCATTCTTGTTTGCCTCCTTATAGTAGTCATTCGTGTTGTCATAATTAACTGTGATAGAAAATAAAACAATTCTGTTTAGGTTCAGTATAGCATGAGCAATTTTGGATAGCAAGAAGAACTTAAACAAAAAAATTTAATATTCTCGTCAAACTACTTGACTTAAATTAAAATGTTTAGTATCATGCAAGTGTAACAACCTAAACAAATTACGTTAAGATAGAAAGGAGAGATGTGATGTGACGAACAGAACCTTTATGACAGTAGAAGAAGTTGCAACAGAACTGGGTGTTTCCAAGTCTTATGCTTATAAGATTGTCAAACAGCTAAATGAAGAATTACAGAAGCTGGGTTATCTTACGGTAGTTGGCAGAGTAAACACTAATTATTTCCGCAAAAAAGTATGTTACAGCGAAATGTAAGAGAAAGAGAGGAGAATTTGTATGAGTATTTACAAAGATAATGTCACTGGGAAGTGGCGAGTAGTTTATCGGTATACTGACTGGACAGGGAAAACGAAACAGACTTCAAAACGAGGATTTACTACGAAGCGAGAAGCGCAGATGTGGGAACACGAACAAATGTTAAAGCATGATGCAAAACTGGATATGACTTTCGCAAGTTTTTATGAAATCTATGTAGAAGATAAAAAGGAACGAATCCGGGATAACACATGGGGAACTAAGAATAATATTGCCAGAACAAAAATTCTTCCATACTTTGGGGAGAGAAAGATTGCAGAAATTGAACCAAAAGATGTGATTGCATGGCAGAATCATTTACTTGCATTTAAGAGAGCGAATGGAAAAGGGTATTCTGCTTCATATCTGCGGAAAATCCACAGCCAGTTAAGTGCTATTTTCAATCATGCAGTTGATTTTTATCATTTGCCTTCTAATCCGGCACAGAAAGCTGGAAATATAGCAATAGAGGAATATAAGGAAATGTTGTTTTGGACGAAAGAAGAGTATTTGAAATTTGCAGATGTGATGATGGATAAACCAGTTTCTTACTACGCTTTTGAAATGCTTTATTGGTGTGGTATCCGTGAAGGAGAGTTGCTTGCCCTGACACCAGCGGATTTTGACTTTACAACGCATACACTGCGAATTAACAAATCATATCAAAGATTAAACCGGGAAGATGTGATTACCCCACCAAAGACATTTAAAAGTAACAGATTTATCAAGATGCCACAATTTATATGTGATGAGATGCAGGATTATATGGGAATGCTTTACGGTCTGAAGGAAGACGAAAGAATTTTCACAATTTCCAAATCTTATCTGCATCATGAAATGAACAGAGGATCAAAAGTGTCTGGGGTAAAGCGAATTCGTGTGCATGATTTGCGACATTCCCATGTATCGTTATTGATCAATATGGGATTTACGGTATTGGCAATCGCAGACCGAATGGGACATGAGAGCATTGATATCACTTACCGATATGCACATTTGTTTCCAAGTGAGCAGGCACAGATGGCAGAACAGTTGGATATTGAAAGGATGGAAAAATCAAATGGAGAAGAATCTGGACAGTAAAGGAAGATGGAGAAACAAAATCGTAGCATTCCGGGTATCAC
>OLQX01000176.1_pt1 | contig 80229 bp, 79 predicted proteins | sample 1672581 | NCBI WGS metagenome assembly OLQX01 (sample SAMEA3136701, study PRJEB25190) | human gut metagenome | reverse complement strand
ACCTCTTAAGTAGATTTTAGGTATTTACCTTGTCTACTTAAGAGGTATCATATCATTCTCACGGGTGGTTTTGACTTTTCTTATTATGTTAAAATATTGTAATGTAAAACATTGTGTTTTTCAGTCAACACATGCCTGTTTTCAGAAAAATGCATGGAATGATAGGTGTTGGGTTAAAGAAATATTAAAGGAGTAACTATGTCTCAGCAGGTTATTAAAGCGGACAATTTAGGCAAAAGCTTTGGGTCTTTTAAGGCCATAAGTTCCCTCACTTTCGAGGTCAACAAGGGAGAAATTTTAGGTTTTCTTGGACCGTCTGGATCTGGTAAAACGACCACAATCAATATTCTCACAGGTCAATTGACACCAGACCAAGGGCAATCATCAATTCTAGGTAAGTCCTCTACCAATTTGAACGAGAAAGACCTTGCTAATATTGGTCTAATTACGGAAAATAGTGGCTATTATGAAAAGTTGAGCCTTTATGACAATCTCCTCTTTTTCGCAAAACTCTATGATGTTCCACAAGGGGACCTTGATGATTTGATGAAGCGTGTAGGTCTCTATGACAGACGTAAGACTCTGGCTGAAAAGTTATCAACAGGGATGAAGCAACGTATGTTACTCGTCCGTGCCATTATTAATAAGCCTCAAGTTCTCTTTTTGGATGAACCGACTTCAGGCTTGGATCCGTCAACTTCCAAGTCTATTCATGAACTTATTAAGGAGTTGCAAGCAGAAGGGACGACCATTTTTCTAACGACCCATGACATGCACGAGGCGACTATCCTCTGTGACAAGATTGTCCTTCTTAATAAGGGACAAATTGTGGAAGCGGGGACTCCAAGTGATCTGATTCAAAAGTACAATACAGCTAAACGTGTCAAAATTACCTATCAATCTGGTGAGGAGAACTACCTATCGTTTTCAGAGTTGGGACAGGTCGGCCAGACTGATGATATTCTAACCATCCATTCTTGTGAACCAACCTTGGAAGATGTCTTTATCCAACTAACAGGAGGTAAGCTCAATGCGTAAGCAGTTAAAATCACTCATGTGGCTCAGACGCCGAATTATCTTATCTAACAAAAGTCTTTTGCTTCAAGTCATGCTACCATTTGGCTTTCCCTATCTATACAAAAAGCTCTATGAGGTTCAAGGAACATTAAATGAGGAGACAAAGTTCAATCTTCTAGCGAGTTGTTTGTCTATGGCTCTTTCCCTTGGTGTAGGAAATATAATTAGTACCATTGTGTCTGAGGAAAAGGAGAAAAAGACTCTCCGAACTCTCCTTCTGAGTGGTGTTAAGACGAAAAATTACATAATCTCTACCCTTGTTTTCCCATTCGCCATTAGTCTTGCTTCAGCTCTTTTCATTCCTAAAATTCTAGAGATTGATTTGGGTAAACAGTCAGATACTTATTACCTTATTGTTTTATTAACTGCGGTAGCTGTCATGCTTATTTATCTATTTATTGGTATGGTGTGTAAGACTCAAGTTTCTTCACAAATTGTTAGCCTACCAGTAACGATGATTAGCCTTTTCATTCCAACATTTTCAGGCATGAGTGATACTTTTGATACCGTTATAAAATATAGTCATATGGGACTTTTCACAAATGGACTCAGTGATTTGGACCACTTTAAGTGGCAGGACCAAAAAGCTAGTTTAATAGCTCTAATCATCTGGATCCTTGTCTTTGCATTGCTTGACTTCGTGCAGGCTAAGAAAATACGAAAGATTTCTTAATTCGTCTATTGATAAGATAAGTTCCTATTTTGACTACGACGTCCGTACTCACTTCAGGAAAGTCTCAAAAAAGATTATTTTACAAAAAGGAGCGGAAGCTCTTTTTTATTATCCAATCAAGCAAAAAGTCAACTTTCCCCTTGACAAGTCACTGCCTTAGGAGTAATATTTTCAGTGACATACGGTAGGTGAGGCTACCACAAGGATACGGATGACTACCGCAAAGCAGTGGAGACACTACTCGTTGGTCAACAGTCCTGATCGCCAAGGTCAAGACTAAGCTCATTTCATCGCCTTGCGGAGCTAAAGCTTGAACGGTCCATTTTTTGACAGAATCTATTAAAAAATCCACCTCGAGTTTATAGAGTCTTACCTGTATATGGGTAGGACTCTTTTCATTTGTCCAAGGTCCACCCACCATCAAAAAATTGAAAGGAGAAACCTATGAGACTAATCGACGATCACCCCGAACCGCACCTAACCAGTCAATCGCTGATTAGTGTCTTAGGGACTCCATAAGTGATTGGCTCCTGATTAAATAAGGAGATTCCAATGTCAACAAATAAAGAAAGACTTATTGCTGCTCTTCAAGAGCCACTTGAAACAACCCTTACTCGCTACAAGACTCATTTGGATGGCTTGAAGGAAGACCAAGTAGAAGAAAACCGCGACCTTTATGGGGAAAATGTCATAACCAAAGGACAAGAGGATTCTATCATCAAAAAGATTTATGAATCTATCATCAATCCCTTTACTGTTATTCTCCTAGTCATCGCTCTGGTTTCCTTTATCACCAATGTCTGGCTTGCTAAACCAGGTGAAGAAGATCCAACGACTTCTATCATCATTGTCACTCTAGTTTTGATATCTGGTGGTATCCGTTTTATTCAAGAACTTCGTAGTGACAAGGCTGCTAGCAATTTGTCTCGCATGATTGTCAATACTGCAACAGTACTTCGAGATGGCAGTGAGCAAGAAATCCCAATCGATGAAATTGTGGTTGGAGATGTGGTCAAACTGAGTGCGGGAGATATGATTCCTGCGGATGTGGTCTTGCTAGACTCTCGTGATTTCTTTGTTCAACAGTCTGGCTTGACAGGTGAAAGCGATGCAGTGGAAAAGGCTTGTCTGGATAAGGCGGATGGTCAAAATCTAGAGAGTTTGCTTGAGAGTGAGAGCCTTGCTTTCATGGGAACTAATGTTATCTCTGGCCGTGCAACAGCCTTGGTTTTAGTTGTTGGTGATGAAACCATGATGGGAGCTATCGAGCAGACCATCAATACTTATGACGAACCAACTTCATTTGAACGTGAGATGAACTCCATTTCTTGGCTCTTGATTCGACTTATGTTGGTCATGGTTCCTGTTGTTTTTGTGATTAATGGTTTAACAGATGGTGACTGGCTTGAAGCCGGCGTCTTTGCCCTTAGTGTGGGAGTCGGTTTGACCCCAGAAATGTTGCCGATGATTATCACAGCCAGTCTTGCCAAGGGTTCTATCATTATGGCCAAGGAAAAGGTGGTCATCAAAAAACTTAATGCTATTCAAGACCTAGGGGCTATCGACATCCTTTGTACGGATAAGACAGGAACCCTGACTCAAGATGAAATCGTTCTTGAGTACCCTCTTGATATTCATGGTGACCTTGACCTATCAGTGCTTCGGAGAGCCTATCTTAACTCTTATTTCCAAACTGGCTTAAAAAATCTTATGGACCGTGCCATTATTAGCCGAACTGAAAGAGAAGCTAAGAAACATGACATCGTTCGTGACCTTGACCAGACCTTCCACAAGATTGATGAGCTACCTTTTGATTTTGAACGTCGTCGCATGAGTGTCATTGTTCAAGACACTGATGGATTTGTTAGCATGGTGACAAAAGGTGCCCTTGAAGAAATGCTCTCTGTTTCTAACTATGTGGAATACAAGGGAGACATTATCCCATTGACTGACGATGTTCGTGAGGAAGTCCTTGTGGAAGTTGCACAGTTGAATGAACAAGGTTTGCGTGTTCTCGGTGTTAGCTACAAATCACAACTTAATGAAAATGACGTCTTTAGTGTTGAAGATGAAAGTGATATGATTTTGACGGGATATCTTGCCTTTCTTGACCCACCAAAACCATCAGCAGCACCTGCTATCAAGGCTTTGGCGGAATATGGTGTGACCACAAAGATTTTGACTGGAGACAATGATAAGGTGACACAGGCTGTCTGTGAAAAAGTTGGTCTAGATGTGAGACACATCCTACTTGGTAGTGATCTTGATACCATGTCAGATCAAGATTTGGCTAAGGCTGTGGAAACGACAACAGTCTTTGCTAAGTTATCCCCAGACCAAAAGGCTCGAATTATCCTAAGTCTTAAGGAAAATGGCCACAAGGTAGGCTATATGGGTGATGGAATCAACGATGCCCCATCTATGAAGGTGTCAGATGTGGGTATCTCTGTGGATACAGCTGTTGATATTGCCAAAGAAACTGCAGATGTTATCTTGCTTGATAAGGATCTAATGGTCTTGGAAAAAGGGCTGGTTGAAGGACGTAAGGTCTATGCCAATATGACCAAGTATATCAAGATGACCGTTTCTTCAAATTTCGGTAATATCTTTTCTCTCCTCTTTGCCAGCATCTTCCTACCATTCCTGCCAATGGCACCTGTGCATTTGATTGTCCTTAATCTTGTCTATGATATTTCTTGTATCGCTCTTCCATTTGACAATGTGGACAAGGAATTTCTTAAAGAGCCACATATCTGGGAAGCTAAATCAATCATGCGTTTCATGGCTTGGTTTGGACCTATTTCGTCTGTATTTGATATTTTGACTTACATCTTGCTCTACTTTATCATTGTGCCAATGATTTTGGGGCATGGCTATGTTCATGGTTCACCAGAAGCAGCAGCCTTTATCATCATTTTCCAAACAGGTTGGTTTATCGAATCTATGTGGTCTCAAACCATGGTTATCCACATGTTACGTTCACCAAAACTACCATTTATTCAAAGCCACCCAGCACTATCTGTTGTTGTGACAACCCTATTTGCTGCTGTCTTTGTAACCTCTCTTCCATACAGTCCTTTGGCTAGTCTCTTAAAACTTAGCCATCTAAATGGTCTCTATTTCATTCTCTTGTTTGTTATTATCGTTTTGTATATGCTTAGTGTTACCTTTGTGAAGCATATCTATATTAAGAAATATAAAGAATGGTTGTAGGATAACTATCCTTAGAAAAAAGAGCGTTAGCTCTTTTTTCATTACCTTTCATTCTGCCAAAACCTTTTCATTTATGGTATAATAGGGCGATTATAGATAATCAGAGGCCCTAAAAAACGTCAGTTAGGAGGACATATTTTCTAAGAAATAAGAGACTATGTTTTTAAGGCCCCTTTCTTTCGTAGGCTATCCCAGTGGGAGGTGGAGGCCCTGAGATTTGGGGCTCAAGGCTAAGACCGCCACGAAGGAAACCATCACAAAAAAATCTTAAGAAGGAAAAAGAAAATGAGTAATTACGCAATTATCCTTGCTGCGGGTAAAGGAACTCGCATGAAATCAGATCTTCCAAAAGTATTGCACAAGGTTTCAGGCATCACTATGCTTGAGCATGTCTTCCGTGCAGTTTCAGCCATTGATCCAGCTAAAAACGTTACTGTTATTGGTCACAAGGCTGAACTTGTTCGTGAGGTTTTGGATGGTCAATCTGCCTTCACTATGCAAACTGAGCAGTTGGGGACTGGTCACGCAGTAATGATGGCTGAAGATGAGTTGGCTGGACTTGAAGGTCAAACGCTTGTTATTGCTGGTGACACGCCTTTGATTACTGGTGAAAGCCTTAAAAACCTTATTGATTTCCACGTTAATCACAAAAATGTTGCCACTATCTTGACTGCAACTGCGGACAATCCATTTGGTTATGGTCGTATCATCCGTAACGAAAATGGCGAAGTGACTAAGATTGTTGAGCAAAAAGATGCCAACGAATTCGAACAACAAGTCAAAGAAATCAATACAGGGACTTACGTTTTTGACAATAAACGTCTCTTCGAAGCACTTAAAAATATCAACACTAACAACGCTCAAGGGGAATACTATTTGACTGATGTCATTTCTATTTTCCGTGAGAATGGTGAAAAAGTAGGTGCCTTCACCCTTCGTGACTTTGAAGAAAGTCTTGGGGTTAATGACCGTGTTGCCCTAGCTACGGCAGAAGATGTTATGCGTCGTCGTATCAACAAGGCTCACATGGTCAACGGTGTTACTTTCCAAAATCCAAACGCTACTTATATCGACGTGGATGTGGAAATTGAGCCAGATGTTGTCATTGAAGCTAATGTGACACTTAAAGGACAAACTAAGATTGGTGCAGAGTCAGTGCTTACTAATGGTACTTATATTGTTGATTCAACTATCGGTGCCAAAACGGTTATCACTAACTCTATGATTGAGCACTCAGTGGTTGAAGAAGGTGTTACCGTTGGTCCATTTGCCCATGTTCGTCCAGATTCAATCCTCAAAAAAGATGTTCATATCGGTAACTTCGTTGAGGTTAAGGGGTCTACTATCGGTGAAAATACCAAAGCTGGTCACTTGACCTACATTGGTAATGCGGAAGTTGGTTCTGACGTTAACTTTGGTGCCGGAACAATTACCGTAAACTATGATGGACAACACAAGTTCAAGACACAAATTGCTAACAACGTCTTTATCGGAAGCAATTCAACCTTGATTGCACCGCTTGAAATTGGAGCTAACGCCCTCACAGCGGCTGGTTCAACCATCACAGATGATGTGCCAGCTGACAGCGTAGCCATTGGACGTGGCCGTCAGGTCAATAAAGAAGGCTATGCCATTAAGAAACCTCACCACCCAAGCCAACAAAAGTAGGCTTAAGGCTATCTGAGCTAGATTCTCTTGTAGAGTAGATGTAGCTTAGAATGAGGTCAGAAGTAAAAGGAGTCAATTCATGGATTTTGAAGAAAAAACACTCAAACGTGAGTCAAAATTTAAGGGACATATTTTTGAAGTTGCAGTAGACGAGGTCCTCTTGCCAGACGGTAAGACGGCTGGTCGTGAGCTCATCTTCCACAAGGGAGCAGTAGCTGTTTTAGCGGTTACCCCAGAAGGAAAAATCATTATCGTCAAACAATACCGCAAGGCTATTGAGGCGGTTTCCTACGAGATTCCTGCGGGTAAACTGGAAGTTGGTGAGGCTGGTGAAGAGATGACTGCAGCAGCGCGTGAACTTGAAGAGGAGACTCAGTATAAGGGTGAACTTAAATTGATTCATGAGTTTTACACAGCCATTGGTTTCTGTAATGAAAAAATCAAGCTCTATGTGGCTACAAACCTCAAGCCTGTTGAAAATCCACGCCCACTTGACGAAGATGAGTTTCTTGAAATCTATGAGTTGACTTATGAGGAATGTATGGAACTCGTAGCTTCAGGTGCAATTCAAGATGCTAAAACCATCATCGCTCTCCAATACTATGCACTTCATTTTGGAGGAAAATAAGTTATGAGTAAGCCACTTTTGACTGACGATGTCATTGAGCAGGCTAAGCGTGGGGAAATCGATTTAGAGGAACATCCTTATTATGAGGACTATGATCAAGAGTTCTATGATGAGGACTATGAAGCTAATTATCAGCCCTCTGCTTACAAGAGCCGTCGGATTGAGAATGCTAAACGCAATCAATTCCAACACAAGCTTAATCGCATCCTCTTTTGGGTTGTCGTCCTCTTGATTATTCTCTTCATTGCTGTCTTTTATTTCTAATAAGTCTATGAGTCAGATAGCTCTGTCTACTGATTCAGACAAGATTACAAGCTGAAAAGGAACTATATGAAAATTGGAATTATCGCTGCCATGGAGCAGGAGTTAGTGCTTCTAGTGGAGCAATTGGAAAATAAGGTTGAAGAAACTGTTCTTGGCAATACCTACTACACAGGACGCTTGGGAAAACACGACGTCGTTTTGGTACAATCAGGTGTCGGTAAGGTTATGTCAGCCATGTCTGTGGCTGTTTTGGCAGACCACTTTGGCGTTGATGCCCTCATTAACACTGGTTCTGCAGGAGCAGTAGCACCTGGACTTAAAATTGGAGATGTCGTTGTGGCATCAAAATTGGCCTATCACGATGTTGACTTGACAGCATTTGGCTATGACTATGGGCAAATGTCTATGCAGCCACTCTACTTTGAAAGTGACCCTAGCTTTGTAGAGACTTTTGAAAAGGTTTTGGCTCAAGCCTCTATCGACTCTAAAATTGGTCTTATTGCGACTGGTGATAGCTTTATTGCAGGTCAGGATAAGATTGATGCTATTAAAGGGCACTTTCCAGAAGTCTTAGCCGTGGAAATGGAAGGAGCAGCCATTGCTCAAGCTGCACATAGTGTCAAGAAACCTTTCATCGTTGTTCGTGCTATGAGTGATACAGCAGCCCATGACGCTAATATTACTTTTGACGAATTCATTATTCAGGCGGGGAAACAATCAGCTGCTATCTTAGTGGAGTTTCTCAAAGAGCTTGCCTAAAATACTTTAAATGAGTGTTTATGCTCATTTTCTTAATTAATTTAAAGACGACTGTTATTCCTTTAAGAATGGTAGTTTTTTTCTTCCTTTAGACAAGATAATCCTCTCATTTTTCAAAGAGAAAATCTGAATTTTAGTATTTTTTAGACAAATTTTGAATTAAAATTATGGCAATAAAATGAGAAAGAAAAACAATATTAAAAGAGAGACTCCGAAAGAAAGCCTATAATATAAGGGTTTAAAAATTTCACTATCTATTGATATCTTAGAAATCTTTACAAAACCTCCAAAGGGGTAAATAATTTTCTTGCAAAGTTCTGAAAATAGTGTATAATTCTGGTTGAAAAGGGTTACAAAAATGTTAAGATTTGTAAAAATGGGAGGATAGAATCATGAATAACCTATTCGGTGATTCGAGGCAGCGTTTCTCCATCCGTAAGTTTACGGTGGGCGTTGCTTCGGTCTTACTTTCGTCTGCAGTTTTTGGTGTAAGTACCGCTAATGCAGAACAAGCTGAAGAGCCTACGGGACAGCCAGCTACGAGTGTACTTGAGGAAGCCAGTGAGTCTGATGGTGGAGGCCAAAGGACAAACACTAGTTCTTCAAGTCAAGAAGTGACAGCTGAACCTACTGTTCAGGCAGAAAGTACAAGTGCTATCTCAGTGACTGCTATTTCTAGTGAAGTTGCGCGTCAAGAGCAAACGGTTGCAAGCTCTGAACGAACTAGTTCATCGCAAGATAAGACTAGTGAAACTCTTAGTGAGAAACCTGTAACTGTTAGTGAAACACGAGAAGCTAGTGCTAGCGAACTTGCTGCAGCAAGTAATAGTAGTTCCACTTCATCTGATAATTTCGGACTTAAGGTTACCAATCTAAGTCGTCCAATTCCAGCGGATGTCAAGGTGACTAAGACAGGAACTGAAATTAATGTTCAAAATCCTGATGTGGAAATGGAATTTCCAAATGGAAATAGCAAGTACGCGACTAGCAAGGTAATCTACCACAATATTCCTTTCCCTGATGATATGACCATCAATGAAGGGGATCAGGTCATTTTTAATTTGCCTGAGCAGTTGCGTTTCCGTACTAGATACGATATTAATGTCTATAATCCAGACAATCAAATTGTAGGTCTGGCTCAAATTGATCCTGAGAAGAATCGTGTCACAACGACCTTTAATAATTATTTCCAAACACATCCCAACAATAAGCTCATGAGTTTGGAGTTGGATACCCTTTATTCTGAAGAAGTAGATGAAGGGGAACATCTTACTCTTGATTTTGAGGGACGTATCATTCATGTTTCAGTGGGTAAAGTGCAGTCACCTCCTCCAGGTCAAGAGGTTATTTCTAAGTGGGGTAGTCAAGACAAGAATGATCCGACGCTTTTGAATTGGCAGATGCGTCTTAACTACTCACGTCGTGTTCTTAACAACTTGAGATTGATTGACACTTGGTCTGACAATCAACGATTTGTGGACGGTTCTTTGCAACTCCGCTACATTGATTCAGCAAGTCCTTGGATTGACAAGGGATCAGCTATGGACCTGATTAAGAGTTTCTCTTATGACGACACCCATTTTGAGCTTAAACTCAATCAGTTGGACCGCATGGTTTATGTTTGGTATCAAACCCGTTTGACACAACCTGTTGAAGAATCCACTAACCCTGTCAACCGTATTAAACTTCATGCTGATGTTGTTTCCGATTCTTACAAGTCAACCATTCGCTTGGTAGGTGGCCGAGGAGATGCCATCGGAGATAACCTCGCTCATTTCAATCTTGAGCTTGAGAAGGACTTGACGGGTAGAGACCTTAAGGATAAAGAATTTACATTTAAATTAGTTGATGTGACTGATAGTGCCAATCCTGTTGACTTAGGGGAAACCACTAATGATGGCAAGGGTAAAATCGTCTTTTCAGATCTCTCACTCAGTAAGCCAGGTATCTATCATTATCGTGTGACAGAGGTTCCAGGTAATGACGAAGATGTGGTCTATGACAAACTAGAAGCCAATATCACCATTCAGGTTGTTCGTGAAACTGTGGACAATCAAGTCAAATTGGTTGCCAAGGTTGCCTATCCAGAAGACATTATCTTTAACAATAAATTGGTAACACTAGCCAAGGCCAAAATTGCATTTGGTAAGGAATTGACCAAGGCAGGTGTTAAGCAAGATCTAAAAGCAGATCAATTCCAATTTGTTCTCAAAGACCGTTTTGGAAAAGTCCTTGAGACTGTTGGCAATACAGCTGATGGTCAGGTTGCCTTTAGTGAGTTAACCTTTAACAAGGTAGGTACTTACAACTACACTGTTGAAGAGCTTGCAGGTAAGGATGATGCAATTGTCTATGACAGCATGAAAGCTGCTGTTTCTATCACGGTAACACGTGATGGCGACGCTCTTGTTTCAACTGTAGTTAATCCTAAAGACACTATCTTTAACAACAAGTTTGTGACGCCAGCTAAAGCTGCCATTCAGTTTAGTAAGGAATTGACTAAGGCAGGTGTCAACCAAACTTTGACTGCTAATGAGTTCCAATTTGTCCTCAAAGATAGTGCCGGTCATATTGTCGAAACTGTTGGTAATACAGCTGATGGGCGTGTTGCGTTTAGTGAACTTCATTTTGATAAGGCAGGAACTTACACTTATACTGTTGAAGAAGTTAAGGGAACTAACGAAGATATCATCTATGATGGTATGAAAGCGACTGTCTGGATTACAGTGACCCGAGATGGTAATGCTTTGGTATCAACGGTTGCTAATCCAAAAGATACTGTTTTCAATAACTATGTGAAAGACGTGCAACCAGCCAAGGCTAAATTTGAATTGACCAAGGTTCTTACGGGTCGTAACCTCAAAGATGGTGAGTTTAGTTTCGTCCTCAAGGACGACAAGGGTAATGTTATCCAAACAGTGACCAATAATGCACAAGGAAACATTAGTTTTGAAAACATTGTCTACGACAAACCAGGTGTTTACTACTACACTGTTGAAGAAGTCAAGGGCAATGAAGCCGACGTGGTTTATGATAACATGGTGGCTAAATTCCAGGTGACCGTTACTAAGACTGTAGGTGAAAAGGAAAATCTGCTTGTAGCAGCTGTCCTTCTTCCTTTGGATACAGAATTTAACAATAGTTACATTCCTCCAAAACCTCCTACACCGCCAACACCGCCAACACCGCCAACACCGCCAACACCACCGACACCACCAACTCCGCCTACTCCACCGGTGACTCCAAAACCAGCTAAGCCAGTTCAATCCTCTGAGAAATCAGGACCTCAACTTCCAGAGACTGGTCAAGCTAATGATACTGCTTTGCTTGCCCTTGGTGTGGCAGCAGAAGTGGCAGCAGTCATGGGTGTAGCATATAGCCATCGTCGCCGTAAAGACGTTTAAGATGATGACCTAAAAGATCGAGTATTCTCGATCTTTTTTAGTATTTGGCCACCCATCTCATTAAATGAGAAATCAAGATAAAGCCAACTGCAAGATGAAATTTCTACTAAATTAAGCTATAATGAAGAGTATGAAAGTTCTACTTTATCTTGAAGGAAAATCGGTTCTTGAAAAATCAGGAATCGGACGGGCTCTCCACCATCAGATGCATGCCTTGGACTTGGCGGGGATTCCCTATACAACGGACATCTTGGGTGATTATGATGTCGTTCATATTAATACTTATGGGCCACGCAGCTTGATGTTGTTGCATGCTGCAAAACGCCGTGGCAAGAAGGTCATCATGCATGGTCATTCGACACGTGAGGACTTTGAGAATTCATTCATTGGTTCTAACCTTTTGGCCCCACTTTTTGGGAAATATTTGGCCCACATGTACCAAAAGGCCGATTACGTGATTACACCGTCTGAGTATTCCAAAAAATTGATTCAGTCTTACGGAGTTACGACACCAATCATTGCTGTTTCAAATGGGATTGATTTGAAAAAATACGGTAAGGATCCACGTAAGGAAGAAGTTTTCCGAGACTACTTTGGTATCAAGGAAGGACAGCCAGTGGTTATTTGTGCGGGTCTTTATTTCCAACGCAAGGGAATTGAAGATTTCGTCAAGGTTGCCGAAAAGATGCCTCATGTTCGTTTCATTTGGTTAGGTAGTATCAGTAAATGGCTGATTCCTAAGAAGATTCGAGACATTGTCAATGGTAAGCATCCTGATAATGTCAGCTTCCCAGGTTATTTCAAGGGAGCCGTCTTCCAGGGAGCCATGAGTGGTGCTAATGCTTTCTTTTTCCCATCTTACGAGGAAACTGAGGGAATCGTAGTGCTTGAAGCCTTTGCCAGTCACCAGCATGTGGTTTTGCGTGATATTCCTGTTTATGAAGGCTGGGTTAATGACAAGTCGGCTTCATTCGGGCACAACGTGGACGAATTTGTAGTAGCCTTGCAAGATATTATCGATGGTAAAGTGGACAAACGTGAAGAAGGCTATAAGGTTGCAGAAAGTCGCTCGATTGATGATGTCGCCCAAAAGCTTGTTGAAGCCTACAAAGAAGTATTGGAGATTTAAATGCGTATCGGATTGTTTACAGATACCTATTTTCCACAGGTATCAGGTGTTGCGACCAGTATTCGCACGCTGAAGACGCAGTTGGAAAAAATGGGACATACAGTCTTTATCTTTACCACCACTGATAGAGATGTTGACCGCTATGAAGACTGGCAGATTGTCCGTATTCCGAGTGTGCCTTTCTTTGCTTTTAAGGATCGCCGTGTAGCTTATCGTGGCTTTTCTAAGGCACTAGAGATTGCTAAACAATATAAGCTTGATATTATTCATACGCAGACAGAGTTTTCATTAGGTCTGCTAGGGATTGCCATTGCACGCGAACTTAGGATTCCTGTTGTGCATACCTACCATACTCAGTATGAAGACTATGTCCGCTATATTGCCAAAGGTATGGTTATCCGTCCAAGTATGGTTAAGTACATTGTTCGTGGCTTTATGAGCGATTTAGATGGAGTCATCTGTCCGAGTGAGATTGTTTATGACCTTTTGCTCAAGTACAAGGTTGCAGCTGAAAAACGTGTCATTCCAACTGGAATCGAACTTGAAAAGTTCCAACGTCCAGAGATTACCGAAGATGATGTAGCAGACTTGAGATCCAAGCTTGGTATCGCCTCTGATGAGACCATGTTGTTGAGCCTCTCTCGTGTGTCCTATGAGAAAAACATCCAGGCTGTGCTGGCTGCTCTCCCTTCTGTTTTGGAGGAAGACGACAAGGTGCGTTTGGTTGTAGCTGGTGACGGTCCTTACCTACCAGATCTTAAGTCTCAAGCCAAAAAACTTGGTATTCAGGACAAGGTGGTTTTCACTGGTATGATTGCGCCTAGTGAGACAGCACTTTATTATAAGTCTGCTGATTTCTTCATTTCGGCATCAACCAGTGAGACTCAAGGCTTGACCTATCTGGAAGCCTTGGCTAGCGGTACCCCGATTATTGCTCATGGAAATCCTTATTTGGATAATGTGATTACAGACCAGATGTTTGGAACGCTTTATTATCATGATAATGATTTAGCTGGGGCCATTTTGGAAGCAGCCATTGCAACACCAGAAAAAGACGAAACTAAGTGGGCTGACAAGCTTTATGAAATTTCTGCGGAAAACTTTGGAAAACGTGTCTATGAGTATTACTTGGACCTTACGATTTCTAAGGATTTCCACAATGATTTGAATGGTGAAGATAGTACCATGAAACGCTTGACGCGTATGGTAACTTATTTGCCAACTAAGGCTATTACCTTGCCTGTTAACGGCTCTGTTCGTATCCTCAAAGGATCAGCCAAACAGGTCAAGAAAATCAGAAATATCACGAAACTATTGGATTAGGAAAGCTACCAGATTTTTCTAGTCAGATAAAATCTTAGAATTGATTAATAAAAGAGATAATTAGCTTGAAAAATTACAGTTTCATGCTATAATAACGCATAGAGACATATCAGTCATGGGAAATCTTTCAGAGAGCGTGTGGCGCTGGAAATCACGCAGAGGACATGATTGGGACTACTCGATTAACTTTTTATGCAAACATAAAACGGTGGCCACGTTAGAGCCAATCAGAGGTGTAGGACAGACTCGTTTTTTGTCATACATGAACTAAGGTGGAACCACGTTGCGACGTCCTTTTTAGGATGTCGCTTTTTATATTTGGCTTAAGCATATTTAAAGGGCTAAACCAAAATTGAGGGGAGGAGGCTAATTGAGTCGAAATACAATCCTATTTTCTAAGACAGGTGCCATATTATTTTATTTGGTAACATATATGTTGTTATTTATCTCTCTAATGTTTTGGGATGGACCGGTTACCATTCTTATTAGCCTTTATGCCTTAGGGATACCGCTTCTAGTTTTTGGCATTCCCTTTTATAGCATCCTAATGCTTACTAAGACAAAACTAAAAGTTCAGATAGGATACTTGTGTAGTTCGACTGCAGCGGTTTATCTTTATAGTGCATTGACAACCTATCCAATACGTCTATATCCGATTGTAGATGGAACTACACTCCCCTTATGGAAACATGTTTTTATAGTCCTATCTCTTATAGGGTTTTTAACTTCCTCAACTCTTCTATTGCGTATAAGAATGAAAGAGTTTAGAACATCAATTATTGATATTAATTTAGATTAATTTTAAGGAGAATATGATGATTAACATTACTTTCCCAGATGGCGCTGTTCGTGAATTTGAATCTGGCGTTACAACTTTTGAAATTGCACAATCTATCAGCAACTCTTTGGCTAAAAAGGCACTTGCTGGTAAATTTAACGGTAAATTGATTGACACAACTCGTGCGATCACTGAAGATGGAAGCATCGAAATCGTGACACCTGATCACGAAGACGCTCTTCCAATCTTGCGTCACTCAGCGGCTCACTTGTTTGCCCAAGCAGCTCGTCGCCTTTTCCCAGATATTCATTTGGGTGTTGGTCCAGCCATCGAAGATGGTTTCTACTACGATACTGACAATGAAGCTGGTCAAATTTCTAACGAAGACCTTCCTCGTATTGAAGAAGAAATGAAGAAAATCGTTAAAGAAAACTTCCCATCAATCCGTGAAGAAGTGACTAAAGACGAAGCGCGTGAAATCTTCAAAAATGACCCATATAAATTGGAATTGATTGAAGAGCACTCAGAAGACGAAGGTGGTTTGACTATCTACCGTCAAGGTGAGTACGTTGACCTTTGCCGTGGCCCACACGTACCATCAACTGGTCGTATCCAAGTCTTCCATCTTTTGAATGTTGCAGGTGCTTACTGGCGTGGAAATAGCGATAATGCTATGATGCAACGTATCTACGGTACAGCTTGGTTCGATAAAAAAGATCTCAAGGCTTACCTTAAACGTCTTGAAGAAGCTAAAGAACGTGACCACCGTAAACTTGGTAAAGAACTTGATTTGTTCATGATTTCTCAAGAAGTTGGTCAAGGTCTTCCATTCTGGTTGCCAAACGGTGCGACAATCCGTCGTGTCTTGGAACGCTACATCGTGGACAAGGAAGTAGCAGCAGGCTACCAACACGTCTACACTCCACCAATTGCCTCAGTTGAGCTATACAAAACTTCAGGTCACTGGGATCACTACCGTGAAGATATGTTCCCAACAATGGATATGGGAGATGGTGAAGCCTTTGTCCTTCGTCCAATGAACTGTCCTCACCACATCGAAGTTTACAAACACCATGTGCACTCTTACCGCGAATTGCCTATCCGTATCGCTGAAATCGGTATGATGCACCGTTATGAAAAATCTGGTGCCCTTACAGGACTTCAACGTGTGCGTGAAATGTCACTTAATGACGGTCATACTTTCGTAACACCAGAACAAATCAAAGATGAGTTCCAACGTACGCTTCAATTGATTATCGACGTTTACGAAGATTTCAACTTGACTGACTATCGTTTCCGTTTGTCATACCGCGACCCTAAAGATACTCACAAATACTTTGACAATGACGAAATGTGGGAAAATGCTCAAAGCATGTTGAAATCAGCCATGGATGACATGGAACTCGACTACTTTGAAGCAGAAGGTGAAGCTGCCTTCTACGGTCCAAAACTTGATATCCAAGTGAAGACTGCCCTTGGTAATGAAGAAACACTTTCTACTATCCAATTGGACTTCTTGCTTCCAGAACGCTTTGACCTTAAATACATCGGAGCTGATGGGGAAGAACACCGTCCAGTTATGATTCACCGTGGGGTTATCTCAACAATGGAACGCTTTACAGCTATCCTTATTGAAAACTATAAAGGAGCCTTCCCAACTTGGTTGGCACCTCAACAAGTAACTGTTATCCCAGTTTCAAATGAAGCCCACACAGATTACGCTTGGGAAGTTGCTAAACAACTTCGTGACCGTGGTATCCGTGTTGAAGTGGATGAACGTAACGAGAAAATGCAATACAAGATTCGTGCGTCTCAAACACAAAAAATCCCTTACCAATTGATTGTTGGTGATAAGGAAATGGAAGACGGAACTGTTAACGTTCGTCGCTATGGACAAAAACAAACACACACTGAAGCTGTGTCAGAATTTGTAGAAAATATCCTTGCTGATATTGCTCGCAAATCACGCCCAGATGCCGAATAATTCAGAAAGTCGGTTAGCTAAGCTAGCTGACTTTTTAGTAGGATAAACCATGCACGTTTTTATGAAAAGACTTTTATTTCTGCTGGGAGCAGTCCTGCTCTTGTTACTGTCTAGCTTTACTTATCACAGATTAGCCTTGCAAAGAGAGAAGGCTTCCCTCAACCCTATGGGACAAATGGTGTCTGTCAATGGCCATGACATGAGCGTCTTTGTAAAGGGGGAGGGGCCACAAACTCTAGTTTTTCTTTCTGGTGCTGGAACAGCCTCTCCCATTCTAGATTTTAAAGACTTGTATGATGGGCTTTCGAAGCAGTATAAGATAGTCGTTGTTGAAAGGGGTGGCTATGGTTACAGCGAGGACACGTCTAAGTCCCGAGATGTTTCTGAGGTTCTTTCAGAGACACGTCAAGCCCTAGCCAAGGCCCATGTATCAGGTCCTTATATTATCCTCTCCCATTCGATGGCCTCCTTAGAGACACTTCTGTGGCAGGAAAAATACCCTAGTGAAGTGAAAGCTATCATTGGTTTAGATTGGGCCCTACCAGAAAGTTATGCACATTTAACAATACATCCCCAGATTTTACGTATGGCTCGTTGGGGAAGTCAATTAGGCTTATTAAGGTATTTACCGGGTCGCTTATATGTGCCTAATGCCAATCTCAGTAGTAGTGACCACCGCCTCTATCAACGGATAGCCTATCGTCAAATTTTGTCAAAGGCTATGTTAAATGAGAGCCTGTCTGTTAAGGAAAATGCGAAAAAGGTTACTTCTAGCATTGATTCACAAATTCCAACCTTACTGATGGTCTCGAATGGTGGGGGTACTGGTTTTAGCCAGAAGGACTGGCGGCATTATGCGACTAGCTTTGCAAAGGACCAGAAAAATATCGAAGTGACTTTTTATGATGCTCCGCATTATCTTTATCACTATCAGACCAAAGAGGTGGCCGAGAAGATAGAGGAGTTCATCAAAGAGACGACTGAATGAATTTACATATATTATCGAGGAGGGATGTGATGCTCATTGGTTCAAAAGCCTTTCGACACTTATGGGAGGACTGGCGAAGGGACTACCAGCCATTGCAAGTACTAAAGCTATTGTTAGCTTATATAGGGATGCCAGAGGATTTATCGGGAGAGCTTGAAGAAACCCAACACCTTTTATCTTATTTTGATCCTGACTTGGCACCGCATGATTCCTTCTGGAAGGATGTCGTTAAATTGGTAGACCTGGCTTTTCCTGGTGATAGTTTGTCTAAGAATGCCTCTATTGAGAGACAAATCCATCAGCTACGTTACCTGATTTCTAGTCAACAGGCTCAGTATGTGCGGACGCATTATAAAAAGCCAGGGATGACAGATAAAGAAGCTTTGGCTGTCTATCTGAGATGGAAGCCTTTCACCATGTTTGATCAGGGACGTTTGCACCAGAAGGTTTCTATCTGTGATGGCAAGGCGGTTTATCCTGATGGGATTCCAAGTGTTAATCTAAAAATTCTTCTCTATAATCGGATTGAGTTTATTCTGGATAGTCAGGGAAACTTTCTCAATGAGGTCGATGCGGAGCAGGTGACCGAGAGTGGGGTGGTTAATGGTGCCAGTTTTAACTATGGTAATTTCAAGCGCCACTGGCAATTGGATGTGGAGCCGGTCCAACCACATGACCCTGATTTTCGTAATCGAATGACTAGGGGCTTTCGTTCACCCAACAAATTGAAAAAACGTTGGGGACAGCAAGCGCCTGAACAGTTTGATAAATCTTTCTACAATCCAAAAGGCATCTATGCTCAGTCTCATAGGTCTTTGGCAAATGATGTCAAACGCCAAGCCAGACTTTTTCTCGCTCTGGTTTATGGCTTTAAACCGGATCAGACCAAGCAATCAAAGGAGGTTCATATGTCTAAACAACCACAAAACAATAAGGGAACAGCAGTTCTAGGCTCACTAGTCTTTATGGCCTTATACGCCCTAGGTATTTGGCACAATGCTGTCCGAGGAAATATTCCCTTTCTCATTCTTTGGAGTGTTTTACTCCTTGTTAATGTCAGCTATTTGATTTTCCGCTTGAGAAAATAAAAAAAGAAAGTGATACAGACCTAAATGGTAAGAAATTTAGGTCCGTATCACTTTTTTGTATATTCAATGATGGCTTACCATTTGCTTTCTTCTGGGATAATAATCCAGCAAATGATGTAGAAAAGAAAGCCTGTTCCGAATAAGAAAATCGCTGCAGCCCAAATGAGGCGAATAATGACAGGGTCGATATCAAGATATTTAGCGATACCAGAACAAACACCGGCAATGATTTTGTTGTTTGGATCTCGTCTGAGTTCTTTTTTTATATGATTTACCTCCGTATGCCTTATTATACCATAACAACTTGCGGTCTAGTATTAGCTTAAGGAAGCATGAAGTAGACGATACCCAGATATTGGAGTGCTGAAGCCAGCATGATGAAGAGGTGCCAAATCATGTGGAAGTATGGTTTTTTCTTAGCGTAAAAAGCTGCCCCGACCGTGTATGACAATCCTCCGGCAAGCATAAGTCCCCAAAAGGCTGGCCCTGTCTTAGTAACGATAGCTGGAATAATGAAGATAACCAACCATCCCATCATCAGATAGAGGAAGAGGGAGAACTTTTCATTGATTTTTTTAGCAAAGATTTTATAGAGAATACCAAAAATGGTTGTTCCCCATTGGAGGATGATGATGCTATAGCCTAGCCAACCGCCAACCAGTGAGAGGGCAACAGGGGTGTAGCTTCCAGCAATGGCGATATAAATCATGCTGTGGTCAATAATTCTTAGAACCATCTTGTGGGGTGAGTTGTAATCCATAGCATGGTAGATGGCTGAGCTCAAAAACATGAGGAAAAGGCTGATAACGAAAACAGACATCCCGACCGCAGCAGTCATGCCGTAGCCGTTGTTGGCATGAACAGCAGTAATTGGCAGTAAGACCAACATGGCCACAGCTCCGACGGCGTGAGTCACACTGTTGGCAACTTCCTCACCAAAGCTTAGTTTTTTACTGAGTTTGAGGTTGGGAGAAGTATTAAAAGTAGCAGTATTAGACATTATTTCCTCCTTCAAGGTCGTTCAAAAGTTGATGGGTAGCTCGGTAGCATTGAAGCGTCTGACAGGCTGAGAGTATGACTTGTGGAGCTTCTTGAGGAAACTGACCATTCATGCAGGCTACAAAGTCATTGTAGTAGCTCTTTTGACTTTCAGTATCTGTTCGTAGGATTTCCAAGGTTTTAGCAATCTCAGAAATCTCAAAGACGGTCTTTAGACTAGTGATGACAATAAGTCTAGCTACCTGAGCAGCATTATATTTTTTCTTGATGGGTTTTGCGACATGGCCATGTTTGACATAATTATTGACCATAGAGGCGGTTAGCCCCTTGTCGTTTGGTCCCAAAGTGCTTTGGGTGACCTGATTGACATAGAGCAAAACCTGATCCAAATAGAGTTCAATCTCTGGTAATTCTTCCCAGAGAGGGTATTGTTGTGTTGTCAAATTATAAAAACCTCTTTATCTAGTTTTCATAACTAGATTATAACATTATAGAAATTCAAGTCAAGTCAGAACTTGTGAGATATGAAAAAGATGTTGAGATAAAATTTCCAACATCTTTATTTTTTATGTGATAAGGCAGAGTGATATTTTATTGCTTCATATTCTCTTTTTATGGGGTTCTGAGTTTCTCCAAAATTGCTTGTGCAGTTTCTTGGTTCATATGTTTGGCCTTGAGAAGTTCAGCCAAAACTTGAGGCATTTCTTCAGGACTGGCCCCAGCTAACAAAGCCAGGGATTTGGCTTGGAGTTTCATATGTCCTGCTTGTATTCCTGTTGAAGTCAGAGCTTTCAGAGCAGCCAAATTTTGTGCCAAACCAAGAGAGACGATGATACTGGCTAGGGTTTTGGCATCTGGATGATTAAGCAAATCATGGGCGATAGAAGCACTAGGGTTAAGTCCGATAGAACCGCCACGGGTTGCGATTGGCATGGGGAGGGATAATTCTCCAACTAGTTCCTTAGATTCCTGATTATAAGTCCATGTGGACAGACCTCGGTAGCTACCATCCTTGCTTGCATAGGCATGGCTACCGGCCTCAACTGCTCGCCAATCGTTTCCGGTCGCGATAACTAGGGCATCGATACCATTGAAAATTCCCTTATTATGGGTAGCTGCTCGGTAGGGGTCCACCTGAGCCAGTTGGCTGGCCATCTCCATTTTCTTAGCCAGGTCATGTGCCTCTTCCTTATTACGACTGAGGAAGCGTGTGCTAAGACGACAAGTCGCTGTCACAAGACTTTCAGTGGCTAGATTTGAGAGAATAGCCATGAGGCTTTGACCTTCTGACAGGTTTTCTAATTCTGGCACCAGGGCTTCCATCATGGTGTTGACCATATTGGCTCCCATGGCTTCTTGGGTATCAACGGCTAGATAGACAATGAGGAAGTCTCCTTTAGTCTCAGTCCAGAGCTTGCGAGGGCCACCCCCACGCTTAACAATAGAAGGGTGAGCCTCTTTGGCAATCTCTATAAGGTCCTGACTGGCTGCTTGAATTTTGCTTGAAGCATTATCCTTATCAGGAACGTCAAAGAGGGCAACTTGGCCAATCATTTGACGGTCATGGATTGTAGTCGTGAAACCACCAGAACGCTTAATGAGCTTGCTAGCGTAGGAAGCAGCAGCCACAACTGAGGGTTCCTCGGTAACCATGGGAACCTGATAGGTCACACCATCTACCAATACATCTGGGCAAATGGCAAAGGGGAGTGTGAATCGACCAATGACATTTTCAGCCATCTGATTGGCTGTTTCAAGGGTGAGTTGTTGGTCCTTATCCAGAAGATCTTGATTTTCCTGAGACAAAAGAGCATTCGTTTTCAAATGCTCTTTACGTTCTTGCGGTGTCTTCTTGGAAAAACCAGTCCAAGAGAGTTTAGTCATATTAATGTCCTTTATAGATACGTTGGTGTTCAGAGATTTCAGCTAAACGGAAAGCTCCGGTTTGGTAATCAGCGAATTGAGTAGAACCAGTGTCATCCAACTGCGCCTCCTCATAGAAAAGTTTTTCATAATCAGCAACGCTTAATTGTTGACGTTTGGCAAAGGTATCTAGGCGGTCCGAACGAAGCAGGTCTTTGTAACCTTCAACCAGACGTCCTGAGAAAATTTCAGAGACAGCTCCAGAACCGTAAGAGAAGAAGCCAATCTTATCTCCGGCTTTAAGGTCTTGCGACTGTTCAAGCAAAGAAAGAAGTCCAAGATAGAGTGACCCTGTATAGATATTCCCAATTTGACGACTATAGGTAATTGAAGCATCGAAGTTATTTGTCAGACGCTCTTTGTTCTCTGGATTCAAATCTTTTGGAATAATCTTATTAAGTCCCTTAAGAGCTAGCTTAGGATAAGGAAGATGGAGACAAAAAGCAGCAAAATCAGCAAAGTTAGCAAAGTTAGCCTGATGGCGTTCTTGATAAGCTACCCAAGTTGTCTTCAAACTGTCAAGGTACTGTTTGGTTGAATAGATGCCTTGAACATAAGGCGTTGAACTGTAGTTTGGACGCCAGAAGTCCATGACATCACGAGTTTGTGCCACATTATCATCAGCAAGTTCCAAAATACGTGGATTCTGACTGACTAGCATAGCTACAGCACCAGCTCCCTGAGTTGACTCCCCAGAAGATCCGACACCATAGCGGGCAATATCACTAGCGATAACCAGAACTTTGCTATCTGGGTGAGTTGCCACATGCAACTTAGCATAGTTAAGTCCAGCAGTTGCAGCGTAACAAGCTTCCTTCATTTCAAAAGAACGGGCAAAAGGTTGAATACCTAAGAGGCTGTGAACATAGACAGCAGCAGCCTTGGACTGGTCGATAGAAGACTCAGTAGCCACGATGACCATATCGATAGCTTTTTTATCGTCGTCATTTAAAATATCAGCCGCCGCATCAGAGGCAAGCGTCACGATATCTTCTGTAATCGGCGTAATACTGGTTGCATCAAGCATCAGCCCCTTGCTGAATTTTTCAGGCTCCGCCCCACGGGCAAGAGCGAGATCAGCCATGTTTAGAACATATTGACTGGTCGCAAAACCAATCTTATCAATTCCAATAGACATATGATGTTTCCTTTTTTCTTCATTGTAGAGTATCCAGAAGATACTAATCTATAGTGATTTTACCATAAAAGAGCGCTTTCGCCTTGAAAAAACTTTGATAGTTAGTTATATCTCATTTTTTGGTAGGAACTAGGGGATTTTAAACGACTTACTTTTGCTATTCCATAGCTTATATTTCTCATTTACACCAGAATAAGGTAAAATTGAAATGGTACTCTACTAGTTTTTTAGCTATGTTAGAAAAGTAAAATTGTTGTTATATATTGAAATCATTGCGAGCGTTAAGTGAGACTTTCCGCTGTGAGATAAGTGTCTGTAAATAAAGTGTTTTGTTTACAGACACTCGGAATTTTTGAGACCATAGGCTCAAAAATTAGTCTTGGAACTTCGAAGAAGTTCGCAGACGTCCGTAATCACTTAAGGAAAGTCTCAAAAAATACTTTGTTTTCAATTGAATAAAGAGGAAAATCATGACAAAAGCAGATACTATATTTAAAGAAAATATCACTAAAATCATGGAAGAGGGTGTTTGGTCGGAGCAAGCACGTCCTAAATACAAGGATGGCACTACAGCCAATTCCAAATACATCACAGGGTCTTTTGCAGAATATGATTTGAGCAAGGGGGAGTTTCCTATTACCACTCTGCGTCCTATTGCTATCAAATCTGCTATCAAAGAAGTGTTTTGGATTTACCAAGACCAGTCAAATAGCCTAGATGTCCTTGAAGACAAGTATAATGTGCATTATTGGAATGACTGGGAAGTTGAAGGCGTACCTGCCAATAATGGGGACAAGCGTTCGATTGGTCAGCGTTATGGGGCGGTCGTTAAGAAGCACGATATTATTAACCGTTTGTTGGCTCAGTTGGAGGCTAATCCGTGGAATCGCCGTAATGTCATCTCCCTTTGGGATTACGAGGCCTTCGAGGAGACAGCAGGACTTCAGCCTTGTGCCTTCCAAACCATGTTTGACGTTCGTCGTGTGGGTGAGGACATTTATTTGGATGCTACTTTGACGCAACGCTCTAACGATATGTTGGTGGCTCATCATATTAATGCCATGCAGTATGTGGCCCTTCAGATGATGATTGCCAAGCACTTTGGTTGGAAAGTTGGTAAATTCTTTTATTTTATTAACAACCTCCATATTTATGACAATCAATTTGAGCAAGTCGAAGAACTGCTCAAGCGTCAGCCGTCTGATTGCCAACCACGCTTGGTCCTCAATGTTCCTGATGGAACGAATTTCTTTGATATCAAACCAGAAGATTTTGAATTGGTTGACTATGAGCCTGTTAAACCTCAACTCAAATTTGACTTAGCAATTTAATAAATGCTTATGATTTAAGCCCATAAAGAGCTGGCAAAGTTTTTTCCAAGCTCTTTTTCTCTTTTTTTGTTAGAATGGATTGTAAACTTAAAAAGAAAAGGAAATACTGTGTCTAAACAACTCATTGCTATTTGGGCGGAAGCTCATAACCATGTTATTGGGAAGAATCACACCATGCCTTGGCACTTGCCTGCTGAACTGGCACATTTCAAGAAAACGACCATGGGCTCAGCAATTCTCATGGGACGTGTGACCTTTGATGGCATGAACCGTCGTTGCCTACCAGGACGTGAAACCTTGATTTTGACACGAGATAAGGAATTCAACTGTGAGGGTGTGACGACCGTTACGAGTGTTGAGGAAGCTCTGGCTTGGTTCGAACAGCAAGATAAGGACCTCTATATTGCTGGTGGTGCTGGTGTCTACAAGGCTTTTGATGGACATTATGATTCACTCATCAAGACAACTATTGAAGCTGATTTAGAGGGAGACACGTATTTTCCACAACTAGATATGACGGCATTTAAAGAGGTATCACGTGACCGCGCGGTCAAGGATGATAAAAATGCCTACGACTTTAGCATAAGTCGCTATGAAAAAGAAGGAGACTAGGTTCATGCAACGTAGTGTTTTTGGGTTATTTACTGCATTATTGGGAGTGCTTTGTGTCCTCTCTGCCATTCCTGCCTTTCGCAAGAAACGTTATGGGTTAGCAGTTTTTCTCTTTTTAAATGCTTTTACTAACCTTGTCAATACTATTCACGCCTTCTATGGCACCCTATTTTAGAAAAGAATGAGGAATAAATGGCTGGAAATCGTAATGAAGAAATGGTTTATTGTTCATTTTGTGGCAAAAACCAAGAAGAAGTAAAGAAAATTATCGCTGGGAATGGCGTCTTTATCTGTAACGAATGTGTGGCCTTGTCACAAGAAATCATTCGTGAGGAAATGGCAGAAGAAGTTTTGGCTGACTTGGCTGAAACTCCAAAGCCAAAAGAACTTTTAGATATTTTGAACAACTATGTCGTGGGGCAGGACCGTGCCAAACGTGCCTTGGCGGTAGCTGTTTACAATCACTATAAACGTATCAATTTCACAGAAAGTCGTGAAGACAATGATGTGGATTTGCAAAAATCAAATATTCTCATGATTGGACCAACTGGTTCAGGGAAGACTTTCTTGGCTCAGACCTTGGCTCGTAGCTTGAATGTTCCATTTGCGATTGCGGATGCAACATCATTGACAGAGGCAGGTTATGTGGGTGAGGATGTGGAAAATATCCTCCTCAAACTGATCCAAGCGGCAGACTTCAATATCGAACGTGCGGAACGTGGTATCATCTATGTTGACGAGATTGATAAGATTGCTAAAAAGGGTGAAAATGTATCAATCACTCGTGACGTTTCTGGTGAAGGGGTTCAACAAGCTCTCTTGAAGATTATCGAAGGAACAGTAGCCAGCGTTCCCCCTCAAGGTGGTCGTAAACACCCTAACCAAGAGATGATTCAAATTGATACTAAGAATATTCTCTTTATCGTTGGTGGTGCTTTTGATGGTATCGAAGATATCGTTAAGCAACGTCTTGGTGAGAAAATCATTGGTTTTGGTCAAAATAATAAGGCAATTGATGATGACTCATCATACATGCAAGAAATTGTGGCTGAAGATATTCAAAAATTCGGTCTTATCCCTGAGTTTATCGGACGTTTGCCAGTCCTTGCGGCCCTTGAACAGTTAACGGTTGACGACTTGGTTCGTATCTTGACAGAGCCTAGAAATGCCTTGGTTAAACAGTACCAAACCCTCTTGTCTTATGATGGGCTTGAACTGGAGTTTGACCAGGATGCTCTTGAAGCTATTGCAAGTAAGGCAATTGAACGTAAGACCGGTGCGCGTGGCCTTCGCTCTATCATTGAGGAAGTCATGATGGATGTCATGTTTGAAATTCCTAGCCAGGAAGATGTGACTAAGGTTCGTATTACAAAAGAAGCCGTTGACGGCACAGCTGCTCCAGTTTTGGAAACAGCATAAGGAGGTTCTATGGCTGAAGAACAAGTCCTAAATACGCACAATGCTGAGATTTTGCTTAGTGCGGCGAATAAGAGCCACTATCCCCAAGATGACCTCCCTGAGGTTGCCCTAGCAGGACGCTCGAATGTTGGTAAATCAAGCTTTATCAATACACTTCTTGGTCGTAAAAACCTAGCACGTACTTCTGGGAAACCAGGGAAAACTCAGTTGCTTAATTTCTACAATATTGACGATAAGCTTCGTTTTGTGGATGTGCCAGGTTACGGTTATGCCCGTGTGTCTAAAAAAGAACGTGCCAAATGGGGCAAAATGATTGAGGAGTACCTCGTGACTCGAGATAATCTTCGTGTCGTTGTTAGCTTGGTTGACCTCCGACATGAACCAACTCAAGACGATATCCAAATGTATGAATTTCTCAAGTATTATGAAATTCCGGTTATCGTTGTAGCGACTAAGGCTGACAAGATTCCTCGCGGAAAATGGAACAAGCACGAATCAATTATTAAGAAAAAACTCAATTTCGATAAAAATGACCATTTCATCGTCTTTTCATCTGTCACACGTGACGGTTATGATGAAGCATGGGATACGATTTTAGCAGAATTATAAAAAGAGCTCGGAGAAATCCGAGTTTTTTTCTTGCGATAGTTTTTGTCTATCTCTTTGATAGTTTCCACCTATTATCCAAAGGGTTTTTATTATGATAAGCTTATTTTATTACATCTATTGGAGGAATCTATGGAAAACCATAATTATGAAAATGAAGGTCAGTTTCAACGGAAGATGACCTCACGCCACCTCTTTATGCTCTCGCTAGGTGGTGTTATTGGTACCGGTCTATTCTTGAGTTCAGGCTATACGATTGCTCAAGCAGGCCCTCTTGGTGCGATACTATCTTATCTTGTGGGGGCTATCGTTGTTTACTTAGTCATGCTTTCATTAGGTGAGCTAGCTGTTGCTATGCCAGTAACGGGATCCTTTCACACCTATGCCACTAAATTTATCAGTCCGGGAACCGGCTTTACGGTAGCTTGGCTTTATTGGATTTGTTGGACGGTAGCCTTGGGAACAGAATTTCTGGGTGCGGCCATGTTGATGCAACGTTGGTTTCCATCAGTTCCGGCTTGGATGTTTGCGGCATTCTTTGCCTTGGTGATTTTTGGAATTAATGCTCTGAGCGTAAGGTCTTTTGCGGAAGCGGAATCTTTCTTCTCTTCTATAAAGGTTATTGCTATCTTGGTTTTTATCATCCTAGGTCTGGGGGCTATGTTTGGTTTGGTCAGCTTTGATGGTCATCGTGAAGCTATTATGTTCAAACATTTGACGGCTAATGGTCTCTTTCCAAATGGTGGTCTTGCCATTGTATCAGTCATGTTGGCGGTTAACTACGCCTTTTCGGGAACAGAGTTAATCGGTATCGCAGCTGGTGAGACAGATAATCCTAAAGAGGCTGTTCCACGTGCTATTAAAACGACAATTGGACGCTTGGTTATCTTCTTTGTCTTGACCATTGTGGTATTGGCTTCGCTTCTTCCCATGAAAGAAGCAGGGGTATCTTCAGCACCTTTCGTTGATGTCTTTGATAAGATGGGAATTCCATTTGCGGCGGACATCATGAACTTTGTTATCTTGACAGCTATCCTTTCTGCTGGAAATTCAGGACTTTATGCGTCAAGCCGTATGCTGTGGTCTTTGGCCAATGAGGGAATGCTCAATAAAAAGCTAGTGAAAATTAATAAGCATGGTGTTCCAATGACAGCTCTTTTGATTTCTATGGCAGGAGCAGTTTTATCGCTCTTTTCTAGTATCTATGCAGCAGATACAGTTTATCTAGCTTTGGTATCAATTGCTGGTTTTGCAGTTGTTGTTGTCTGGCTCTCTATTCCTATGGCACAAATCAACTTCCGTAAACAGTGGAATTTAGAGCATTCTGATGATGAGTTAGATTACAAGACACCGTTTAATCCAATCCTACCTTATATTACAATCATTCTGTTGGCTATCTCTGTTCTTGGTATTGCTTGGGATAGTTCGCAGCGTGCGGGACTCTACTTTGGTATTCCTTTCATGATTTTCTGCTACCTCTATCACTACCTTCGCTTTAAAAAACGGTAAGGAGGCCTTGTATGGCAATATTTAAAGACTATTTAGAGAATAAATCTCCCCTCATTCTTCATGGGGCTCTGGGAACAGAGATGGAGAGCTTGGGTTATGATATTTCTGGCAAACTCTGGTCAGCCAAGTACCTACTTGAAAAGCCAGAAGTTATTCAAAAAATCCACGAAACCTATGTAGCTGCTGGGGCTGATTTGATTACCACATCGTCTTATCAGGCAACCTTGCCAGGCTTGATAGACGCTGGACTCACTAAAGAAGAAGCAGAGCAGATTATTGCCTTGACAGTTCAGTTGGCAAAGGATGCACGCGATAAGGTCTGGGCAACTTTGGATGACAGTGAGAAGGCTAATCGTCCTTATCCATTGATCTCTGGTGATGTCGGTCCTTACGCAGCTTATTTGGCTAATGGTTCTGAGTATAGTGGTGATTATGGTCAAATTACTATCGAGGAGCTTAAGGAGTTTCATCGGCCTAGGATTCAAATTCTCCTAGATCAAGGTGTTGACTTGCTAGCTTTGGAAACTATTCCAAATCGTCTGGAAGCACAAGCCTTGATTGAACTCCTGGCTGAAGAATTTCCAGAAGCAGAAGCTTATCTCAGTTTTACAGTCCAAGAATCAGGCACTATCAGTGATGGGACTTCTTTAGATGAGATTGCCAAGCTTGTTTCCCAGTCAGATCAAATCTTGGCCCTAGGAATCAACTGTAGTTCGCCTCTTCTTTATGATCAGGCTCTTGCTATTCTTAAAAATGCTGGAAAAGCCCTCATTACTTACCCAAACTCAGGTGAGGTTTATGATGGCAGTACGCAGACTTGGAAACCTAAGGATAAGGATGCTCTAACCTTAGTTGAACATAGTAAAGATTGGCATGCTCAGTTTGGAGTTAAGATTTTAGGTGGCTGCTGCCGCACACGTCCAAATGACATTAAAGCCTTATATAAAGAGTTTAGAACCTAGTCAAATTTCTAATTATTTGTTATAATAGGAGACTGTAAGGCTATGAGCTCTACACACTATTAGTAGAAAATGAAGCCAGCGTTAAGCTGGTTTTTAAAATGAAGAGGAAAATATGACCTACGAACAAGAATTTCTAAAAGACTTCGAAGCCTGGGTTGTTACCCAAGTTAAAGTAAACGAAACGGCCTTGGCCGCTAGCAAGAAAATCTGGGAAGAAGACGGCGATGAGCGTGCACGTGATGCAAGTTACCGCTATGAAGCTAAATTGGATGCTTACAATTTCCTAATTGGTAAGTTTGCCAACTATCGTGCTGGCAAAGGTTTCCATGATATGCCAGATGGCTTGTTCGGGGAACGTCACTATTAATAAAGGATGAAAAAGAAAATGGCGATACTACTTTATAGAAAGGTATCGTCTATCAAAATAGGAGAAAACTAAACATGGCTAAAGTAAAAAATAAAAAGAAAGCTTTTAAACACCGTTTGAAAAAACAAGGACTTTTCAATAATGTTAAAGCCCCTGTTCCACCCGTTGCGCCTGTTCCACCAGTAGCACCACAATCTGTTGCTGAAACTAAGACAGTTGCAAAGGAAGAAGTAGCAGACAAAGATCTTAGTCTTGAAGCCTTTGCAGAACTTCCAGAGGTTGAAGGCCTTCGTTCAAACCTTGTAGAAACTCTTTATAATGAAGGTTTGACTTCAGTAGAGGCTTTTGCTACTGTGACTGAAGAAGAAGTTCTTGCCCTCAAGGGTGTTGGACCTGCGACAGTTAAAAAATTGAAAGAAAATGGTGTCAGCTTTAAAGCTTAAGCCTAAAAAAGATCCGAGGTGTAGACTTCGGATCTTTATTCTTTGACTTGGAAAGCATTGTTTGATTAGGAGAACAAGAAAACCACTAGCTTTTTGCTAGTGGTTGATAGATCTGTATTATTTATTTGGATTTTGTTTGGTTAAATTAAGTCCAAAAGGTACCAAGTTTTCTTGATGCCTGCGGATGCGCCCCATATTTTCAGTGTGGCGGAAGATGATAAGCAAAGCCATGATGGTAAGAACCCCAGTGAAAATAAGGTCGTAGCCATCTAGTAAGAAATGGATGGCTGGAAACACAGCTAAGGTAATAAGTCCAACAATTGCTGCAGTGACACTTGAAAATGAAATCATGCTGGTTAGATAGAGTGTTAGGACAAAGACCAAGAGTAGGAATACACAGTAGAGTGGGGCAAAGCCAAGAAGCACCCCTGCACTTGTCGCTACAGCCTTCCCGCCTTTAAATCCAGCAAAGATTGGAAAAACATGTCCGATAATAGCAAAGAAACCAATGATTAGAGGTGAAACCTCTGTAACACCAAGCCAGATAGGTAGAAGAACAGCCAAGGTACCCTTGAACATATCAACTAAAAATGTGATGGTACCAGCAGTCTTACCTAGAACACGAAAGGTATTGGTTGTTCCAGTATTTCCAGAGCCATGCTCACGAAGATTGGTATGGAAGAATAGTTTCCCAATCCAGAGGCCGGTCTGAATGGAACCTAACAAGTAGGCGATTAGGATTAACAATAAGATTTTCATGAGATAATTATAGCATACAGCCTAGTAATTGACAAAGTCAGTCAGCATTAAGATATCCTTTGAGCTTTCTTGATTTCCTTTGCAAATTCTTCTGAAAACTTATAAAATAATAAGGATGAAAATTTTGGAGGTCACTCTTGGCTAAAAAAGAAATAAATGTAAATAATTATAATGATGATGCCATTCAGGTACTAGAAGGGTTGGATGCGGTTCGCAAGCGCCCAGGAATGTACATTGGCTCAACGGATGGAACAGGACTTCACCACCTAGTTTGGGAGATTGTCGACAATGCGGTCGATGAAGCTCTTTCTGGTTTTGGTGATGTCATCGCTGTCACCCTAAATAAGGATGGTTCCGTTTCTGTTTCTGACTCTGGACGTGGGATGCCGACAGGTATGCATGCCATGGGTAAACCAACAGTTGAAGTTATTTTCACTGTTCTCCACGCGGGTGGAAAATTTGGACAGGGTGGTTATAAGACTTCTGGTGGTCTTCACGGTGTGGGTTCTTCAGTTGTTAATGCGCTATCTAGCTGGCTTGAGGTAGAAATTACCCGTGACGGTAGTGTTTATCGTCAGCGTTTTGAAAATGGGGGTCACCCTGTAACAGGACTTGAAAAAATCGGCAAGGCACCTAAATCTAAGACAGGTACAAAAGTTACCTTTATGCCTGATGCTAGTATCTTTTCAACGACTGACTTCAAATTTAACACCATTTCAGAACGTCTCAAAGAATCAGCCTTCCTTCTTAAGAATGTCACTATGACATTGACAGACTTGCGTGGCGAAGAAGAAGTTCGTGAAGAATTCCACTATGAAAATGGGGTTCAAGACTTTGTATCTTACTTGAATGAGGACAAGGAAACGCTGACACCAGTCATCTATATTGATGGAGACCAGCAGGAATTTCACCTAGAAGTAGCCCTTCAGTACAATGACGGTTACTCTGATAATATCCTTTCCTTTGTCAATAATGTCCGTACTAAGGATGGCGGTACTCACGAGACAGGCTTTAAATCAGCTATTACCAAGGCCTTTAACGATTATGCCCGTAAGACAGGCCTTCTCAAAGAAAAAGATAAAAATCTTGAAGGCTCAGATTACCGTGAGGGATTGTCAGCAGTTATCTCGCTCTTGGTTCCTGAAGAACACCTTCAGTTTGAAGGACAAACCAAGGACAAACTTGGATCTCCTTTAGCTCGTCCTATTGTTGATGGTATCGTTTCAGAGCACTTGACTTATTTCCTTATGGAAAATGGAGATTTGGCTTCTAACTTGGTGCGTAAGGCTATCAAGGCCCGTGATGCCCGTGAAGCTGCCAGAAAAGCTCGTGATGCCAGTCGAAATGGCAAGAAAAATAAAAAAGACAAGGGGCTCTTGTCAGGAAAATTGACGCCAGCCCAGTCTAAAAATGCTAAGAAAAATGAGCTTTATCTGGTCGAAGGGGATTCTGCCGGCGGTTCAGCCAAACAAGGCCGTGATCGTAAATTCCAGGCCATTCTTCCTCTTCGAGGGAAGGTCCTCAACACTGAGAAAGCCAAAATGGCAGACATTCTCAAAAATGAAGAAATCAATACCATGATTTACACTATTGGTGCAGGTGTTGGAGCTGATTTTAACCTTGACGATATCAACTACGACAAGATTATCATCATGACCGATGCCGATACCGATGGGGCTCACATCCAGACCTTGTTGCTCACTTTCTTCTATCGTTATATGCGTCCACTGGTTGAAGCAGGACATGTTTATATCGCTTTGCCTCCTCTTTACAAGATGTCTAAAGGGAAAGGCAAGAAAGAAGTTGTCGAATACGCTTGGACAGATGGGGAACTTGAGGAACTTCGTCAAAAATTTGGTCGTGGAGCTATTCTCCAACGTTACAAGGGGCTTGGTGAGATGAATGCTGACCAGCTTTGGGAAACAACCATGGATCCAGAGACAAGAACCCTTATCCGAGTGACTATTGACGACCTAGCGCGTGCCGAACGTCGTGTCTCCGTTCTTATGGGAGATAAGGCAGCACCACGCCGTCAATGGATCGAAGATAACGTTAAATTTACCTTGGAAGAAAGTGGCGCATTTTAGGTTGCAGGCCAGAAGGGAATGTAATAAGATAGAACTAGGGAGAGCGTTTACAATCAATAGAAACTTGGGCTTATAAAGAAACAAGTTGATTATTTTCTACATCGTTTATTAACTATTTGCAGTGTCATTGACTAGAAATCAATGGAGGTAGAAAAATGGATTTTAATGTTATGGATTACCTAGCTTACCATGCAGATGTAGCTGTTCCTGCTATTATTCTTATGGTTATTGTTTCTGCTATATACTTAATTTTTTATGGTATACGTCCTATAAAAACACGCTTTTTGATCCTTTTTCTCTTATCTATAGTCTCCCTCATAATCTTCGTGCTGGATAACCCCCTCTATTATTATTTGGGTAGTCCATTCTCAGGCTTATTATTTGGTTTTTACTACCTGATGGTCTTTTCAGTGTTTTATGTACCATTCTCACTAATAGCTTTTATAAAAAGTCTTCTACATTTAACACGCTTTCAAACCAATTATTCAATCTTATTAGCGATTAATAGTTTCTTCGCCACATTACTGGCTTTCCTCAACCTACTTTTCTTACAAGGGGCTTTGGAATTTCTCCCAAATTCATCCATGTACTTTATTTTTATCCTCCTAGCGGCAAGTGGTATTGCTCAAACTATAATAGGAAGAAAGGAAAACGAAAAAAATAAAGACTATATGGCTGAGTCAGGAAAAGACAATGTGAGGTAGACCTATGTTATCTAAGGTATTAAGTTTCATACTTTACTATCCTCAAATAGTCCTTCCTGTTTGTGGAGTGGCAATAGCTTATTTAAGTGTTTATAAAAAGCGACCAATAAAAACACGTTTTTTACTTCTGCCTATACTAGTAGTGGTAACCTTCCTTCTATCTTTGATTGATAATCCATTCTCAGATAGAACCTACTCGGGTTTGTTATTTGTCTTCTATAATGTGTATGTTTTTACTCCCTTAAGTGTTGCTTGTAGTATCACATCACTTTTAAAAAGTATCTATCATTATAGATTATTTCGTATCCCGCTAGCTACTGTTCTCGTAATCAACGCCTCTATAATGACTTGTTTAACACTCTTAAACTTTATCTTATTCTTTGGTGAACTTTCTACTTCATTGACTCTATCTTGTGTATTTTTCATTTTAATTGCGATAAGTACAATCGTTCAATTTGTGGTTGGTGAAATAGAAATTAGGAAGGTTAAAACCATTCTGTTACAGTTGCAAAGTCAAGGAAAGACATTGTGAGGCGTGGCAGTGAGGTAGGAAAGTTACTATTTGTCTTTCACATTATTTCAAATCATTACTTAAACTAAAAAATAAAGAGAAATCTTATGTCTAATATTCAAAACATGTCCCTTGAGGACATCATGGGGGAGCGTTTTGGACGCTACTCCAAGTACATTATTCAGGAGCGTGCGCTTCCTGATATTCGTGACGGTTTGAAACCCGTTCAACGTCGTATTCTTTATTCCATGAATAAGGATGGCAATACCCATGACAAGGGCTATCGTAAATCTGCCAAGTCGGTGGGTAACATTATGGGTAATTTCCACCCACATGGCGATAGTTCTATTTATGATGCCATGGTGCGTATGTCTCAGGACTGGAAGAATCGTGAAATCTTAGTTGAGATGCACGGTAACAACGGTTCTATGGATGGTGATCCACCAGCAGCTATGCGTTATACAGAGGCGCGTTTGTCAGAGATTGCTGGCTACCTTCTTCAAGATATTGATAAAAACACCGTTCCTTGGGCTTGGAACTTTGATGATACAGAGAAGGAACCAACCGTTTTACCTGCCGCCTTTCCAAACCTCTTGGTTAATGGTGCTACAGGGATTTCTGCTGGTTATGCCACAGATATTCCACCGCATAATCTGTCAGAGGTCATCGATGCCGTTGTCTACATGATTGATCACCCATCTGCTAAACTGGATAAATTGATGGAATTCTTGCCTGGTCCAGATTTCCCAACAGGGGCTATTATTCAGGGCAAGGATGAGATTCGTAAGGCCTACGAAACTGGTAAGGGCCGCGTCGTTGTGCGCTCACGTACTGAAATTGAACAACTCAAAGGTGGCAAGGAACAAATCATCGTTACTGAAATTCCTTATGATGTCAATAAGGCAGTTCTTGTTAAAAAAATCGATGATGTTCGAGTCAATAACAAGGTTCCAGGTATTGCGGAAGTTCGTGATGAGTCTGACCGTACAGGGTTGCGTATTGCTATTGAACTTAAGAAGGATGCTGACAGCCAAACTATTCTTAACTATCTTTTGAAATATACGGATCTTCAGGTCAACTACAATTTCAACATGGTGGCTATTGATAATTTCACCCCACGTCAAGTGGGCTTGCAAAAGATTTTATCTAGCTACATTGCCCACCGTCGTGATATTATCGTTGCTCGTTCAAAATTTGACAAGGAAAAAGCTGAAAAACGTCTTCATATTGTCGAAGGTTTGATCCGAGTTATCTCTATTTTGGATGAGGTTATCGCTCTTATCCGAGCTTCTGAAAATAAGGCTGATGCTAAGGAAAATCTTAAGGTCAGCTATGATTTTTCAGAAGAACAAGCGGAAGCTATCGTGACCTTGCAACTTTATCGTTTGACCAATACGGATATTGTCACTCTCCAAAATGAGGAAGCTGATTTACGAGAACAAATTGCAACCTTGGCTGCTATCATTGGTGATGAGCGTACCATGTTTAATGTCATGAAACGTGAACTTCGTGATATTAAGAAGAAATTTGGTAATGACCGTCGTTCAGAGTTGCAAGCAGAAACCAAGACCATTGAAATTGATACTGCAAGTTTGATTGTTGAAGAAGAAACCTATGTCAGCATCACTCGTGGTGGTTATGTCAAACGTACTAGCCCACGTTCTTTCAATGCTTCAACGATTGAAGAAGTCGGAAAACGTGATGATGATGATTTAATTCTGGTTCAGCAGGCTAAGACGACACAACACCTCTTGATTTTCACTAATCAGGCCAATGTGATTTATCGTCCAATTCATGAGTTGCCAGATATTCGTTGGAAGGATTTGGGAGAGCATTTATCACAAACCATCACCAATTTATCTAAGGATGAAGAAGTGCTTTACGCAGAAATCCTGGATGATTTTGAAACGGGTACTTACCTAGCAGCTACCAAGCTGGGTCAGATTAAACGTTTCGAACGCAAGGAATTTACACCATGGCGTACCTACAAGTCTAAGTCAGTGAAATATGCTAAACTCAAGGATGATAGTGATTTTATTGTTACAGTCACTCCGATTCAATTGGATGATATCATGATTATCACTCAAAAGGGTTATGCCCTTCGCTTTAACGCGGACGAAGTGCCAGTAGTTGGTGCCAAGGCAGCAGGTGTTAAGGCAATCAATCTTAAGGATGATGATACCGTTCAGGCTGTCTTTGTGGCAAATACTCAAAGTTTCTACCTTTTGACACAAAGAGCCAGTCTCAAACGTGTGGCTACAGCCGATATTCCGCAGGCTAAGCGAGCTGGTCGAGGTCTCCAAGTTCTTCGTGAGCTTAAGACGAAACCACATCGTGTCTTCACTGCGGGTCCAGTCTTTACGGAAAATGCTGGTGGCGAAATAGATCTTCTAGCAACACCAGTGGAAGAGACTCCTCAGACCTTGCTTGTAACAGCTACAACAGGTGAAACGGCAGAGGTTGACTTGTCCCTTCTAAATCTTTCGGACCGTACTAGCAACGGTAGTTTCATTGAAGGATTAGCAGACAAAGAAGTCTTTTCTGCCAAGATTATTGAAAAATAAAGATAAGAAAGCTTTGTTCTCTTATTAGAGGGCAGAGTTTTTTTTTCTTTGATGGGCAAAATAAGTGTTTTAAAAAGAATTGTCAGAATTTTGCAACATAACCTTGAAATTTTCAATGAAAAGGACTATACTAGAAATCACATAGTAACAGAAAAGAGGATATACACATGACAGTTGATTTAGACTGGGAAAATCTAGGATTTAATTACAGTAAACTTCCATTCCGTTATATCTCATATTACAAAGACGGTAAATGGGATGAGGGGCAATTGACTGAGGATGCCACTTTGCATATTTCAGAAGCATCTCCAGCCCTTCACTATGGTCAAGAAGCTTTTGAAGGACTCAAGGCTTACCGTACTAAAGATGGCTCTATTCAATTGTTCCGTCCAGATGAAAATGCTAAACGTTTGCAACGTACTGCTGATCGTCTTTTGATGCCACAAGTTCCCGTTGACAAATTTGTAGATGCATGTAAACAAGTTGTACGTGCAAATGAAGAATATGTTCCACCATATGGTACAGGTGCAACACTTTATCTCCGTCCATTGTTGATTGGGGTTGGTGATATCATTGGTGTGCATCCAGCAGATGAGTATATCTTTACTATTTTTGCTATGCCAGTAGGTAACTACTTCAAAGGTGGTTTGGCTCCAACAAACTTCCTTATCCAAGATGATTATGACCGTGCTGCTCCACATGGTACAGGTGCTGCTAAGGTTGGTGGTAACTACGCAGCAAGTATGTTGCCAGGTAAGATTGCACATGATCGTAACTTCTCTGATGTGATCTACCTTGATCCAGCAACTCACACTAAGATTGAAGAAGTGGGTTCTGCAAACTTCTTTGGTATCACAGCCGATAACGAATTCGTTACACCACTCAGCCCATCTATCTTGCCATCTATCACTAAGTTCTCATTGCTTTACTTGGCTGAAAATCGCTTTGGCATGAAAGCTATCCAAGGTGATGTTAAGATTTCTGAATTGGATAAATTTGTCGAAGCAGGTGCCTGTGGTACAGCTGCCGTTATTTCACCAATTGGTGGGGTACAACATGGTGATGACTTCCATGTCTTCTATTCAGAAACAGAAGTAGGTCCTGTAACACGTAAACTTTATGATGAGTTGACAGGTATCCAATTTGGTGATGTTGAAGCACCAGAAGGATGGATTGTCAAAGTTGACTAATTCTTAATAGTAATTGATTTTTTTAAGGCTTGCTCTTGCAAGCTTTTTTCTTTTTCGGTAGAATTAAGAAGATACATTAAGAAAGGATGGCTCGAACCAAGGATCGGGTATAAATCTATGAGTAAAAAAGATAAAAAAATTGAAATCCAAATTAATGATGCTAAAGTAGTCGTCAATAAAGCAACTATTGAAGGTTTTGAACTTCTTGTTGGTAAGAAAGTCATCGGACAAATTGTGGAAATTGATGGTAAGTTTGCCGCTGTTGACAAGGAAAATGTTGTAGGTTTCCACAAAAAAATGGATGATGCAGTAGCTGCCATTATTGAATCATACAATCTTAATCATTAAAATCCAAAGTAAAGGCTTGCTTTGGTCAAGAAACTGTGATATACTATTTCTTGTTCTTAAGGAGAGATAGCGAAGAGGCTAAACGCGGCGGACTGTAAATCCGCTCCTTCGGGTTCGGGGGTTCGAATCCCTCCCCTTCCATAGTTACGGGCATAGTTTAAAGGTAGAACTAAGGTCTCCAAAACCTTCAGTGTGGGTTCAATTCCTACTGCCCGTGTTAGTAAAGTGGCGAATGTGGTGAAGTGGTTAACACATCAGATTGTGGCTCTGACATTCGGGGGTTCGATTCCCCTCATTCGCCTATATTTTTGGGGTATAGCCAAGCGGTAAGGCAAGGGACTTTGACTCCCTCATGCGTTGGTTCGAATCCAGCTACCCCAGTTATACTTTGCCGGCGTGGCGGAATTGGCAGACGCGCTGGACTCAAAATCCAGTGTCCGCAAGGACGTGCCGGTTCGACCCCGGCCGCCGGTATAGTATTAAAGACAAGGTTTTCGGACCTTGTCTTTTTTTCTTTGTTGTAAGTCGAGTTACCAATTTTTTCCATTTTAAAATAAATCATCAAGTTTATTAGCTAATGTTTTCTGTTTGCTAGGGTACAAATGGGAATAAGTATCAATTGTTGTCGTAATAGATGCGTGTCCTAATCTTTCTTTAACAACAAGATAATCTTCCCCTTGATTTATAAGTAATGATGCATGAGAGTGTCTTAAATCATGAATTCTTATTTTCTTTAAATCTTTATCCCTTTCTAGTATTTGCTTAAACTTCTTATCAATCATATTTTTTGTAATTGATATTGGTGTACTCTGTATTATTTGAAGTTCTTCAGTATTTTTCGTAAATTCCTCAAGTTTTTCTTTTTGTTTTACTTTCCAATCTATTAGCATTTCTGCTAATTTCTGATTTATTGTTATATTTCTAGTTCCTGATCGTGTTTTTGTTGTATTAATGTAGCTTGTATTATTAACAAAGTATACCGTTTTGGTAACGTAAATCGTATTTGTTAAAAGATTTATATCATTCCAGTTCAATGCGAGTATTTCTCCCATTCTCATCCCAGTAAAGAAAGCAATTACGAAAAACAGGTCATAGCTTATTTCATCATCTTGAATAAGTTCTCTAAATCTCGTGAATTCTTCTATACTCCAAAATTTAATATCAGGCTTCCTAATTGGTAATTTTCTCAGATTCTTAACTGGATTTTTATCAATGAGTGATTTTCTTATACCAGTATCAAAAATTTTTTTAAGTAGAATCAGAACCTTATTAATTGTATTATAGCTTAAAACTTCATTTTCATTTTGTTTTTTAGGTTTTGTTTTTAGGTATTCACGAAATTCGAATATATGGTCATACGTTAATTTATTTAAATTTGTATTTTTAAAATATGGCTTAATATGACGCTCATAATTGTTTCTTTGTGTACTTGTATAGCTTATTTTTCTGCCATTTTTCAAATCGTCTTCTTCAAGCAACTGGAATAACATATCTGTTGTTACTACAAAGTCAAATTGTTTTTCCTTTAATTCTACAACTCGAATATGTTGTTCTAGTTCTAGTGCTTCCTTTTTAGATTTTAATCCTTTTCGAATGATACGTATTCTTTTTTGTGTGACTGGGTGGAAACCGTTAGAAACATCAACAGTCCATTTACCACTTTTAGTTTTACGAATAGTCATTCATTATGCTTCTTTCTGGAGTTCAATTCCTAGTAGTTCTTCAGCGACACTGGCTGGAATTGTACCAATCCGTTTGTTATCGTAGATGTTAAAACCACGATTTACTAATAGTAATTTGCCAGTATGGATAATCTTTCTTGCAGTTCCTGGAGCAAATCCAAGTTCGATAAGGTCATCTTTTGTTACAGTTTTAATCATGTGCTCTCCTTTTCTAATTAGATTAAGTACGGGGAGGATTAACTCCCCTTGTCTTATACTTATTTTTGTTTTACATCTACTAAATGGATAGCATCCGCCTTGTAATACATCGTTGAACTAATCATAGTAGCTTGTAAATTGTCAAATGTAACTGGTACTTGATCCATTGCTTGGATATAGTCATTATCGACTAAAGCTTCTGGATTGTCTACTGAGACTTGGGTTGATTTCTTTTTGAATTGTCCATCCTTGATCGTTACATTGTATTTCCAACCAATGATTTTATCGGTATTAAAACGTCTTTCGCTACCATCTCGGTTTTTGATAATTTCTCCGTTTGCATCTGCTCGGACTTCCGTTTCAAATTTTGGAATGACTTCATCCAATTCAAATTTTGTTCCAATGTTATTGAAATTCCAGTCATTTTGTGAGAGCATTTTTGCCATAGTTAATTTCTCCTTTTGATATTTTCTTTGATTGTAGGGATTAAATCTTCTCTTTTAAAGAGAATTGCCCTTTCTATTAATCCACTTGCTAAATCTGGTGGATATTCCATATTGTTGAGTGCGAGATAGTTAGATTTCTCATACTCATGCAGTAAATTATTGTCGTATAGAAATTTATACGCTTTCAGAATAGCTCCTGAACCTTTATAGGTAAACCATTCTAATTTTTGTTCCAGTTCTGTTTTTGGTTTTGAAATAATGATAGAGACAGGTTTTGAGTGACCTAAAAACTTTTCCCAAGATCTCAAAGGTTTTGAGAAGTGACTATCACTATAGAACCTCACTTTTTCTTTGAGATATCCCTTGGTAAAGTTAAGAAGATCTATTTCTGAATGCAACCATTCTTGAATGAAGTAGTGAGCTTTTGCTTTCCTAAGTTCTAACTCAGTTCTTATCCAATTTTCTATATACCGCTTGCTGATCCCGAGCTTTTCAGCTTGTTCTAAGCGCTTATCGTAAATTCTAAGTCTTTCATCATCATTGGGTTTTCTTAAATATAAGGTCTGACCGATTGTTTCATCTCCGTAGGTATTGTAGTAGGTGCTTTTTCCATATATAAAGCGTTTCTTCTGACAAATCTTTAGAAGCTGATTAGGAGTGAAATAGGGTGTTTCATTAAAATCATCTATTGCAATATCAATTCGTCTTACTGAAAAATGAATGTAATTGTAGTAGAGGTTGTTCAGAAACTGTCTTTCGGAGAGACTATTTGGATCTAATACCATATCTCTATAGAACTCTAGTGCCTGTCCTGACATGACAAGCATGTAGGACGACTCTTTCGATCCATAGTAGATACGGATATTCCCATAATGAAGCTGGCTATCATAGTTATAGTATTTAAGGCTCCCCTTATTCTCAATAAATAGGTCAAAGTCAAGAAATAGGATATCTTCGATTATTTCTTTTGGCGAAAATTCAGTCTTATCAAACTGAATTTGAATCCAGTCAAATACAGAACGTAAATGCTCATTTTTTGCCATAGATTTTGATTCAACTTTTTGCCTAATTTTGCCACCCTTAAAATCTCCAAAACCCTTGGTAATACTGAATTTTTTCGATGGTACACCTAACTTGCAGAGGGTGGTGTTACTACACACCCTATCGGTCAAAAATGGTCCGTCCGCATCTACGCTCATTTTCGGCTTTCTGCCTCATGGCTCAGCCGAAAACTCGCTATTAGCCGAACCTATTTTTTGACCTCTTGTTAACAAACCCTAGTAAGCCGGTTTGCATCGACTCTTCAATATCTTGGATTTTCTTTTTTAGGTTGGAATTCTCAATTTTTATCAGTCGCATTTCTCGCTTAAATTCCTGTTTTAAGGCGCTCAGTTCATCGTAGAGCTCATCTATTACTTGGTTTAGGGATTCATGTTCATTGTCTGCTAGACTCCCAAATACGGCTTGTATAGCCTCTTTTAGACCTATTTCAAGTTTTAGTTTAGCTAACTTTTGAAATTGTCTAAGGTCTTCGTCTGTAAAATCATAGGCAACTGTATAACTTAATTGATGAGTTCTGGGATTTCTACTGATAGGAACTTTAATTTTCTTAAATTCCTTGCCACTTATCTCTTTAATCAGTTGAATCCAATTTTTAAGAGTAGAGGTAGAGTTTAGGCCAGAAATTTGATTGACTAACTCTTTATTGGTCATCTTTTTGTGAAACCTCCGAAATTTTCTTGTGCAACTGAAGAGTTTTCTGTGGTATAATTGTTACATAATATGTTTTGATCTTGGAACGAACGGCACATTTGTTTCAAGATTTTTTATTTTGTCGAATCCTACCTCCTTTATTAAAATTTTTTAAATCGACTACTAGTTACATACGCTTTTACCTCCTTTTATGCTATAATATTCTCAATGGAATATTCAATCTCAAAATAAATATTCCTTATGGAATAATTCTATTTTATACCGTTTAGAATATTTTGTCAAGCTAAAATATACGAATAAGAATATCTATAGGAGAATTATGTATACAGAGGATTATAAATTTTCAGAGAGGTTAAAAACTCTCAGAAAATCAAAAAAGTTAACTCAAGTACAAATATCGGAATTAATTGGAGTTCAACAAGGGACATATTCTCGGTGGGAGAATGGAACGTTAGAACCAGGATTAGAATTCGTTGTGAAATTAGCAAATATCTTTGGGACTACTACAGATTATTTGCTGGGACAAAAACCTTATTCAATTATCAGTAGTTTACCTCTAGAACAATTAGATCTTACCAATATTGCAAACTTTTCAAAGGATGAGTTTGATATTTTGAAACATTCAATAGCAGTTTCGGTGGCAAGAAATAAAATAAAGGCAACAGAACTAAAAGATAGAGTTATAGAAAAAAATCAGTTGTCAGAAAAAGATGCAGAACTTTTGAATAAGATTTTTGAAGAAGTTAAAACTTATTGGGAAAATTAGGAGGACGCTAGTCTTCAAAATTCCCTCCCAAAATGTGTCCAAAATATTGACAGAATTCTAGCTTTTCATTATAGTTCTTATGGAACTTTTTTTCTACAACAAAATAGGCTCCATAATATCCATAGGGGATTTACCCACTACAAATAGTATAGAGCCGGTTTTATTAATGTCCTGCATTTCCTAATAAGTTAACCATGACAACACCAATGATAATCAAAATTAAACCGATAATGCTATAAACATTTAGTGTTTCTTTGAAAATCATTACTGCGATAGAGGCTGTCAAAACTAAACCGACAGCTGACCATGTTGCATAAGCTATTCCTAAAGGAATTTTTTGCATTGCTAGTGAGAGGAAATAGAAACAAACGCCATAGCTAAGTAGGGCAGAAACGGTTGGAATAGGCTTTGTAAAACCGTCTGATAATTTCAAAAGGTTAGTTCCCAATATCTCTCCTACAATGGCGATAAAAAGATAAAAGTATGACATGTCTATAACCTCCTATATGTCATGTTTTTGCTCTAAGAGCTATTATAGCTATCCGTTTTTTATAAATCTTGGCACAAGTCATGAGAATTTGTAGTAAAACTGTGGCAGACACTTTTTCAGAACCAATAGCTGATAAGTTTAGTATATCATAAGATAAATTTTAAAAAAAGTCTTGATTTATTTCAATGTCTTGCGTGGTCTCGATTTTACTGGTAAAATTACTTTTAAGAACTTTAAAAAAGAGGTTTCTATATTTGACAAAACAATGACTTGTTGTCCCGAATGTGGGCATCCTTTGGAGAAAAAATTTTTAAAAGATGAGGGAGATATTCCTTATTGTTCACAATGTGCGAGTTTTCGTTTTCCAGTCTTTAATACAGCAATTAGTGCGATTTTATTTAATGAAAAACATGATAAGATTCTCTTGATTAAGCAATATGACATGGCTGAGCATATTTTGCTAGCTGGTTATGTGTCTAATGATATTCACAACCAATTTCTACAATCATTAAAGGCAATTAATTTAGCCTCTCTTATTACGGATATGGGTAATAAAATTGCACAAAACTAGTCCAAAACTCTTTTTAATAAGGAGTATACTTTCTAGCATTTTATAGTTACTAAAAAGTATCTAAACTTTGGAAGTGATACTAAGTTTTAAAAAATATTATGGAAAAAAAGCTTATAAAATCAATATTTCTGAGATTTAAAACTAATAATATTAGACTCAAAATCTAAAAGAAAAATATTAGAGTCATTTATACAAAAACTAGATCTAATTTATGTTTAGTTTGTTAATATTCCATATACCTCAAATAATCGTACAAGTGTCTTGAATACCTCTGGATGAATATAACCTGTTGGGACATATCGTCTATTCTCTGATGATGCTCTTAGAACGATAAGGTATGGAGTGTTACCAAAAAGTTACTAAAATTTGAAAAATGAGTCTATTTTGCAAGATTCAAAAGGCTTAAAACCCTATTAAATCAGGGTTGTAAGATTTAAATAATGGAGTTATGGAACTCAAAATCCAGTGTCCGCAAGGACGTGCCGGTTCGACCCCGGCCGCCGGTATAAGTTACACTCCTTTAGGAGTGTTTTTTTGTCTATAGGAGTTTAATTTTTATGTCTGATAAATTTCAGCTTCTCTTAAAACAAATTCGTTTTCCTGAGGATCACGATGCGTTTAAAGAAATTAAAGATGGTTCTATCGAAACAGTAAAACTATTTAAATCAAAACGGCAGTGGTTTTTTGTTTTTTCTTTTCCTAGTGTTCTTTCTTATGAGTCTTTTGTGCTTTTTGATAGTTTACTTCATTCTTCCTTCAATTCTTTAGGTGCCAAAGCTTCTTTTGAGATTCGTTTATTTTCTACTTCTTGCGATGATTCTTTACTTGAAGATTATTTTTCATATGCCTTAGATAGTTTAAAAGTTTCTCACTTTTCTATTTATTCTTTATTCTCAAATCTAAAGGTTGAAATTTCAAATAATAGTATTTGTGTTAAGGCTCCAGCGCATATTATTAAAGAAAATTTACAGGATAGATTTATTTCTTTGATTTCTAAATCTCTTTCTCAAGTTGGTTTATCTGACGTATCAATTTCTGTTCTTGAAGATAAGGAAGCGTCATCTTCTTTAGAAGAGGCTTACGAAACAAACAAGGTTTCTTTACAAGAACAAGCTGAATCTCAGGCAAGACAGGCTCTTCAATCTATTCTTGAGAGTGCTCCAACACCGAAACCTGTGAACGAACCGGACCAAAATTTTGCTGAGAAACAAAGTCAACGTCAAGCTAGTTTTGATAAGGCTGAAATAACGCCAATGGTTGATATTAATTCTGAAGAGAATCGTGTTGTTTTTGAAGGATATATTTTTGATGTAGAGCAACGCGAAACTAAGACGGGTCGAATTATTATTAATTTCAAGGTAACTGATTATACCTCTAGTTTTGCAATGCAGCGCTGGGTCAAAGATAGTGATGAGCTTGCTAAGTTCGATATGATAAAAAAGGGGAACTGGGTAAGAGTTCGCGGTCGTATTGAGAATAATCCTTTCACTCATAGCCTGACAATGAATGTACAAGATATCAAAGAGATTTCGCACACACCTCGCAAGGATTTGATGCCTGAGGGACAAAAGCGTGTGGAATTTCATGCACATACTAACATGTCGACTATGGATGCCATGCCAACTGTGGAAGAGCTTATTGACACTGCTGCTTCTTGGGGGCATCCAGCTGTTGCTATAACTGATCACGCTAATGTTCAGAGTTTTCCTCATGGCTACCATAGGGCTAAGAAAGCTGGTATTAAAGCTATTTTTGGTCTTGAAGCCAATCTTGTTGAGGATAAAGTTCCTATTGTTTATAATTCCCAGAATTTGGAATTAAAAGAAGCAACTTATGTTGTATTTGACGTTGAGACAACGGGCTTGTCTGCTGTTCATAATGATTTGATTCAGATTGCGGCATCAAAAATGCATAAAGGTAATATTATTGAGCAATTTGATGAATTTATAGACCCAGGGCATCCTCTTTCTGCTTTTACTACTGAGTTGACAGGTATTACTGATAATCATGTAAAAGGTGCTAAACCTTTAGTCCAAGTTTTACAGGAGTTTCAAGAATTCTGTCAAGGAACTGTGCTAGTAGCCCATAATGCGACCTTTGACGTTGGTTTTATGAATGCCAATTATGAAAGACATCAGTTACCAACAATTTCACAACCAGTTATTGATACTTTAGAATTTGCACGAAATCTTTATCCTGAGTATAAGCGTCATGGTTTGGGGCCTTTGACGAAGCGGTTTGGTGTGGCTTTGGATCATCACCATATGGCCAATTATGATGCGGAAGCTACGGGCCGTTTGTTGTTTATCTTCATAAAAGATGTGTTTGATAAGCACGGTTTGACTAATCTAGAACAGTTGAATACGGAGTTGGTTTCTGAAGATTCGTATAAAAAGTCTCGTGTCAAACATGCGACGCTGTATGTTCAGAATCAAACTGGCTTGAAGAATATCTTTAAGTTGGTAAGTTTATCAAATGTCTCATACTTTGAGGGAGTAGCACGTATTCCTCGTACGGTCTTAGATGAGTATCGTGAGGGAATCATTGTAGGTTCTGCTTGTGCTGATGGTGAGGTTTTTGATACGCTTTTGTCTCACGGTATTGACAAGGCGGTTGAAGTTGCTAAATATTATGACTTTATTGAAGTTATGCCACCGGCAATTTATGCGCCCTTGATTGCAAAGGATTTAATCAAGGATGAGGCGGCTATAGAACAACTGATTAGAGATTTGATTGAAGTCGCTAATCGTCTGGACAAGCCTGTGCTGGCTACAGGAAATGTACACTATATCAACCCTGAGGATGCCATTTATCGTGAAATCATTGTTCGTGCTTTGGGACAAGGAGCCATGATTAATAGGCCAATTGGTAAGGGAGAAAATGCGAAACCTGCTCCTTTACCTGAAGCTCATTTTAGGACAACTAACGAGATGCTAGACGACTTTGCCTTTTTAGGAAAAGACTTAGCCTATGAAATTGTTGTAACTAATACGCAAGCTATGGCAGATCAAATTGAAGAGGTTGAGGTTGTTAAAAAAGACTTGTACACACCTTTTATTGATCGTGCGGAAGAACAGGTTGCGGAGATGACATATGCTAGAGCGTTTGAGCTCTATGGTAATCCTTTGCCTGATATTATTGACCTGCGAATTGAGAAAGAGTTGTCTTCAATTCTTGGTAATGGATTTGCCGTAATCTACCTGGCTTCGCAGATGCTAGTTAACCGTTCAAATGAACGTGGCTACCTAGTTGGTTCGCGTGGATCTGTCGGTTCTAGTTTTGTTGCGACGATGATTGGAATTACTGAGGTCAATCCGATGCCGCCACATTATCTCTGTCCTAATTGTCAACACTCAGAGTTCATTACAGATGGATCTTATGGATCTGGCTTCGATTTGCCTGATAAGGAATGTTCAGAATGTGGAACGGAATATAAAAAAGATGGTCAGGATATTCCTTTCGAGACCTTCCTAGGTTTTGATGGGGATAAGGTTCCTGATATCGATTTGAACTTCTCCGGTGATGATCAACCATCAGCCCACTTGGACGTTCGTGATATTTTTGGAGAGCAATATGCTTTTCGTGCCGGAACAGTAGGAACTGTTGCAGATCGGACGGCTTATGGTTTTGTTAAAGGTTACGAACGTGATTACAATAAGTTTTACCGTGATGCCGAGGTCGATCGTTTAGCCATGGGGGCTGCGGGTGTTAAGCGAAACACAGGTCAGCACCCGGGTGGTATTGTTGTTATTCCAAATTATATGGATGTCTATGATTTCACACCTGTTCAATATCCGGCTGATGATGTAACGGCTGCCTGGCAGACGACTCACTTTAACTTCCACGATATCGATGAGAACGTGTTGAAGCTTGATATTCTGGGACATGATGATCCGACTATGATTCGTAAGTTGCAGGATTTATCAGGAATTGATCCAAAAGATATTCGAGCAGATGATCCAGATGTAATGAAACTTTTTTCAGGGACTGATATTTTAGGGGTAACACCTGAACAGATTGGGACACCAACGGGAATGTTGGGAATCCCTGAGTTTGGGACTAACTTTGTTCGTGGTATGGTCGACGAGACGCATCCGACGACCTTTGCGGAACTCTTACAGTTATCTGGATTGTCCCACGGAACAGACGTTTGGTTAGGTAATGCACAAGATTTGATTAAGGAAGGTATCGCCACTCTGAAAACAGTTATCGGTTGTCGTGATGATATCATGGTATACCTAATGCATGCGGGATTAGATCCTAAGATGGCCTTCACGATCATGGAACGTGTGCGTAAGGGGATGTGGTTGAAGATTTCCGAAGAAGAGCGTAATGGCTATATTCAAGCCATGCGTGAAAATAATGTTCCAGACTGGTACATTGAATCTTGTGGTAAAATCAAGTACATGTTCCCTAAAGCCCATGCGGCAGCCTACGTTATGATGGCCCTACGTGTAGCTTATTTCAAAGTGCACCATCCTATTTATTACTATTGTGCCTACTTCTCGATTCGAGCTAAAGCATTTGAGCTTAAGACGATGTCTGCGGGTCTTGATGCTGTTAAAGCTCGAATGGAAGATATTAAGGAGAAGCGCCAACGAAATGAAGCGACTAATGTTGAAAATGACTTATTTACAACGCTTGAAATTGTCAATGAAATGTTAGAACGTGGCTTTACCTTTGGTCAGTTGGATCTTTATAAGAGTCAGGCAACTGAATTTCTGATTGAAGGAGATACTTTGATTCCACCGTTTATTGCACTTGAAGGTTTGGGTGAGAACGTTGCTAAGCAAGTGGTTGCTGCGCGTGAAGAAGGTGAATTCCTTTCCAAGACAGAATTGCGTAAACGAGGAGGCCTATCATCAACCTTGGTTGAAAAATTGGATGAAATGGGCATCCTAGGAAATATGCCAGAAGATAATCAATTAAGTCTTTTTGATGATTTCTTTTAATGGCTGAAGAGAATTGTCATCAACTTTGAGAGAATGGAGTCAGTCTCCGTTCTCTTTTTGTTTAGGGGGCTGCATGTGATGCTAAAAAGCCAAAGCTGAGAGGAAACCTTTTTCTTCGTCTTATGGTATACTGATAGAAAATTATAGTTTCAAGGAGTTAATCATGGTTTTACCAAATTTTAAAGAAAATCTTGAGAAATATGCTAAATTACTGGTTGCTAATGGGATTAATGTGCAACCTGGTCACACAGTGGCCTTGAGCATTGATGTAGAACAAGCAGAGCTAGCACACCTCTTAGTTAAAGAAGCCTATGCTTTAGGAGCAGCTGAGGTAATCGTTCAATGGTCAGATGATATTATTAATCGCGAGCGCTTCCTGCATGCTGATATGGACCGCATCGAAGAGGTTCCTGCCTATAAAAAAGCTGAAATGGAATATTTGTTAGCCAAGAAGGCAAGTCGCTTAGGCGTTCGTTCATCAGATCCAGGTGCCCTTAATGGTGTAGCTCCTGAACGTTTATCTGCTCATGCTAAAGCTACTGGGGTGGCCTTTAAACCTATGCAGGTGGCAACTCAGTCTAATAAGGTTAGTTGGACTGTAGCTGCTGCAGCTGGTAAGGAATGGGCTAAGAAGGTCTTTCCTAATGCTTCGAGTGATGAGGAAGCTGTAGATTTACTTTGGGACCAAATTTTCAAGACCTGTCGTGTTTATGAAGAGGATCCTGTACGTGCCTGGAAGGAACATGCTGACCGTTTGGATGCTAAAGCACGCCTACTCAATGAGGCACAATTCTCAGCCTTACACTACCAAGCACCTGGAACAGATTTGACTCTAGGATTGCCTAAAAACCATGTTTGGGAGTCTGCAGGTGCCATTAATGCGCAAGGTGAAGGTTTCCTTCCTAATATGCCAACAGAAGAGGTCTTTACGGCACCAGATTTTCGTCGTGCAGATGGTTATGTCTCAAGCACAAAGCCTCTAAGCTACAATGGTAATATTATTGAGGGAATCAAGGTAACCTTCAAAGATGGTGAAATTGTAGATATCACAGCGGATCAAGGTGATGAAGTGATGAAGAATCTCGTCTTCAACAATAATGGAGCGCGTGCTCTAGGTGAATGTGCTTTGGTTCCAGATCCAAGTCCTATTTCACAGTCAGGCATCACTTTCTTTAACACTCTTTTTGATGAGAATGCATCCAACCACCTAGCTATTGGAGCAGCCTATGCTACCAGTGTTGAGGGAGGGGCAGACATGACAGAAGAGGAGCTTAAGGAAGCTGGTCTTAATCGTTCTGATGTACACGTAGACTTTATGATTGGTTCAAATCAAATGGATATTGATGGTATCCGCCAAGATGGTAGTCGTGTACCAATCTTCCGAAATGGGGATTGGGTAATCTAAGTATGATGGAGAATTTATCATGATTGGAAGTATGATAGTTGGTTTTCTAATTGGCCTTATTGCCTCTGCTATATCAAATAGGGGTGAACGTATGGGCTGTATTGGTAAGACCTTTGTTGGATGGCTAGGTGCTTTTGTTGGTCAGCTTCTTTTTGGAAATTGGGGACCGATGCTAGCAGATACTGCTATAGTCCCTTCGGTACTAGGTGCTGTTATCTTATTAGCCCTTTTTTGGAATCGTAATAGTTAGAAATGAAAGAGTTCTGAGGTATTGGTTAGATATCTAAGGACTCTTTTTTCTTATTTTTTCATTTTCATATACCACTTTTAGAAAAACTGTGGTAGAGTAATAAAAACAGCATCTATTTGGAAAGGACTAGAAATGAGTGACTTAGATAAAAACATGGCTGTAAAAAGTATGGTAGTTATGCGTAAGGCTTTTCGTACCATCGATGCCAAGGTTTCTGAGACCTTTAAAGAATTTAATTTGACACCAACTCAATTTGGAGTCATGGACGTGCTTAATGCTAAAGGACGTATGAAAATTGGCGAATTAATTGACCGCATGCTTGCCACCTCCGGGAATATGACTGTCGTCATTAAAAATATGGAGAAAAAAGGTTGGTTGACGCGAGAGGCCTGCCAAACAGATAAGCGTGCTTTCGAGGTTGATTTGACGGATGAGGGCCGTCGTATTATTCAAGCAGCAATCCCGCCACATCAGCGAGCTATTGAGGAGACTTTTTCCGTTCTGACACCTGAAGAGCAGGCACAGTTGGTAGAGCTCCTGAAAAAATTTAAGAATGTCTGAGCATATTTCTTTATATTTCTAATGGAATTATATATATTACTATGTAGTAGTAAATATTAATTATTAGAAATACAAAGGAAACGTATCATGAAAAACATTCTATTTATCGTTGGGTCTCTTCGCAAGGGATCATTTAACCACCAACTAGCAGAAGAAGCTGAGAAAATGCTAGCTGGTAAAGCTAATATTTCTTATCTTGACTATAGTCAAGTACCTGTTTTTAATCAGGATTTAGAAAGTCCAGTTCTTCCAGTTTTGGCAGAAGTTCGAGAACAGGTCTTGGCAGCAGACGCAATTTGGATTTTCTCACCGGTTTATAATTTCTCAATTCCTGGGCCAGTGAAAAATTTGCTTGACTGGTTGAGCCGTGCCCTTGACCTATCAGATCCTTCAGGGCCATCAGCTCTTCAAGATAAGATTGTAACCGTGTCATCAGTTGCTAATGGTGGTCACAATCAACTTTTTGATGCCTACAAAGACTTGTTACCATTTATCCGTACCCAAGTGGTCGGTGATTTTACAGCGACACGTGTAAATGATACAGCCTGGGCGGATGGGAAATTCCTAGCAACTGAAGAAGTTCTTGAAAGCCTTCAGAATCAAGCGGAAGCTTTGATTGAAGCGATTAAATAAGAATAATGGATACCCGAGGTTTCTAGCTTCGGGTATTTTTATATGCAATAATGAAAAAAAGACACCCTAAGGTGTCTTCGCATTATGAAGGCGGTAGACGGATTTGAACCGACGATCAAGCTTTTGCAGAGCCGTGCCTTACCACTTGGCTATACCGCCATAACAGATACCATTCTATCGAAAAAAAAAAGATTCGTCAAGTCTCTTTCATCAAATTGACTGGTTGATTGTTCAAACTGCCTATTTACAAGAAACATAAAGAGGTTGAAAGACATTCAACCTCTTTATATTAATTATAACTGTTGAAGATAGATTACTAACACGTAAGTGTTGATTATTGTCTAATCAAGTAATCAAAGGCTCCAATAGCAGCCGTAGCACCAGACCCCATGGAGATAATGATTTGCTTGTAGGCACTATCTGTACAGTCACCTGCAGCAAAAATACCAGGGATATTTGTTGAACCAAATTTATCAACGATAATTTCTTGGCGCTCATTGAGTTCAATACCACTATCTTTGAGCCAAGCAGTACTTGGTACAAGACCAATTTGAACAAAGACACCTTCAAGATCAAGATGTTTTTCTTCGTTTGTATCACGCTCAACGTAATTCAAACCAGTTACATGATCTTGACCAACAATTTCTTTGGTTGCAACGTTCTTAAGAATGGTTAGATTATCAGTTTTAGCAGCTCGTTCTTGTAAGACTTGATCTGCCTTTAATTCAGGTAAGAACTCTAAGACTGTAACATGTTTAGTAATGCCTGCTAAATCTAAAGCCGCTTCCAAACCTGAGTTACCACCACCGATAACTGCAACATTCTTCCCTTCAAATAGTGGACCATCACAGTGTGGGCAGTAAGTAACCCCTTTATTGCGGAATTCTTCCTCGCCAAGAACGTTGATATTACGCCATTTAGCTCCGAGAGCTAGGATAGCAGTTTTGGATTTTAAAACGGCACCGTTAGCCAGTGTCACTTCAATAAGTTCTTTCTTCTCAATGCCAGTAGCTAATTGACTTTTGATGATATCAACATCATAAGATTTCGTATGCTCTTCAACTTGGGCCATTAACTTAGGACCTTCTGTATATAGCGTACCAATCATGTTCTCAATGCCGACTGTCTCGATAACTTGTCCACCAAAGGTTTCTGCTAAAAGACCAGTTTTTAAACCTTTACGGGCAGCATAGATGGCCGCACTGTTTCCAGCAGGACCACCACCAATAACCAAAACATCATAGACACCTTTATCAGCGAAAGCATCAGCATCAAGTGGTCCGTCCAATTTTTCAACAAGCTGTTCAATGGTTGCACGACCAGATGTAAATTCTTCTTGGTCTTTGTAAACCGTAGGAACAGACATGATACCTTTGGCTTTGACCTCATCCTGATACATACCACCTTCAATCATGGTGTGAGTGATATTTGGGTTCAAAACAGCCATTATATTAAAGGCTTGCACAACGTCTGGACAATTGTGACAAGTTAATGAAACATAAGTCTCTAAGTCGATGGGTTTATCAATCTTCTTGATACGTTCGATAGTATCCTCATCAACTTTAGGTGGACGACCAGAAACTTGCAAGAGAGCTAAAATGAAAGACGTGAATTCGTGGCCCATTGGTAAGCCTGAGAAAATAACGCGACTTTTTTGCCCTTTTTGTGCAATACCAAAACTAGGTTGACGTTTTAAATGTGTTGATTCAAGACTAATGCGGTCAGACATAGCGGCAATCTCGTCAAGAAATTCTTTTACTTTTCGAGAATTATCGTCATCCCCTAAATCTGTTTGTAATACAATATCAGATTCTAGTAAATTTAAATATTGTGCTAATTGCGTCTTGATTTCTTTATCTAAGACCATGGATACCCCCTGGTTGTTAAATTTTACCTACAAGATCTAAGCTAGGAGTAAGTGTTTCAGCTCCTTCTTTCCATTTGGCTGGACAAACTTCACCTGGATGTTGGCGAATATATTGAGCAGCACGAACTTTATCAATAAGAGTACTTGCATCGCGTCCAATACCATCAGCGTTGATTTCCATCATTTGGATAACGCCATCTGGATCAATGATAAACGTACCACGTTGTGCGAGGCCATCTTCTCCAAGAACATCAAAACCTTGTGAGATGTGGTGTGAAGGATCCCCAATCATAGGGTAAGTAATAGTTCCAACAACATCTGAGTCATCATGCCAAGCTTTGTGAACAAAGTGAGTGTCAGTAGAGACAGAGTAAACCTCTACACCAAGAGATTTAAGAGCTTCATATTGTTCTTGAAGGTCACCGAGTTCAGTTGGGCAGACAAATGAAAAATCTGCAGGGTAGAAGCAGAAAACAGCCCATTTTCCCTTAACATCTTCATCTGTAACAGTAATGAATTCCCCGTTGTGGTAAGCTTGTGCTGAAAATTCAATAATTTCTTTTCCGACTAATGACAAAATAATGTCCTCCTCTATTTTTGATAGCCTAATTATAAACGAAATACTTATCAACCTCAAAGAAAACGATTGCAATTTTAATAAGGGTGAATTTTTTCTAATGGTCAGACTGATTTTAGAGCTTGTCAAATGTCACTTTTTTTGATAAACTACTATAGTTGCGTAAAGTGACAAATACTCATTCTAAGCCGATTGTGGTCTTGTTGCCGCAGGGTGGGACTGCAAGTCTAAAGCTTAGAAGAGGAAAAAACAATTTTTAAGGAGAAATACTCATGGCAGTAATTTCAATGAAACAACTTCTTGAGGCTGGTGTTCACTTCGGTCACCAAACTCGTCGCTGGAATCCTAAGATGGCTAAGTACATCTTCACAGAACGTAACGGAATCCACGTTATCGACTTGCAACAAACTGTAAAAATGGCTGATACAGCTTACGAATTCGTTCGTGAAGCAGCAGCTAACGATGCAGTAATCTTGTTCGTTGGTACTAAAAAACAAGCAGCTGAAGCAGTAGCTGAAGAAGCAACTCGTGCTGGTCAATACTACATCAACCACCGTTGGTTGGGTGGTACACTTACAAACTGGGATACTATCCAAAAACGTATCGCTCGTTTGAAAGAAATCAAACAAATGGAAGCTGATGGAACTTTCGAAGTTCTTCCTAAGAAAGAAGTTGCACTTCTTAACAAACAACGTGCACGTCTTGAAAAATTCTTGGGTGGTATCGAAGATATGCCTCGCATTCCAGATGTAATCTACATCGTTGACCCACACAAAGAACAAATCGCTGTTAAAGAAGCTAAAAAACTTGGTATCCCAGTTGTAGCGATGGTTGATACAAACGCTGATCCAGATGAGATCGATGTAATCATCCCAGCTAACGATGACGCTATCCGTGCCGTTAAATTGATCACTTCAAAAATGGCTGATGCTATCATCGAAGGTAACCAAGGTGAAGATGCTTCTGCAGATTTCCAAGAAGCAGCTGCAGCTGATTCAATCGAAGAAATCGTTGAAGTTGTCGAAGGTGACAACAACTAATCTTTAAGATTGGTTAGGGCTCGATGCCTACTAAAGATACGACAAACACCTAAGGGGCGGGGCTCAGCCCTGCCCCTTAGTTTGATAAAATAAATTTGGAGAAAAACAAAATGGCAGAAATTACAGCTAAACTTGTTAAAGAATTGCGTGAAAAATCTGGTGCTGGTGTCATGGACGCTAAAAAAGCATTGGTTGAAGTTGAAGGTGATATCGAAAAAGCGATTGAATTGCTTCGCGAAAAAGGTATGGCTAAAGCAGCTAAGAAAGCTGACCGTGTTGCAGCTGAAGGTTTGACTGGTGTTTACGTTAACGGTAACGTTGCAGCAGTTGTTGAAGTTAATGCTGAAACTGACTTCGTTGCGAAGAACGCTCAATTCGTTGAGTTGGTAAACGAAACAGCTAAAGTAATTGCTGAAGGTAAACCAGCTAACAACGAAGAAGCACTTGCATTGACTATGCCTTCAGGTGAAACTCTTGAAGCTGCATACGTAACTGCTACAGCTACTATCGGTGAAAAGATTTCATTCCGTCGTTTTGCAGTTGTTGAGAAAACTGATGCACAACACTTCGGAGCTTACCAACACAACGGTGGACGTATCGGTGTTGTTTCAGTTATCGAAGGTGGAGATGATGCTCTTGCAAAACAAATCTCAATGCACATCGCAGCGATGAAACCAACTGTTCTTTCATACACTGAATTGGACGAACAATTTGTTAAAGATGAATTGGCACAACTTAACCACGCTATCGATCAAGATAACGAAAGCCGTGCTATGGTTAACAAACCAGCTCTTCCACACCTTAAATATGGTTCTAAAGCTCAATTGACTGATGCTGTTCTTGCTCAAGCTGAAGAAGATATCAAAGCTGAGTTGGCTGCTGAAGGTAAACCAGAAAAAATCTGGGATAAAATCATCCCAGGTAAAATGGACCGCTTCTTGCTTGACAACACTAAAGTTGACCAAGCATACACACTTCTTGCTCAAGTTTACATCATGGACGACAGCAAAACAGTTGAAGCTTACCTTGAATCAGTAAATGCTTCAGTAGTAGAATTCGTTCGTTTTGAAGTTGGTGAAGGTATCGAAAAAGCATCTAACGACTTTGAATCAGAAGTTGCAGCTACAATGGCAGCAGCTCTTAACAACTAATTCTAGTTGCTAGATAAAAAGAAAAGAAGTTACGTGAATGAATCGTAACTTCTTTTTTGTTGCTATTAAAAAAACGTCTGAGCATGGCCCAGACGTTGAAAAAGTAATTAATGAGCGAAGGTATTTACACCAAGTAGAAGAGAGAGTGTTCCCATGATGATACCTGCAAGGATAACCCCAAGCATAACAGCAATAACACTACGTTTAAAGTCCCAATCTAGGATAGATGCTGCTAGGGTACCAGTCCAAGCTCCTGTTCCTGGAAGCGGAATTCCCACAAAAAGGAGAAGGGCCCAAAAGACACCCTTATCTCCGGCAGCTTTTTCAAGTTTTTGGCCACCACTGTGACCTTTTTTAAGACACCAGGTAAAGAAGCCACCAATCAGAGGCTTGTCTGCCCCCCATTCGAGGACACGGCGGGCGAAGAAGAAGATAATTGGAACTGGAATCATGTTCCCAATGACACAAAGAATTAGGGCTTGCCACCAAGGGATACCTGAGGCAATAGCAACAGGAACGGCTCCACGGAGCTCAACCAAAGGAATCATAGAGATTAAGAGTGCAATGATGTATTTCATGAGTAACCTTTCATAGGGAAATAAAATAAGAGATAAGACTCAAAATGACATGAGCTTTATCAAGAGTGATAAGACTAGTACTACTGCTAAAGTGCTAAAAAGTACTTGTTGGATTAGGTGGGTCTCAGCCTGTTAAAGTGGATAGAAAATTTGAATCAAACACCTTAAGTAACCTAATATTTTAGTCTTATTTATTGTATCTTATATGGTCTCTAATGACAACTTTAAAAAGCTTTTTGAAGGTATAGTTTCCCATGAGCTGACATTTTTGGTATAATAATAGTCAGTTATAGTCAAATTAGACTGGAGGAATTAAGATGGCAAGAAATACATCAGATAGTATAGAAGAATATATTAAAGAATTGCTGGGCCAGTCTGGAATTGCTGAGATTCAACGCTCGAACTTAGCAGATACTTTTCAAGTTGTACCGAGTCAGATTAACTATGTTATTAAGACTCGTTTTACAGAAAGTCGTGGTTATATTGTTGAGAGTAAACGTGGAGGCGGCGGTTATATTCGTATCGTCAAGGTCAGATTCTCCGACAAGCACCACATGATTAATGATTTGCTTCAGAACTTAGCAGATCAGCTCAGCGAGCAGGTATTTACAGACTTGATTCAGTTGCTTTTTGATGAAAAAATCATCACTGAACGTGAGGGAAATTTGATTTTAGCAACTGCTAGTGATGATGTTTTAGGCGAAGATGCGGCTGCTATTCGTTCGCGTATTCTACGCTCGCTATTACTTAGATTGGATAGAAAAGGAAATTAGATGACGACATATTCAAGAAAAATGCAGGCCATTTTCCATCGTGCTCAGCTTGAGGCAGAGCGTTTTGGAAGTCCTTTCTTGGAGACTTGGCATGTGCTTCTGGCTATGGTTGAGGTTCCAGGATCTGTAGCCTACCTAACATTTACTGATTTTGAGGACCGTATTCGTGCGGAAGAGATTGAGACCGCCGCTGTACTAGCGATGGAGAAAAGTCCAAAAGACTTGTCTGAATCCGATATTATCGATTTACGTGCACAGTCACATGCTTTAGGGGCTATGTTGCAAGAGGCAGAGGGAATTGCTAGTGTGACTGGTGCTGTAGAGGTAGGGTCTGAACATGTATTGATGGCCTTCCTTCTTCATAAGGATTTGATGGTTTGTCGTCTCCTTGAAGTTGCTGGTTTTCAATATAAGGATGACAGCGATAAGCCTCGTATTATCGATTTACGACGTTCTTTGGAGCGTTACGCAGGTCTTAGTAAGCAAGATTTGAAGGCCATTCATGACCTTCGTAAGCCTAAAAAATTAAAGGCATCAGGAAATTTTGCTAATATGATGCAGCCTCCTCAATCTTCTACTGGGGAACTGTCAGATTATACCAAAGACTTAACGGCAGTAGCCGAATCAGGTGCTCTTGATCCTGTTATTGGACGTGAGAAAGAAATTTCACGCATGATTCAGGTTTTGAGTCGTAAAACGAAGAATAACCCAGTTCTTGTGGGTGAAGCAGGTGTTGGTAAGACGGCACTTGCGCTTGGCTTAGCACAGCGTATTGCTTCAGGCGAAGTACCTTTTGAGTTGGCTGATATGCGTATCTTAGAGCTTGATATGATGAGTGTGGTTGCAGGAACACGTTTCCGTGGCGATTTCGAAGAACGTATGAATCAGATCATTGATGAGATTGAAGCTGATGGAAAAATCATTCTCTTTATTGACGAATTGCATACGATTATCGGTTCTGGTTCAGGTATTGATAGCACCTTAGATGCGGCGAATATTTTGAAACCCGCTCTAGCACGTGGAACCCTTCATATGGTTGGAGCAACTACTCAAGCTGAGTACCAGAAGCATATTGAAAAAGATGCAGCTCTTTCTCGTCGTTTTGCTAAAATTACAATTGAGGAGCCAAGTGTACCTGAGGCGATTGATATTCTAAAAGGCCTACGGTCGACTTATGAAGACTATCATCGTGTAACGATTACTGATGAGGCGGTTGAGATAGCAGTCAAGGCAGCCCACCGTTATTTGACGAGTAAAAACTTACCCGACTCTGCCATTGATCTTTTAGATGAAGCGAGTGCAACTGTTCAAGGTCGTATCAAAAAAGAAGCCAAACGTGAGATAACGCCTTTGGATGAAGCACTTCTATCTGGTGATATGAAGGCTGCTGTTAAACAATATAAGGCTAGCCAAAAAGCAAAATTACCAAAACCTGCCTTGGTAGATGCAAATCAGATTATGCAAACCCTTAGTCGTCTATCAGGTATTCCTGTTGAGAAGATGACACAGGCAGATAGCAAGCGTTACTTGAATCTGGAAGCAGAGCTTCACAAACGTGTTATTGGTCAAGATGAAGCAGTTTCGGCGATTAGTCGTGCTATTCGTCGTAACCAGTCAGGTATTCGTACCGGAAAACGCCCGATTGGTTCCTTTATGTTCCTTGGCCCTACTGGTGTTGGTAAGACAGAATTGGCCAAGGCTTTGGCGGAAGTTCTCTTTGATGATGAGTCAGCTTTGCTTCGCTTTGACATGTCAGAATACATGGAAAAATTTGCGGCTAGCCGACTAAACGGTGCTCCTCCAGGTTACGTTGGATATGATGAGGGCGGTGAATTAACAGAGAAAGTTCGCAATAAGCCTTACTCAGTTCTCCTCTTTGACGAGGTGGAAAAGGCTCACCCAGATATTTTCAACATCCTCTTACAGGTTTTGGATGATGGTGTCTTGACGGATAGCCGAGGTCGTAAAGTTGACTTCTCAAATACCATTATCATTATGACTTCGAACTTGGGAGCGACTGCTCTTCGTGATGATAAGACTGTTGGATTTGGTGCCCAAGACATTTCTCATAATCACCAAGCTATGCAGTCACGTATCATGGAAGAACTTAAGAAGGCCTACCGTCCAGAGTTTATCAACCGTATTGATGAGAAGGTTGTCTTCCATAGTCTAGAGGAAGAACAACTTCGTGAGATTGTCAAGATTATGGTGAAACCGTTGGTATCAGCTTTGGCTGAAAAAGGGATTGACTTGAAATTCCAACCAGCTGCTCTCAAGCATTTAGCTAAAGATGGCTATGATGTTGAGATGGGTGCTCGTCCATTACGTCGTACGATTCAAACTCAAGTGGAGGACAAGTTATCTGAGCTCTTACTAGGTGGTCAAGTAGTTAGTGGACAAACTCTTAAAATCGGCTGCTCGAAAGATAAATTAACCTTTACAGTAGTGTAAAAATCAAACAAAAAGACAGATTACAGGTGTAGTCTGTCTTTTTTTGTGTCAATAGGAGTCAAGGTAGAGTCAATCTTTCTGTAAAGATGGGGTAAAAGAAAAAGCCGAGCAAAGCTCGACTGTAATGATTAGAGTTTTTCGTTGACAAAGTTGACAAAGTGATTCCACCAGACCTTGAGGAAGAAGCTTTTCTTAACTTCTTTACCAGCAACCAGTTCCATGCTAGGCATACCTTGTTTAGGCAAGTAACCTTCTCCTACAAGTGACTTATCTTCAAAGGTAGCAGTTCCAACCTTGTCACTTGAGTTGACAGGGGCTTGGACTTGATTTGTAGTAACTTTAATATGTTTACTATTGTTAGCATCTATTTTTTGGATGATATTAAAGTCAGACTTAGCGACGGCAGTGACTTGCTTAGATTTACCATCAATAACATGGGCTTGACTTTTACCGATGGCTTGTCCTTTTTTGGCAATGGTCTTACTTTCCCAATGATAGACTACGTAGTTAAGTAGGTCATTGGTTGCAGTGAAACGGGCGTAGTCATCAGTATCGGTATTATCAGCATTCATAATGACTGTGATAATGCTCATGCCACTTTCATTTGAGTGGGCCACGAAGGAAGCACCAGCTAAATCAGTGGTTCCCGTTTTTAGGCCATCCACTCCTTTACGGTAACTAGGTTGTCCCTTAAGCATATAGTTGAAGGTTTTGAGTTTGTTGACACCATCAAAATCAGCCTCGGTTTTTTTAGTGATATCGAGAATTTCAGGATATTCTTTCACCACGTGTTGCGCAATGATAGCAACGTCCTTAGCACTCATGGTGTTTTCTTCGTCAGATTTAGAGCCTGGATAGATATTGTCACCTAAGTAGGAATTATTAAGACCAGAGGCATTGACAATCTTGGCATCAGTGATACCCCAATCTTTAAGTTGGGCTTTCATCATATCGACAAACTTGCTTTCGGTTCCACCGATTTCCTCAGCTAGAGCAATGGATGCACTATTGGCACTGGAAATAAGGGTTGCGTCAAGGAGCTGTTTAACAGTGTACTTACGGGCATCTAGTGGAATATTGGATACTCCGGCACTGACAGTTAGTTCAAAGGGATAGTCAGAAATCTCAACTTTGCTATTCCATTTGAGGTCTCCCTGATCTACCGCTTTATACACCATGTAGGCCGTTAGGAGCTTGGTAATAGAGCCAATCCCTGTAGAGGTAGTGGCATCTTTTTCGTATAAAATTTTGCCAGTAGTCGCTTCGACAGCGATGGCATGTTTGGCTGCGGCATCATATCCTTTTTTCTTATCTGCTGCAAAAGCAGGGGCTACGCTTCCCAGACAGAGTAAGAAGGTCATCATAAGCGTAATCAGTTTTTTCATGGTTTGTTCCTTCATGTGTTTTGGATATTTATTATACCACATTTTGAGAGGAACTTAAGGTGTTGAGAAGGGGCTTTTACTTACAAGACCAATTTTGAAGGCAAGATAAAACTACCTTTTGATAGCTAAAAGGTAGTTTTGTGTTTACTTGTTTCCTGTAAAGAAATTAACGATATGATTCCACCAAACTTTTAAGAAGAAACTTTTCTTGATAGATTGGTTGGCTGTTACAGAAACTTGAGGTGGCTCAGAGATGTAACCTGTCCCTACGAGATCCTTATCATCAAAAGTTGCAGTTCCGATAGTATCCCCTTTTTTGATAGGTGCCGTTATGGTTTTTGCTTTGATTTTAACAGCATCATTTTTACTATTTATTTTTTGAACGACCGTAAGGTCTGACTCGAGTTTAGCAGAGATGGTTTGGCTATCTCCGTCAGCCACCTTGATATCATTTTTCTTGACGATTTGTCCTTTGGTGTTGAGGGTTTTGATTTCCCAGTTTTGTGTCACATAATCTAGCAACTCATTTGTGGCTGTGAATCTGGCAGCTTCATCTTCTCCGCCATTATCCGCATTCATAACAACGGTAATCAAGCTCATGCCATTTTCATTGGAGTGGGCTACGAAGGAAGCCCCTGCAAGTTCAGTTGTTCCAGTCTTGAGTCCATCAACGCCTTCACGGTAGTTGTCTTGACCTTCTAACATGTAGTTGTGCGTCGTTAATTTGTTGTCACCTTCGAAATCAGTTTCGGTTTGCTTGGTGATTTCAAGTACCTGAGGATAGTCTTTGATGAGGTGGTCTGCAATAATGGCAACATCTAGAGCACTCATAGTATTTTCGTCATCTGCTTTAGAGCCAGGATAGCGGTTATCGCCTAGGTATTTATTATTTAGTCCTGAAGCGTTGTATAATTTAGCATCTGTAATGCCCCACTCTTTAAGTTGGGCTGTCATAGTGTCAACAAATGCACTCTCTGATCCTGAGATTTTTTCAGCTAGAGCAATAGCAGTACTGTTAGCGCTGGAAATGAGGGTGGCATCTAGGAGCTGTTTAACAGTGTATTTTCGGGAATCTAGTGGGACATTTGAAACTTCTGAATCAACGGTTAAGTTGAAAGGATAGTCTGAGATATCGACGTCAGTGTCCCAGGTAATTTTTCCTTGGTCAACTGCTTTATAGACCATGTAGGCTGTTAGGATTTTAGTCATTGAAGCCACACCGTCAGGAGTAGTGGCGTCCTTTTCATAGAGGACTTTCCCTGTAGTTGCTTCGACAGCAATCGCATGTTTAGCGGAAACATTGAAGTCATCTGTCTGTTCTTGTGCTAGAGCAGGTGTTACTAGGCCTAGTAAGATTAAGGCAATCATAATGATGTGTTGTAATTTTTTCATAGTCATTCCTTTGTCTCTCATAAGTGTTTATTATATCACAAAACGACTTAAATATCTGAGAGAAAGGGAGACTTGGGTGCTAACTTATGCCGGAGCTCTGCCATTTTTGACTATATTATGGTAAAATGAAAGTTATATCAAATGAATGACATAAAGTTGACCGGTTCGTTTTTGTAAGGGCTGGTCATGGATAAAAAGAGGGATCAAACATGGCTAAACAAACTTTTGAGATGACCTTTGCAGGACGCCCGCTTGTCGTTGAAGTTGGGCAGGTAGCCAAGCAGGCTAATGGTGCTGTCGTCGTGCGTTATGGAGATACAACGGTATTATCAACAGCTGTTATGTCTAAAAAGATGGCAACGGCAGATTTCTTTCCTTTACAGGTTAATTATGAGGAAAAAATGTATGCAGCTGGCAAGTTCCCGGGGGGCTTTAACAAGCGTGAGGGTCGCCCTTCAACAGATGCCACGTTGACTGCTCGCCTCATTGATCGTCCTATTCGTCCTATGTTTGCGGAGGGCTTTCGTAACGAAGTTCAGGTCATTAACACGGTTCTCTCTTATGATGAGAATGCTAGTGCTCCGATGGCGGCTATGTTTGGGAGTTCTTTAGCTCTTTCTATCTCTGATATTCCTTTCAATGGTCCAATTGCTGGGGTTCAAGTAGCCTATGCTGCAGAAGATTTCATCATCAATCCAAGTGCAGCGGATAAGGAAGTTTCACTTTTAGATTTGACAGTGGCAGGTACCAAGGAAGCTATCAATATGGTAGAGTCAGGTGCCCAGGAATTGTCTGAGGATATTATGTTGCAAGCACTCTTGAAGGGGCATGAGGCCATTCAAGAGTTGGTTGATTTCCAAAATTATATCGTTGCAGCTGTTGGTAAGGAAAAGGCTGAGGTTGAACTTCTACAAGTTGATGCTGATTTGAAAGTCGAAATCGAAACAGCTTATTATGATCAGTTAGCGAAGGCTGTTCAGGTGGAAGAAAAACTGGCGCGTGAAGCAGCAACTCAGGCTGTAAAAGAAGAAGTCCTCGCTTCTTATCAAGAACGCTTTGCAGAAGATGAAGATAAGGAAACCATTCTGCGTGATGTGGCAGAAATTCTTGAGCAGATGGAACATGCTGAGGTGCGCCGTCTCATTACCGAGGATAAGGTTCGTCCAGATGGCCGTCGTGTGGATGAAATCCGTCCTTTGGACGCAGAGATTGACTTTCTTCCTAAGGTTCATGGTTCAGGTCTCTTTACACGTGGTCAAACTCAAGCCTTGTCAGTTTTGACTTTGGCACCTATGAGTGATACACAGCTTGTTGATGGTTTGGATCCAGAGTATAAGAAACGTTTCCTTCACCACTATAATTTCCCTCAGTATTCAGTGGGTGAGACAGGGCGTTACGGTGCACCAGGTCGACGTGAGATTGGTCACGGAGCCTTGGGTGAACGTGCCCTTGCTCAGGTTCTCCCAAGTGTTGAAGAGTTCCCTTATGCTATCCGTTTGGTAGCAGAAGTCTTGGAGTCAAATGGTTCTTCCTCACAAGCTTCTATTTGTGCAGGAACCTTGGCTCTTATGGCTGGTGGTGTACCGATTAAGGCACCTGTTGCAGGTATTGCCATGGGACTTATCTCAGATGGTACTAACTACACTGTCCTAACTGATATTCAAGGTTTGGAAGATCATTTTGGAGATATGGACTTTAAGGTGGCTGGGACACGTCAAGGAATTACAGCTCTTCAGATGGATATTAAGATTTCGGGTATTACACCGGCCATTCTCGAAGAGGCTTTGGCTCAGGCAAAGGTAGCTCGTTTTGAAATTCTTGATGTTATTGAGTCAGCAATCGCTGAGCCACGTCCAGAATTGGCACCAACAGCACCTAAGATTGATAGCATTCAGATTCCTGTTGACAAGATCAAGGTTGTCATCGGTAAAGGTGGCGAAACTATTGATAAGATTATCGCTGAAACTGGTGTCACTATTGATATCGATGAAGAAGGTCTTGTTCAGATTTTCTCTAGCGATCAGGATGCTATTAACCGTGCTAAAACTATCATCTCCGATCTTGTACGTGAAGCTAAGGTTGGAGAGGTTTACACTGTACCCGTTGTCCGTATTGAAAAGTTCGGTGCCTTCGTCCACCTTTTCAATAAGACAGATGCTCTCATCCACATCTCAGAACTAGCTTGGGAACGTACTGAGCATGTCGAAGATGTGGTTAAAGTTGGGGGTACGGTAACTGTTAAAATTATCAAAATCGATGAAAAAGGACGTATCGATGCCTCAATCAAGGCCTTGCTTCCTAAGCCTGAAAAACTTGATGATGGGGAAAATGGAGGAGAGCATCGTCACCGCCGTCGTTCTCATCATAAACCACGCCACCATAATGAAAGTGGTGAAGCACCGAAAAATCCTGATAAATCAGAAACGAAAGAACAGACAGAAGAATGACAGAAAATCAAGAATTGCAAGCTTTTGATGAAACTCTAAAAGAATTTTTAAAGGAACCAGACCACTTTTTGACCAGTTTGGCTTTGGTTAATCACCTACAACGTACTCCCGTCTTGGCTGCCCAAGACCTCTACGCAGTTGAAGTGGAAGGCAAGAAGGTTGTTCCTGTCTTCACTAGTGAACAGGACTTACAATCTTTCAAAGCTACTCAAGAGAGTGCTCGAGAACAGACTTGGATAGAACGTTCAAGCTTAGATATCCTAACACAACTGGTTCAGGCAGAGCTTTTTGGTCTTGCTTTCAATTTAAAAGAGGATGGTGATTTCTCAAACACCACTCTGTTTGCAAGCAGTGAACTTATCCAGTTTATCAACTATTTCACTCAGACCTTAAATAATCTTTTGGGTGAGGAAAATCAAAAGGCAGATTTTAAAGATAAGATTTATCTTGTTCCAGCCTTCATTCACAAACGCGAGGAAGATGGTCAGGATGACCGTTTCTTTGCGACCATGTCGAATGCAGAGGGACAGAGTTATGTGCCAGTGTTTACGAACTTAACGAGCTTTGCAAAATGGTACGGTAACGAAACTTTTGGCCTACCTTTCCGTAAGGCTAAAGGGACGATTTTACAATGGCCACTGTCAGAAATTTACCAGCCTTCAACAGGTGAAAATGAGTTGGATAAGGTTCAAGGTATTGTCATCAATCCGTTTGATGAGCAACCTGAGTTAGTCGATTGGTCTTATTTTGAGGGGGATAGCGAGTAGACCTAGTGTTTACAGCTCTCCACTTTAAAGAAATAATAGGGCCACAACAAACAATAATAGCAATAATGATGTAAGGAGTGACCTAAATGGGTTGGTGGAAAGAAAGTATTGATATAGTAAAGAAAAATGACCCAGCAGCTCGGACGAGTCTGGAGGTTCTTTTAACCTACCCTGGATTAAAAGCCTTGGCTGCTCATCGTATCTCACATTTTCTCTGGCGCCACCATTGTCGACTCTTAGCGCGTATGCATAGTCAGTTTTGGCGCTTCTGGACTCAAATCGAGATTCACCCAGGGGCTCAGATTGCTGAAGGTGTTTTCATCGACCATGGCTCAGGCCTTGTCATTGGTGAGACAGCTGTTGTGGAGAAGGGTGCTATGCTTTACCACGGTGTCACTTTAGGTGGTACTGGTAAAGATGTCGGAAAACGTCACCCAACCGTTCGTGAGGGTGCCTTGGTTTCAGCCCATGCTCAGGTCATAGGCCCTATTGAGATTGGAAAGAATTCTAAGGTCGGTGCGGCAGCTGTGGTTGTTGCGGATGTCCCAGAAGATGTTACAGTCGTTGGTGTTCCTGCTAAGGTTGTGCGTGTTCATGGTCAAAAGGATGAAGAAGTTATTCACGATATTGAAGAAGGACGTGAATACTATAGCGAAAAACTAGAAGACCTTCTAAAAGCAGCTAGCTTCCACTCATCACGGCTATAAGGAAAGGAAACGATGAAACTATTTAGTTCAAAGGTGACTCGATTGACGGTCGTGGGCCCTCTTGCCCTTGTTTACATTGCTTTACATAGAGCAGACTATAGCATGGCAGCCTTGTGGTTTTGCATTGCTCTTTTATGGGCTGGTCTTGTTTTTAAGCAACGTCACAAGTAATACTTGAGTTATGAAAAATTTATTCAAAAACAATCCTTTTTTGGTCTTCTATATAGTTGGGAGTTTCCTTTCAGCTATGTCTCTCTTGGCTCAAGGTCAGCTAGTTGCGGCTATATGGATTATCATTCTTGTGATACTCTTGTGTTTATACCTAAACCATATCAAGGATAAAAAATAGTTTCCAGTTAATTGAAAGGAATCTCTAGTGATTAAAATTTATGATACGATGACGCGTTCGCTCCGTGATTTTGTACCTTTGACAGAAAATGTTGTCAATATGTATGTCTGCGGACCAACAGTTTACAATTATATTCATATCGGAAATGCCCGTTCAGCAGTAGCTTTTGATACTATTCGTCGTTATTTTGAGTATTGTGGCTACACAGTCAACTATATTTCTAACTTTACGGATGTAGATGATAAGATTATCAAGGCAGCCAATGAAGCTGGTATTTCAACTAAAGAATTGTCGGACAAGTTTATCGCAGCTTTTATGGAAGATACTGCACAGCTTGGCATTAAACCAGCGACACAAAATCCTCGTGTTATTAACTACATGGATGAAATCATTGCATTTGTGTCAACCTTGGTTGACAAAGGATTCGCCTATGTCTCTGAAGGTGATGTTTACTTCCGAGTAGCTAAGTCAAACAACTATGCTAAATTAGCTAACAAGACTTTGGAAGATCTTGAAATTGGTGCAAGCGGACGTACGGATGCTGAAACAGAACGTAAGGAGAATCCTCTGGATTTTGCCCTTTGGAAAGCTGCCAAAGAGGGAGAAGTTTCTTGGGACAGCCCGTGGGGACTTGGTCGTCCTGGTTGGCACATCGAATGTTCAGTTATGGCGACTGAAATCCTTGGAGATACCATCGACATCCATGGTGGAGGGGCAGACCTTGAGTTTCCACACCATACCAATGAAATTGCACAATCAGAAGCCAAAACTGGCAAGACCTTCGCCAACTACTGGATGCACAACGGTTTTGTCAATGTGGACAATGAGAAAATGTCAAAATCCTTAGGTAACTTTGTAACGGTTCATGATATGCTTAAGACAGTCGATGGTCAAGTGCTTCGCTTCTTCCTAGCAACACAACAGTACCGTAAGCCAATTAACTTTACTGAAAAAGCTATTCATGATGCTGAAGTCAATCTTAAGTATTTGAAAAACACCCACAGTCTTCCCTTGACAGATCAGGTGAATCAAGATGAGTTGCAAACTTATCTTGAAGCCTTCCAAGAAGCTATGGATGATGACTTTAATACAGCGAATGGTGTGACTGTTCTGTTTGACATGGCCAAATGGATTAATTCAGGCAATTATGATCAAACCGTTAAGGATGCTTTTGAAAAAATGCTCCAAGTCTTCGGTATTGTTTTCGAAGAAGAAGTCCTTGATGAAGATATCGAAAAACTCATTGAAGAGCGTCAAGCGGCGCGTGCTAACAAGGACTTTGCGACTGCAGACCGCATTCGTGATGAGTTAGCTGCTCAAGGTATCAAACTTCTTGATACCAAGGAGGGCGTGAGGTGGACACGTGACTAAACATCTTGATGTCAACCTTATTAACGGCATTGCTCTCGCCTTTGAGGGAGATGCTGTTTATTCCTTGTACATTCGCCGTCACCTGATTTTTCAAGGTCAGACCAAGCCAAATCAACTGCACCGTCTAGCTACACGCTATGTTTCAGCTAAGGCCCAGGCTAGTCTCATTGAAAAAATGCTAGAGCAAGAGCTTTTGACTGAAAAAGAGCTAGACATCTATAAAAGAGGGCGTAATGCGAATAGCCATACCAAGGCTAAAAATACAGATGTTATTACCTATAAAATGTCAACAGGCTTCGAAGCAGTCATGGGCTATCTTCATATGACAGAGGATATCGCTCGCTTAGAGGAACTGATTGCTTGGTGTATTGACGAAGTTGAAAAAGAAATCTAAAAATTCTGCCGAGAGCAGGATTTTTTGTTATTTAAAGGCTATAAAAATTGTAACAGTTAGCCGGAATTTCAAAATTTAGATTATTTGAAAATCAAAGTAATTCAGCGTCTTGACAATGAAAAATTAAGATGAAACTAATATTTAGCATCTTAAAAATGAGAAAGTTAAGGGGTGTCTGACACGTGTAAAACCCCGATATAATAGCGTTTTTTAATAAAACTAATTTGACAGAAAGTAAAAAAAAAGTCTATAATATTAGTAAATGAGGCCATCTAAAAAATGAGGAGGTGAATGGAAATAGCTAAGAAAAAAGTTTTCTATACAACTTTTGCTGCTTTGATTTTATCTAGCTTTACGCTTCAAACAGGTAAAGCAGATGAAGTTCAGGTAAAACCTGATGAAGCTAAAATAGATTATGTTAATAGTGAGGCACCGGCTCCAGTTGCTCCTCAGGCTGATTTTTCTTCAGTAGGAGCTAAGGCAGAGCCAGCGAGTCAAGTAAGTTCAGTAGTGACCTCAACGTCACTGATGGTTGTCTCTTCAAGTGAGACAGATGAGGGGCTTCTTGAGGTACATTCTCAAGTTGATATCGTGGAGACTAGCGTTTCTACGACGACACCTCATTCAGAAGAGGCTCGTGCCCAGGCTTTTGGTGAGGATCGATCAGTAGCGGCATCTGAACGAGGAGATGCAAACCCGACATCTGATTCTGAACAAGCTAAACCAAATATTGTGCTTACTTATGATAAGTCTCGTGAGGCTACAGCGACTGCAGAGTCTCAAACTGTAGCTTCAATATATAAGAGTGAAAGCACCCTATATACATCTGAACTTGCTGGAAATACACATGCAGTTATTGAAAAATCAGAGTATTCTTCACTGGATTCTCATACGACATCTGTAAGTGCGACTCCTACTAGTCAAGCTATTGCAACTTCTGAAGTCGCTTCTGAGTCTGCAAGCACTGCTAGCTCTCTTGCATCTACGGCTCCAGAAACGAGTCAGTTAAATAATAATTCAGAAGATAGCTTAACTGTCCTCACGATTGGTTGGAAAGATTCATCATCAACTTCTGAGGTCTTTGAAACTTCTGAAGTGGTTTCTATGTTGCAAAGTGAGAGTTTGACCTATTCGTCAGAGGTAACCTTTACGGATGGACTTATCTCAGAAATCTTAGCGACTCCAATCACTTCTGAAGTATACACCGTTGTTCCAAAACGAGATAGTACTGGAGCGCTTCTTGAAGATCAACCTGCTGTTACAGGGAATACAGACATTCTTTATTTAGCACGTGGTGAAATCTTTAACGTCAATTTTGATGTTAACAAGATGGAAGGTAAGAAGATTAAGGGCCTTAATCTAGTCCTTGATGGCAAACAAATTCATCATAGCTACTTTGTTGAAGGAACTCTGGATGAGGTCAATGCTGGTTTGAGTGCCTACCATTTGGCAGAGCAAACGACTGGTATTCATAAAATGACCTTTGAGTTGATTGATACGAATAACAATATTCATTACCTGACACAGACTTTTAGCGTCTTCAATGAAGGCGAGCGTCCAGTGACACCTGATAGTTACCGTAGGAATCAGTATTCATCAACGACAACAACGACTGTACCGGTTACTTATAATACCAGTGCAAATAACTATACTGAGACCGCCAATCATATACAAGCTACGGCTGTTAATGAGTTGGCTGAGACAACTAGAGCGTTAACACAGCAATTAGCAGAACAAATTGCTGAGGTTTTGAGTGGTTGGTCTTCAGCGATTTCTGGAAATAGTTCAACAAGCACAGGTTCAATTGATATCTTCCAAGCAGCAGGTAAAACCATTACTCAAGCTGCGAGAAAGATTGCAGAATCAATCTCAGATCCAGATACAATTGGTAAGCAAGCTTTGGCTGCTGCAACTGTTGTTCTCGTTCTACTAGTGCTTTACCTAGCAGCAATTACATTTATTTAACATGCTTTGCCCTCGTAAGAGGGCTTTTTTTATGATAGAATTAGCTTATGAAAACAACTAAAGAATCAAGTCTAGACATTGTTTATGGTGTGCATGCCGTAACAGAGAGTCTAGAAGCAAATACTGGAAATAAACTCTATATTCAAGATGATCTTCGAGGGAAAAATGTTGATGCCATTAAGGCTTTGGCAGCTGAAAAGAAGGTTTCCATCTCTTGGACACCTAAGAAAACCTTGTCTGATATGACAGGTGGAGCTGTGCATCAAGGTTTTGTTCTTCGTGTGTCAGAGTTCGCTTACTCTGAGCTCTCAGTTATTATGGATAAGGCTGAACAAGAGGAGAATCCTCTAGTCCTCATTTTAGATGGACTCAACGATCCTCATAACTTTGGTTCTATCCTACGTACAGCTGATGCTACTCAGGTGACAGGAGTTATTATTCCTAAGCATCGTGCTGTGGGGGTAACACCTGTCGTTGCCAAGACATCAACAGGGGCTGTGGAGCATATTCCCATTGCCCGAGTGACCAATCTTAGCCAAACTCTTGATAAGCTTAAAGAAGCAGGCTTCTGGGTATTTGGTACGGATATGGATGGCACCCCATCTCATAAATGGAACACAGCTGGAAAGGTTGCCCTTATCATTGGTAATGAAGGTAAGGGAATCTCTGCTAACATCAAGAAACAAGTGGATGAGATGATTACTATACCCATGAGTGGTCATGTGCAGAGCCTTAATGCCAGTGTGGCAGCAGCAGTTCTCATGTATGAAGTTTATCGAAACCGATTGTAACTATGAAAAAAAGAATACTTCTAGTTGATGGTTATAATATGATTGCCTTTTGGCAAGAAACCCGTCAACTCTTTAAGACCAATCAGCTTGATGAAGCTCGTGAAACATTGCTTCGTAAGCTCAATCATTATGCTAACTTTGAACATATTGATATTATCTGTGTGTTTGATGCCCAGTTTGTTCCAGGGAGCCGTCAGCGTTATGATCAGTATCGTATCAGTGTTATTTTTACTGAGGAAGATGAGACAGCAGATAGCTATATTGAGCGCGCAGCGGCTGAGATGAATACTGTTCAAAATTTAGTTGAAGTAGCAACTAGTGACTTAAATGAACAGTGGGCTATCTTTTCACAAGGAGCTTTGCGTGTTTCGGCGCGTGAGTTGGAAGAGCGTGTCAATACTGTTAAGTCTGACTTAGACAAGATGTCGGCACATATTGACTTAAAGACACCAAAACTACGTCCATGGGACGATGCACAATTAGGGAAATTACAGGACCTTTTAAATGAAATAGAATAGAGGGACATATGACATTTAACATTTTGACAGATTCCACAGCAGATCTAGATGAAAAATGGGCTCAGGAGAATAAGGTAGAGCTCGTTGGTTTGACCATCACGCTTGATGATATTGCCTATGAGACCGTTGGTCCTAACCGTTTAACGAGTGACCGTCTCTTAGAACGTATGCAAGAAGGCAGTCAGCCCACCACAAGCCAGGTGAATGTTGGTCAATTTGAAGAGGTTTTTCGTCGTCATGCTAAAAATGGTGATGCCCTTCTCTATATTGCCTTCTCATCAGTGCTTTCAGGTACTTATCAAAGTGCTGTTATGGCGCGTGACATGATTTTGGATGAATACCCAGAAGCTGTCATTGAGATTGTAGATACTCTAGCGGCAGCAGGTGGGGAAGGTTATCTCTCTATCTTGGCGGCAGAAGCTCGTGACCAAGGTAAGAGCTTGTCTGAAACGAAAGCCATGATTGAGGACATTCTGCCACGTTTACGGACTTATTTCTTAGTTGATGATCTCTACCATCTCATGCGTGGGGGACGTCTCTCAAAGAGCTCAGCTATTATTGGTAGTTTGATTAATATTAAACCTCTCCTTTGGTTAGATGCTTCAGGCAAGTTGGTTCCTCTGGCCAAGATCCGTGGACGTAAAAAAGCCATTAAAGAAATGGTGCTGCAAGCTACTCAGGATATTGGACATAGCACAGCAATTCTCGCTTATGCCAATGATATTGAAGCGGCGGAGAATCTAAAAGAACAATTGTTAGCAGTTGACGACATTGAGCAAGTTCTCATTATGCCACTTGGGCCAGTTATTTCTACCCACGTCGGACCAGATACCTTGGCCGTCTTCACGATTGGTAAAGAAGCTAGATAGAAAAAGTGTCAGATAGGATTTCCTATCTGATTTTTTGTTTTCTGAAATGCTAGATTAATAGAAAATCAAAAGATAATCCATACAAAATGAATGATATATTTGACATAACGTAAAATAATGCTATAATGAATCTAGAAAATGGGGGAAACAAAATGAAGAAGTCAAAGAAAAAAGTAGCTAGCACGATGGATGAACGTGCTCGATTAATCAGTGCAGAATCTGTTGCTAGAGGTTATTGGGTAGCCATACTTGGTATACTTGTAACAATTCTGGTTACTGATAAGACACACTCCATCGAATTAGTGCAGTCATTATTAATCATTACTTTATTTGGTTCTATGTGCGTGGTCGTGGTGCGCAGCGTATCACATAATGGGCATCCATTCTTACTGGACAAAAAAATTGAGAAGAAAGTATTAATATTTTCCTGGGTAACGTTACTTGGTGGAACTTTTGTATCGTTAATATATCTACTAATTTTAGTACAGTCGTTTAGATTGGGTAAGAATCTTATGGGCAGTGTAACAGTTTTGACATCGAGTTTGATTTTATGCTATGAAGGATGGGCTATCATCAAAAGAATCAGGAAGAACCGTCTGGAAGAACAGGAAGACGAAGAGTAGGTTTTTTAAATGAAAAATTTAAAAATGAAGTCAGCGCGTGTAGCAAAGGATCTCACTCAACAGGGGTTGGCAGATGCTATAGGAGTCTCTCGTCAGACTATCTCAGCTATTGAAAAGGGAGACTACAACCCGACTATAAATCTGTGTATTGCTATCTGCAAAACTCTGGACAAAACTTTAGACCAGCTTTTTTGGGAATCTGAAGATTAATTTGTACCCCCTCAGAGGTTAATTAGGTATGATTTCTAGTCTTACACCTTATAAAATGATAGACTAAAAAAATACAAAAAATAAAAGAAAAACATCTCCAAATGACTTGCCTTGGATGTGTTTTTTTGATATTATGTTAAACGGTATTGTTTACCCCATTTGAAAGGCCCCGGAACCTTCCAAATACTTTTCGATGGGAAGGAACACCCATCACTCGTAAACAAAAATCGAACTATATATAGGAGAAATCATGAACAAAACAACATTTATGGCTAAACCAGGCCAAGTTGAACGTAAATGGTATGTCGTTGACGCAACTGATGTGCCACTTGGACGTCTTTCTGCAGTAGTTGCTAGCGTACTTCGCGGAAAAAACAAACCAACTTTCACACCACACACTGATACAGGTGACTTCGTAATCGTTATCAATGCTGAAAAAGTTAAATTGACTGGTAAAAAAGCAACTGATAAGATCTACTACACTCACTCAATGTACCCAGGTGGATTGAAACAAATCTCAGCAGGTGAACTTCGTTCTAAAAATGCTGTTCGTTTGATCGAAAAATCAGTTAAAGGTATGCTTCCACACAACACTCTTGGACGCGCACAAGGTATGAAATTGAAAGTCTTCGTTGGCGGTGAGCACACTCACGCTGCACAACAACCAGAAGTACTTGATATCTCAGGACTTATCTAATTCTAAGAGGAAAGGAGCACTAATATAATGGCACAAGCACAATATGCAGGTACAGGACGCCGTAAAAACGCCGTTGCACGCGTACGTTTGGTTCCAGGTACTGGTAAAATCACAGTTAACAAAAAAGATGTAGAAGAATACATCCCACACGCAGACCTTCGTCTCGTTATCAACCAACCTTTTGCAGTTACTTCAACTGAAGGTTCATACGACGTACACGTTAACGTTGTAGGTGGTGGATACGCTGGTCAATCAGGTGCGATCCGTCACGGTATCGCTCGTGCACTTCTTCAAGTAGATCCAGACTTCCGCGATTCATTGAAACGCGCTGGACTTCTTACTCGTGATGCACGTATGGTTGAACGTAAGAAACCAGGTCTTAAGAAAGCTCGTAAAGCTAGCCAGTTCTCTAAACGTTAAGAATCAGCTACAATACAGCATTTACAACACTTCATGGTTCACACCATGGGGTGTTTTTTTGATGATTTTCAGCAAAATTCACACCATTTTTCACACCAAATTCACACCATTACTTTTTAAGATTACGATAGACAATCTCTCCAACAGCCATTGGAATAACATTTGAAGTATTAACGTAAGTTTTGGTAGTGAGGATGTCGCTATGCGTTAGAGCTTCAGAAATAGCTTCTAAGCTCATTCCTGCTTGTGTAGCTAAAGTTGCTCCGGTATGGCGTAATTTGTGAGGTGTAGCATGTGCCAGCTCTTTATGTCGCTTTCTGATGCTTTTCATTTTATTGTTTAGATAGTCAGCATGTAAAGGCTTGTTGATGTTTCCTCTAGTGTCTATATAAGTAAAGACAAACTGTTCAGGTAGTATGTCTTGCATGCTGTTTACTTCTTGTCTCTTGTTTTAGGCTTTGAGATAATAGCGACAACAGAAGTAGTTGTGGATTATTTTTGTGAATGTTCAAATTAATCATTAGAAAATTGTTGGCAGTTGAGAGCTCTAAGTAAATTATGTTGATACAATTTATGGTCGCACATAGATAGTATGTCACAAAAGAAACTGCGGCTCGTTAAAAATTTCATTTTTTCAGAGATAGGTCTCTTTTTACATGATTTACCTATTAATATTAGTAAATGTTAAGGATAAGTATTCTTTTTATTTTTTGGCGAATGCCGGCTTTTTTGCCACAAATGAGTATCAACATCTTTCGAATGGAATAGTTGACAACTGTTTTTAAGAATTATACTATTGAATTGAATAGATAAGGAGTTGATTTGATGCAAGAGACAATGATTGATTACAAACAAAATATTTACCAAGAGCTATCTCGCTTAACAAAGGGGCTAGGAAGTGAGAAGCGTCTTGATATTTTAAATATATTATCACAGGGACCAAAGACAGTTGAGGGAATTGCGCATGCGACGGGTCTCTCTGTTGCCAATACTTCGCGCCACCTTCAGGTTTTAAAAGAAAGTCACTTGGTGGTGACGAGTCGAAATGGTAATTTTATCCGTTATAGCTTGGCTTCTGAAAAGGTTGTCCAGTTAGTCCTTCTGTTATTTGCCGTCGGTGAAGAACAGTTAGCAGAAGTCAGAGCGATTGAGTCAGACTATGATGAGGCAGCTGGTGTTCCTCAGATTGAGCTCGCTAATGCAATTGAATTAGCAGCTAAGACAGATGCTCTCCTACTTGATTTAAGGCCTGTTGAGGAGTATGAGGCAGGGCACTTGCCAAAAGCTCTTAATTTACCAATCGATGAGTTTGATCAAAAAAAAGCTCAGCTTCCCAAAGAGAAGACCATCATTGTTTATTGTCGCGGGCGCCAATGTGGCTATGCTAACCTAGCAGCACAGGATTTACAGAGTTTAGGCTACAGTATCTATAGTCTCAATCGCAGTTTTGCTGATTGGAAGTGGGGTACATCCTCTCGTTCAGAACTTGACTAAGGTGTATTCCTTAGTCTTTTCTTATAACCGGAGACTCGTGAGCAAAATCATTGCAAAATAGATTTAGTGTGCTATAATTCAATTATTCAATAAAACAGTTGAATTTCTTTTTTACTCAACCTGTTCAATAAATTTATTGAATTACATCTTTGAAATACTTCTTATTTAGTATCTCAAAGAAACTAAGTGATACAAATTGGATTTTTAGAAGGGCTAAGTTAACCTTTTTGAAATTCATTTTTTTATTCTTATGCTATTCAATTATATGATTGAATAGAAGCGGTTTATTTTAGATAGGAGTTTTTTATGACGACACAACTAACAACCGAAACATTTGCGAAATCTATCCAAAATGGGGTAAGTTTTATCGATTTTGGGGCGCAGTGGTGCCCACCTTGTCGGATGATGGAGCCGGTAGTGGAAGAACTTTCACAGGACTTTGACGGAAAAGTAACGATTGCTCAGGTGGATGTGGACCAATCACAAGATCTGGCCAATCTCTTTGGCATTCGTTCTATCCCAACAATGGTGATTTTTAAAGATGGCAAACCCGTTGATGCTCTTGTTGGTGTTCATCCTAAACAAACATTGATAGAAAAAATCCAAGCACAGTTATCATGAGGTGATTTATGTATGATGCAATTATTGTAGGTTCAGGACCTGCAGGGTACACAGCTGGCATTTATTTAAGTCGAGCTGGTTTGAAAAATCGATTGATCACAGGCTATTCTGAGGGTGGTCAATTAACCACCACAACCCTCGTAGAAAATTATCCAGGTTTTGAAAACGGGATTGATGGCAATGAATTAGTCCAAACAATGCGCCGCCAAGCAGAACAGTTTGGCACCGAAATGACCTTTGGATTTGTTCAAAAAATTGAAGGCGAATCGTCTCCTTTCGAGGTACATCTGGATAATGGTGAAATCATTGATACCAAGGCCGTTATTATCGCAACAGGCTCTAGCGCTAAATACCTAGGGATTGAAGGCGAAGAAGAGGCCATCGGAAAAGGTGTCAGCGCTTGTGCGACCTGTGATGCTTTCTTCTATAAAGAGCGTGAAATCCTTGTAGTTGGCGGGGGTGATGTCGCTATGGAAGAAGCCCTCTATTTGACACGCTTTGCATCGAAGGTGACCGTTGTCCACCGCCGCAATGAGTTACGCGCATCTGATATTATGGCCAAACGGGCTCAGGCAAATGATAAAATTCATTGGATGTTAAATTACACGCCTGTCAAAGTTACATCTAATCTGATGGGAATGACTGGTTTGGATGTTCGTAATAATGAAACAGGTGATATTGAGCACATTCAGGCTGACGGTCTCTTTGTGGCCATTGGTCATCAGCCAAACACCGATTTTCTTGATGGAAAATTAGCATTGGATGATAAAGGCTATATTCAAACACAGGCAGGAACAGCAAAGACCTCTGTTGCAGGTATTTTTGCAGCTGGTGATGTGCAAGATCCAAAATACCAACAAGCCATTACTGCAGCAGGTAGCGGTGCCATTGCTGCCCTAGATACATTGGCCTATATTGATAACCTATGATGAAATCAGTCACGTCTAGTATCGAATTAGAAGAACTGTTAGCCGAACATCAAAATCTAGCTCTTCTTGTTTCAGGAAATCAATGCAGTCTATCGTCTCTTGGGCAAAAAGAACTCATAGACACGGCTGAACGAGAGCATTTGGTGCTTTACCAAGCAGATATTTTTCAAGTGCCCCGTCTTATTTCTTTATTTGGCATTCAGCCTACCCTGACGAGTTTATTAGTCTTTAAAAAGGGTCAATTGGTGGATAAGAAAGAGGTTTAAATGGCAAGAAAAGCTTTGATACAAAGGAAAAAGAAGGCCTATCCGGTTCAAGAATACTCACGCTGTTTGGCATGCGGCCGCCCGCATTCGGTTTACCGCAAGTTTAAACTTTGTCGGATTTGTTTACGCCAGCAAGTTTACCAAGGTGTCATTCCTGGGTTGAAAAAAGCTTCTTGGTAGTAGAAAGAAAGGAAGAAATATGGAAATTAGTTACTGGTCAGATATTGCCTGTCCATTTTGTTACATTGGTGCTAGTCGGATGAAGCGTGCTATGGCAGCTGTTGGTTTAAACCCGGAAGATTTGACAATGAAAGCTTACCAGCTAAATCCCAATGCGCCTTTAGAAACAAGTGAAACCATGCTCACAGAGTTTGCTGCCAGTCACGGTATGACCACTGAGCAAGCTAAAGCTCAGTTTGCGCACATGGAAAGCGTGGGAAATGAAGAAGGGCTTCGTATTGATATGGCGGGGATTATCCCAACCAACACCTTTTCAGCTCACCGTCTTATTAAATGGTCGCAGAAGTATTTAGATAAAAAAGATCATCAAAATTTCATTATGGCCTTGTACTATCTTTACTTTGAAGAACATGCCAATATTGCGGATCATTCTGTGTTACTAGCTGTTATCAGTGAGTTCGCTCTACCACAAGAAGAGGCAGTGCAGGTTCTTGCTGGCGATGCGTTTGCTGACGAGGTCAAACGCGATATCTTAGAAGCCAATCAATCAGGCGTTCAAGGTGCACCTTTCTTTGTTCTGAACAATAAGTATGGCATTTCAGGTGCTCAGCCTTATGAATACATGTTAGCGGTATTAAAACAAATTCAAGCAGAGGAAGGAGCACAATAAAATGATAGATACCCCTTTTCAACTATTAGACATCAATTCAGAAGAGACAGGCTTAGTTTGTGGGATTGATGGCTGCAGCATAGAGCCCTCAACACAGCCGTTAGAAACTACCTCTCAGCCATTAGAAAAAAGCAAAAAAGCAGTCATTAGGAGGGCAGAATGGAAAAACAAAGGGTAGAAGCCTTGTCAGATGCTATATTGGCCATTATTGTCACAATTATGGCCTTGGAGTTACAGTTACCTGAGGAATTGACAGTAGTAGGACTTAGAAGCATGCTACCCATGCTTTTTATCTACATTACTAGTTTTTTGCAAATCATGGCAGTCTGGCTATATTATCATGAACTCTACAAATTAGTAGATCATGTCAGCTTTCGTTTATTTGGAGCCAATAGTTTTTGGCTTTTAACAGCTAGTTTTGTTCCCTTAGCGACTCGAGGGATTGGACAGCATTCCGCTAATTTTGCCTTTCTCCTGTTTTACCTCATCGTTCTTGCCCTTTGGGATGTAGCTTGGATAATCATGACAGCAATGGTGATCAAGACGAGTCAAAGACCGTTATCAGCTGAAGAAAAAAAGATACCTTATCGGTGGGCACTATTATATGGATTG
>OLQX01000159.1_pt1 | contig 83711 bp, 55 predicted proteins | sample 1672581 | NCBI WGS metagenome assembly OLQX01 (sample SAMEA3136701, study PRJEB25190) | human gut metagenome | reverse complement strand
CGATCTCTGCTGGGCATGGCGGCGGCCGCACAGGCCGTAGCGGATGCGGCGATCCCCGCCGGGGCGCGCGTAGCACTCGTTTCGGGCACCTCGGTAGGCGGCATGGATCTGACGGAGAATTTCTACCGCGACTTCCGCACGGACAAGGCGAAAGGGCGGCTGCGCGACGTGGCGGGGCACGACTGTGCCGACAGCACGCAACGGATCGCCCGCTACTGCGGCATCGGAGGTTACACGGCGACGGTCAGCACGGCCTGCTCGTCGGCCGCAAACGCCATCGTCACCGGCGCCCTGCTGCTCGGGAGCGGCATGGCCGACTATGTGGTGGCCGGGGGCACGGATGCCCTTTGCCGTTTCACGCTCAACGGCTTCAACTCGCTCTCGGTGCTCGACCGGGAACCCTGCCGCCCGTTCGACGCCACGCGCGCCGGGCTGAACCTGGGCGAAGGGGCGGGTTACCTCGTCCTCACGCACGAAAGGCCCGGCATGCGCACCTACTGCCGCCTGGCGGGATATGCCAATGCCAACGACGCCTATCACCAAACGGCCTCGTCGCAAACGGGCGAGGGGGCATACCGCGCCATGGCCGGGGCGCTGGCACAAAGCGGGCTGCGCTGCGTGGACTACATCAACGTCCACGGCACGGCGACCCCGAACAACGACCTCACGGAAGGTACCGCCCTGCGGCGACTGTTCGGCGGACAGGTGCCGCCGTTCAGTTCGACGAAAGGCTACACGGGGCATGCGCTCGCCGCGGCGGGAGGCATCGAGGCCGTATTGGCGGTGCTGGCTATCACACACGGGCTGCGCTACGGCAACCCCGGATTCGCGGAGCCGATCCCGGAGCTCGGGCTGCACCCCGTAGCACGGACGCAAGAGGCCGACGTACGTTCGGTGCTCTCAAATTCGTTCGGGTTCGGCGGCAACTGCTGTTCGTTAATCTTTGCCAAATGAAACTCTACGTCAACTGCATCACATCGGGCGCCGGGCTGCGCCGCGACATCAAGGAGCTGATCCCCGAAATGAACCTCCGCCGGAGGATGAGCCGCGTGGTGAAGTCGGGCGTCGCGGCGGGCATCGAATCGCTGCTGGAATTCGGCGACCGGGCGGCGGTCGAGGCCGTCGTCACGGCCACGGGGCTGGGGTGCATCGCCGACAGCGAGAAATTCCTCGACTCGCTGATCGCCAACGAAGAGCGGATGCTCAACCCGACGCCGTTCATCCAGTCGACGTTCAACACGGTCGGGGCGCAGATCGCCCTGCTGCGCGGGCTGCACTGCTATAATACGACCTACGCCAACCGCTGGACGAGCTTCGAGAACGCCCTGACGGATGCCGCACTGCGCATCGGCGCGGGGTTGTCGCGGGCGGTACTGGTCGGGGCGTTCGACGAGACGACGCCGTCGGTCGAAAAGGTACTGCAACGCCTCGGGATGGCACAGCAGGGCGGCTGGGGCGAATCGTCGGTATTCTTCGTGCTGACCGCCGAAGCGTTCGACACCTCGGTCGCGGCGATCACGGGGATCCGGTTCACGGACGGCACAGCCATCGGGGAAAGCGCCGGCAGTGAATTCCCGGACGGGGAAAGCGCCGGCACGGGAAGAATCCAGTCCCGGGAAGATGCCGGCACAAGGACATCGGCCGGGGGAAACGCCGGCCGTGAAATCCCGGCCGGGGGAAGTCCCGGCACGGGGGCGGCCGCCGGGAACGGGGAGGAACCAGGGAATGCGATGCATAGCGGCGAGTGCCGGACGGTACGTGCGTCGATGAGCGGCGTGACGCCCCATTTCACGGCCATCGCCGAGGTGTTCCGCCGTGTGGTCGCCGGGGAGGCCGGGAATACGGGTAAGGCCGGAAATATCGGGAACGCCGGGAGCATCGAGGACACCGGGAACACCGGGAACATCGGGAACGCGGGGAACGCCGAGCAGAGGATCGTGCTTTACAACGATTTCCCGGGCAGCACCGTATCCGCCATCGAATTGACATGTATGTAATTATCGCCATAATCGCCGCGGGGTTCGCCCTTTTCTACTGCTCCTACCAGATCAGGCTGGGGGCGTATGTCCGCAGCCTGTGCCGCAACCGGGCGGCGGGGCGCGTCGTGGCGCTGACGTTCGACGACGGGCCCGACCCCGAGCAGACGCCGCGCGTATTGGACACGCTGCGGGCGCACGGCGTACGGGCGACCTTCTTCCTGATCGGCAGCAAGGCCGAACTGCACCCGGAGATCGTACGCCGTATGGCCGCCGAGGGGCATGCAATCGGCATTCACACGTGGAGCCACACGCCCGGCTTCCCGATGCTGCGAAGCGGGGCGATGGCGGCCGACATCCTGCGGTGCCGGGAGTCGCTGCGCGAGATAACCGGCGTGGAAACCGACCTTTTCCGGCCCCCCTACGGGGTCACGAACCCGATGGTGGCACGCGCCGTGAAACGGACGGGAAGCCGCTGCGTGGGCTGGAGCATCCGCTCGCTCGACACGCTCCGGCAGCGCAGCCGTGAGGCCGTGGCACGCCGCATCCGCCGACGGCTGGGCGACGGCAAGGTGATCCTGCTGCACGACGACCGCCCCGGTGCCGAACGGCTACTGGCGATGGTGCTGAACGACCTGCAACGCGGGGGCTACCGCACGGCGACCGTATGCGAACTGTTTAAAACCGAGAAACCATGAAGATAGCGTCACTTCTTTTCATCCCCGCCCTGCTCCTGTCGGGGCTGACGGCCCGGGCCGGGCTGCCCGCGTCGTTCAAAGAGCGGCTCGCCGAAGCCAGCCGCGAGAACAGGACTATCCAGTGCGACTTCACGCAGCGCAAACAGGTGCGCCGCATGAAGAACGAGATCGAGCTCAAAGGCCGCTTCTATTACGACAACAGCCTGGCCATGGCGCTCGACTACACCGTGCCCGAAGGCGACAAGGTGATTATCCGCAACGACCGCATCATCCTCAAAACGGCCGGGCAGGTGACCCAGACCGCGACGTCGGCCAACCCCATGCTGCAACAGGTGGCGCTGATGATCCGCGCCAGCATGACCGGCGACCTCTCGCAGTTCGGCCAAGGGTGGCAGATCGGCTACACCGAAAAGGAGGGTGTCGGGGAGGTGAAAATGGTTCCCGAGTCGAAGCGCGCCCGCAAGTACATCGACTCGATCACGCTCTGCTTCGACCTGAAGGACATGACCTTAGACCGCATGGAACTCTGCGAGACCCAAGGCGGGCGTTCGGTCTACGAATTCCGCAACAAGCGTTTCAACCTCCCGGTCGACCCCGCAAGATTCAACCCCTAACCCTGAGACCACACCCGATGCAAGACCTGTTCACCAGCATAGACAACTACTTGGCCCAGGAGGGGCATTACGCTTTCCGCGTGCGGCTCGATGCGTCGCACCCGGTCTACCGGGGGCATTTCCCGGGGCACCCGGTGCTGCCGGGGGTCTGCACGCTGCAACTCGTACGGGAATGCCTGAACCGCGGCACGGGGCGCAGGTTCCGCTATGCGGCCATCCGCGAATGCAAGTTCCTCGGCATGGTCGTGCCGCAGGCGGACGAACTGCTGGAGATCGACATCCGGGTGGGGGACGACACGCCGGAGGGCACGAGGCTCTCCTGCACGATTACGAATCACGGAAAGACGGTGCTCAAACTCAGGGGCACCGTATGCGAAATGCCATGACCATCGAGCGGAACGACATACTGGCGGTGATCCCGACCTACAACAACGAAAAGACCCTCGCCCGAGTCATCGGAGACGTGCGCCGCTACTGCACGGACGTGCTGGTGGTGAACGACGGGTCGACCGACTCGACGGCGGGGATAATCGCCGGGGCGGGCGTCGGGAGCATCTCCTACGCTCCGAACCGGGGCAAGGGCTACGCCCTGCGCCGGGCGCTGCGCTACGCCGCGGAGCACGGCTACCGTTACATGCTGACGATCGACTCGGACGGACAGCACTACGCCTCGGACATCCCGAAATTCGTCGAAGAGATCGCAAAGACCCCCGACGCACTGCTCGTAGGGGCCCGCAACCTGAGGTCGGACAACATGCCGGGCAAAAACACCTTCGCCAACAAATTCTCGAACTTCTGGTTCCGCGTGGAGACGGGCATCCGCCTCGACGACACGCAGTCGGGGTTCCGGCTCTACCCCGTGCGGCGGATGAAGGGGATGCGTTTCGCGACGCGCCGCTACGAGTTCGAGGTCGAAGTGCTGGTACGCGCCGCATGGCGCGGGATCGAGGTGCGCAACATCCCGGTGAGGGTTTTCTACCCCGAAAAGGCCGAGCGCGTGTCGCATTTCCGCCCGGGCAAGGATTTCACGCGCATCAGCATCCTCAACACGCTGCTCGTGCTCGGGGCGCTGCTGTTCTATTATCCCTGGCGGTTCCTGCGGTCGCTCACCCGGGAAAACATCCGGCGCTTCGTGGTCGACAACATCACCCGGTCGAAGGACTCGAACCCGCGGCTGGCCGCCTCGATCGGGCTGGGCGTCTTCTTCGGCATCGCCCCGCTGTGGGGCTACCAGATGATCGCGGCCGCCGTTACGGCGCATTTCACACACCTGAACAAAGCCGTGGCGGTTATCAGCTCGAACATCAGCATCCCGCCGATGATCCCGTTCATCCTCTACGGAAGTTACTGGACGGGGGCGCAGGTCTTGCAGCGCGACATGCCGCTCTCGCTCTCGGACATCACCCTAGAACGGGTGGCCGCAGACCTCGTACAATACATCGCGGGCAGCTTCACGATGGCCGCCGTATGCGGTGCGGCCGCGACGGCGGTCGGCTATGCCCTGCTCGTACTCTGTAAACGCACGCCCGGCCATGAATAAACTTTTCATCACCCTCTACGACTTCTTCGAACGGCGCCGCGCACTGCTCTGCACGGTGCTGGCAGTGCTGGTCGCGGCGATGGGTGCGGCAGCCCTGCAACTGCGTTTCAGCGAGAACATCACCGGCTTCTTCCCCGACGGGGAGCGGAAGGCCGCGGCGGCATTCTCGAACCTGAAGATCAAGGACAAGATCGCCGTGATGATCAATACCCGGGAAGGTGCAGAAGGCACGGGAGCCACGGCGGAGGGGATGATGGCCTGCGCCGACCGGCTGGTGGAACTGCTCGAAGCCGATACGCTTTTCCACCGCTGGGCACAGGCCGAGGCTTCGTTCGGCAGCGAGCTGGTGGACGACATGCGGGCGTTCCTGCAAGGGCACCTGCCGCTGCTGCTCACCGAGGCGGACTATGCCCGCATGGACACGCTCCTCACGCGGCAGGGCATCGCGCGCGCGATGGAGAGCAACTACCGCAGGCTGCTGTCGCCCGTCGGCGGGTTCATCGACGAATACATCTACGACGACCCGCTGGGGCTGTCGTTCGGGGCACTGGGAAAATTACAGGAGCTGAATATCGGGGGCAATTACACGCTCTTCGACGACTACCTCTTCTCGAAGGACATGACGACGCTGATGGTCTTCATCTCGCCCCGGTACGAGAGCAGCGACACGGGCATCGGCGACCGGCTGGTGGAGCGGATCGAAGCGGTGCTGGCCGGCCTGAACGCCGAGTACGCCGCCCGGGGCATCTCGGCCGACTACTTCGGCGCCCCGGCCGTGGCCGCATACAACGCGCGGCAGATCAAGCACGACATGATGCTGACGCTGAACATCGCCATCCTCGTCATCGTGGTGTTCATCACCCTCTCGTTCCGCAACAAGCTGTCGGTGCTGCTGGCCCTGATCCCCGTAGCGCTGGGCGGATTGCTGGCGCTGGCGGTCATGTCGCTCGTGTGCCACACGATCTCGGCCATAGCCGTCGGGGCAGGAACCGTCGTCATGGGCATCGCACTGAGCTACTCGATACACATCCTCTGCCATGCCAACCACTGCCACGACCCGCGGCAGATCATCCGCGACCTGGCCTACCCGCTGACGATCGGCAGCATCACGACCATCGGCGCCTTCGCCGGGCTGCTTTTCACCGACTCGCAGCTACTGCGCGACTTCGGGCTCTTCGCTTCGCTGACACTGGTCGGAACGACGCTGTTCAGCCTCGTCCTGCTGCCCCACCTGATCCGTAAGGAGGATCGCGGGGGGGGGTCGGCCGTGCTGGAAGGCGTGGAGCGGCTCACGGGTATGCGCCCCGACCGCAACCGCATGCTGGTGGCGGCGATACTCGGGCTCACGGCGGTATGCCTCTTCTTCTTCAACCGCATCGGCTTCGACAGCGACATGATGCACCTGAACTACAACGCACCCCATCTGGCGCAGGCCGAGGAGCGTCTGGGCCGCCTGATGGACGACGACCGGGAACGTTCGAAGGTGCTCTTCCTCACGGCGGCCGACACCCCGGCCGAAGCCGTGGACAGCTACCTGCGCCTGGGACGGCAGCTCGACTCGCTGAAACAGGCCGGGAAGATCGACTCCCATGCCGGGGTGACTTCGTTCGTGGTGGACAGCGCCGAGCAGCTGCTGAGGCTGGAGCGCTGGCGAAAGTTCTGGACGCCGCAGCGCCGCGAAGTGCTGCGCGCAGGGATCCGGGAGGGCGAAAGGCGCTACGGATTCGCCGAAGGGGCCTTCGACGGCGCACTGGAACTGGCCGGAAGGGAGTACACGAAACTCGACTACTCGTCCCCGGCGGCACGGGAAGTATTCCGCGAATGGATCGACGGGCACGGCGCGACACCCATATTCCTGAGCCATGTGACATTGCCCGACAGCTGCAAGCACGAGGTTTACGCCGTGTTCTCGGCGGCGGACGACATCGTGGTCGCCGACCGGGCGTTCTACGCCGGGAAAATGGCGCGGAGCGTGAACCACAACTTCTACCTGATACTCTCGATCTCGTCGATACTGGTCACCGTGGCGCTATTCCTCTGCTACGGGCGTATCGAGCTGACGCTGATGTCGCTGCTGCCGATGGGCATCAGCTGGGTCATCATCCTGGGACTGATGGCGATGTTCGGCGTGGAATTCAACATCGTGACGATCATCCTCTCGACCTTCATCTTCGGCATCGGCGACGACTTCAGCATCTTCATCATGGACGGGCTGCTGAGCGAATACAAGACCGGGCGCAAGATGCTCGACACGCACAAGACGGCGATCTTCTTTTCGGCCTTCACCGTCGTGGTGGGGCTCGGGGCGCTGATCTTCGCACGCCATCCGGCACTGCACTCGCTGGCGACGATCTCCCTGTTCGGCATCGTCGCCGTGGTGCTGGTCTCCTACACGATACAACCCGTGCTGTTCCGGATGCTGATCACCTCGCAGACCGAAAAGGGCGGGGCGCCCTACACGCTGGGGAGCCTCGTAAACACGGCCTACGCATTCGGGTTGTTCGTGACGGGCTGCCAGTTGTTACAGGCGCTGATTTTCACGCTCTGGCCGTTGCCGATGGCACGCCGCCGCAAACAGCGCATTGTGCAGTGGTCGATCCACCACATGACGCGGGGATTCCTGCGGGCGATGGTCACGACGAAGACCATACGCCTGAACGAGCCGGGCGAACGGTTCGAAAAACCGGCGGTCGTGATCGCCAACCACCAGTCGTTCATCGACATCCTGGTGCTGCTGAGCATCTGCCCCAAAGCCGTGATGGTGACCAACGGCTGGGTATGGCGTTCGCCGGTATTCGGGCGTATCGTCCGCTACCTGGGGTTCTACCACGCGGCGGACGGATACGAACGCCTCGCCCCGGCACTGGCGCAGAAAGTGGCCGAAGGGTACAGCGTGATCGTCTTCCCCGAGGGGACGCGCTCGGCGGACGGGAAGATCGGACGCTTCCACAAGGGGGCTTTCTACCTGGCCGGGGAACTGGGGCTGGACATCCTGCCGATCTGCCTCTACGGCAACGGCATGATCTCGTCGAAAAGGCAGCCCATCTATATCAAACACGGGCTGGTGGTAAGCCGCGTGCTGCCGCGCATGGCCGCCGCCGACCCCGCAAACTGCTCGGCGCAGGCCAAGGCCGCCTGCCGCCTGATGCGCCGGGAGTACCTCGGGCTGTACGAAACCTACAACAGGCCGTGCAACCCCTATTTTCGCGACATGCTCATCAAGAGTTACACCTACAAGGGCCCCGTGCTGGAGTGGTACATGCGCGTCAAGGTGCGGCTGGAGCGGAGCTACGAGCTGTTCGACCGCATCGTGCCGCGCGATGCGGCGGTCGTAGACCTCGGGTGCGGGTACGGCCCCCTGAGCTACATGCTCGCCATGCTCTGCGAGCGGCGGCGGGTCATCGGCATGGACTACGATGCGGAAAAGGTCGAGACGGCCGAACAGAGCTTCCTGCGGCGGCCGGGCATCGAGTTCATCCACGCCGACCTGCGCACGGCGGAGCTGCCCGGGGCAGACGCCTTCCTGCTGGTCGACGTGCTGCACTACATGCGCCCCGAAGAACAACGGGCGCTCATCGGGCGCTGCGCGGCACGGCTCAACGCAGGCGGACGGATCATCATCCGCGACGGCGACAGCGGCAAGGCCGAGCGGCACAAGGCCACGGCGATGACCGAGGTGTGGTCGACGAAGATCGTGGGGTTCAACAAGACCGACGGCGGGCTGCATTTCACCTCGACGCCCGAGCTGGCCCGGATCGCCCGCGAACTGGGCATGGAGATACACGCCGCGCACAAGGACACGCGCACGTCGAATACGGTATACATACTGAGCCGGCGGGAAACGGACAGCGGAAAGGAGGAGTGACATGCAGGGGCAGTTCGACATAATCGTCATCGGCAGCGGCCTCGGAGGCCTGGAGTGCGGCGCCATGCTCGCCCGCGAAGGGATGGGAGTCTGCGTCGCGGAACAGGCGGCCCTGCCCGGAGGCTGCCTGCAATCGTTCTCCCGGCGGGGACATGCGATCGACACGGGCATGCACTACATCGGCAGCATGCAGGCCGGCGGCATCATGCGCCGTTACTTCGAATATTTCGGCATCCTCGGCTCACTGCGCCTGCGGCCGCTCGACGAGGCATTCGACGTCGTGTCGCTGCCCGGAGCGGGCGACTACGCCTACATGCACGGTTACGAAGCCTTCGAAAAGCACCTCGGGGAATGGTTCCCGCACGAAAAGGCGGGGCTCGGCCGCTACTGCGCGAAGCTGCGCGAAATCGGCGGCAGCATCGGTATCGGGGTGCACCGCACGGGGCGGTTGTCGGACGGGGGAACGAAATACCTCGGGGCACCGGCGGCCGGATTCATCGGCGAATGCGTCGCAGACCCGCTGCTGCGCAATGTCCTCGCGGGGACGAACCCCCTCTACGGAGGCGTGCGCGAAAGTTCGACGCTCTACCACCACGCGATGGTAAACCACTCGAACATCGAGGGCGCCTGCCGCTTTACGGGCGGGACGCAGCAGATCGCCGACGCACTGGCGGCGAAGATCCGCGAGCACGGAGGGACGATGCTGGTGCGGAGCCGCGTCGTAGCCCTGCACACCGAAGGGCGGCGCATCACGGGCGTGGAGCTGGCCGACGGGCGGATGCTGCGGGCAAAAACCGTCATCTCGGCCATCCATCCCGCGGAGACATTCCGCCTGATAGGCCCGACGCCCGTCATCCGCAAGGCATTCCGGGAACGGATAGGCAGCCTGCCCGACTCGTACGGGCTCTTCTCGGCATACCTGCTGCTGAAGCCGGGGCGGATCCCGTACATCAACCGGAACCTCTATTACTTCGCCGGGAAAGATGTCTGGAAGACGCTTTTCGACCTGGAAGCCATGCGGCCGGGGATGGTGCTGCTTAGTGCACAGGCTCCGGACGGCGACCCGGCATGGTGCGACGTCGTAACGCTGATGACGCCCGTCGCCACCCGCCCCTGGAAGGCGTGGGAAGGCTCCGCCCCGGGACGCCGCCCCGAAGCCTACACGGCGCTGAAGGCCGCCATGACGCAGGCGACGGTCGATTTCGCCTGCGCCCGCCTTCCGGAACTGAGGGATGCCATCGCCCATACGTATGCCGCCACGCCGCTCACCTACCGCCACTACACCGGCGCACCGCACGGCGCGGCATACGGGCTGCTGAAAGACTGGCGCAGCATCATGGCGTCGCACATCCCGGCCCGCACCAAATTCGACAACCTGCTGCTCACGGGGCAGAACCTCACGGTACACGGCGCAATCGGCGTCACGCTGTCGGCTGCGGCGACCTGCTCGGAAATAGTGGGCACGGAATACCTCGCAAAAAAGATCGCCAACGCATGAAACGCCTCCTCAAATACACACTCGCCGCACTGGCGGCGATCCTCGTCCTGCCGACGGCATTCCTCTGCGGCCTTTACCTGACGGCAGACATGGAGCAGCCCGCGGTGACGATCGATACCGCAGCCTACCGCGTCACAGACCACGGCGGCTACGCCGTATGCCACGGCAGTTTCCTGCGCCGCAACCCCCACGGACTCTGGGAGCTCTACACCGCCGGGTCGCCCGAAGAGTCGGGGGCGGCGGCAGGCGCCCTCACCGCAGGGCTGATGCACTACCAGGAACAGGTTTTCGTAGACCGAATCCGCGAATTCATCCCCTCGGAGGGCTACCTGAAATTCCTGGGCGGCATGATCCGGATATTCAACCGCAACCTGGGGCGGCACGTCCCCGAGGAGTACCGGCGCGAGATATACGCCCGGTCGCTTTACTGCTCGCACGACTTCGACGCCATCGGCACCCCCTACGAACGCCAGCTCAACTACCACGCGGCGCACGACATCGGGCACGCCATGAGCCAGTACATGCTCGTGGGATGCAGTTCGTTCGCGGCATGGGGCGGTGCGAGCGACGACGGGAAGCCGGTCGTCGGGCGCAACTTCGATTTCTATATGGGCGACGACTTCACCCGCAACAAGATCGTGACCTTCTGCCGGCCGCAGGCGGGCCATCCCTTCGCCAGCATCGGCTGGGCGGGGATGATCGGCGTGCTGTCGGGCATGAACTCCGAAGGGCTAACCGTGACGATCAATGCCGCGAAAGGGCCCGTGCCGCTCGCATCGGCGACACCCATCTCGATCCTCGCACGCGAGATCCTGCAACATGCGGCGACCATCGCAGAGGCGCTGGAGATCGCCCGCCGCCGCGACACCTTCGTCAGCGAATCGCTGCTCGTGGCCTCGGCACGCGACGGGAGGGCGGCGATCATCGAGAAAACGCCCCGCCGAACCGTGCTCTACGAGGGCGACGGGGAGTACCTCATATGCACGAACCACTACCAGTCGGAGGCGTTCGCCGACGACGGGGACAACCGCGAGAATATCGCCATGACCGACAGCCCCCATCGCTTCGCCCGGCTCGAAGAGCTCATGGCGGCGAATGCGCCCCTCGACGTCCCGGCAGCGGCCGCCATGCTGCGCGACCAGCGCGGCACGGGCGGCAAAGACATCGGCGTGGGGAACGACTGTTCGGTGAACCAGTCGATCGCCCACCACTCGGTCATATTCAAACCGGCAACCCTGCAAATGTGGATCTCGACCTCGCCGTGGCAGGGCGGCGCCTTTGTCTGCTACGACCTCGGAGCAATCCTGCGCAACCCCGACCCCGCCGCAGAGCTGTACGACGCGGCGCTGGAGATACCTTCCGACACGGCCTACCTCGCCCGTGACTACCCGCGCGTGGTCGCATACCGCCAGCTCGGAGCCCGCATCCGCCGGGCGATAAAAGCAGGGAGGAAGGCCGACGGGGAATTGACAGAAACCTTCGCCCGAACCAACCCGCAGAATTTCCACACCTGGAAACTGCTGGGGGAATACTACCTCTCGCAGGGCGACGACGAGCGCGCGGCACAGAGCTTCGGCAAGGCGCTGGAGGCAGGGGTTCCCCGCAGGGACGAACTCCTGGCGATAGAAAGACTCAAATCGGAATGCAAGCCATGATACGAAACCCGGAAATACAATTCGCATCGGCCGATGCGATCGCGGCGTTCCAGGAGGAACGCCTGCGCGATGAGGTCGCCTACCTCTATGAAAATTCGCCTTACTACCGGCGCATGTTCGACGGCTGCGGCATGCAGCCCGGCGACATCCGCACGGCGGACGACCTGCGGCACCTGCCCGTAACCACCAAAACGGATCTGCAACTCCACCCCGGGGAGTTCGTCTGCGTGCCCCGCAACCGCATCATCGACTACGTGACCACGTCGGGAACCCTCGGCGACCCGGTGACGTTCGCCCTCACGGAAGAAGACCTGGCCCGGCTGGCCTACAACGAGGCCATGTCGTTCACCACGGCGGGATGCACCGGAGAGGACATCCTGCAACTGATGACGACCATCGACCGCCGCTTCATGGCCGGGCTGGCTTACTTCATGGGAGCCCGGGAGCTGGGATGCGGCGTGATCCGCGTGGGAAACGGCATCCCCGAACTGCAATGGGACACCATCCGGCGCATCGGCCCCACGGGCTGCATCGTCGTGCCGTCGTTCCTGATAAAACTCGTCGGCTATGCGCAGGAGCACGGGATCGACTACCGCCGCTCGTCGCTGCGCCGTGCGATCTGCATCGGCGAGGCGCTGCGCGACACCGACTTCAGCAACAACACGCTGGGAGCGAAAATCACCGAACTGTGGCCCGAACTGGAACTTTTCTCGACTTACGCCTCGACCGAGATGCAGACCTCGATCACCGAATGCGGGCACCACTGCGGCGGGCATGTTCCGGCCGACATGCTTCTGGTGGAGCTGCTCGACGAGCAGAACAACCCCGTGCCCGAGGGACAGGAGGGCGAGGTGGTCATTACGACGCTCGGCGTGCGGGGCATGCCGCTGCTGCGCTTCAAGACGGGCGACATCTGCATCGCCCGCACGGGACGCTGCGCCTGCGGCCGCACGACGATGCGCCTCTCGTCGGTGATCGGACGCCGGGGGCAGATGATCAAATTCAAGGGCACGACGCTCTACCCGCCCGCGCTGTACGACGTGCTGGAGAATATCCCCGGCGTGAACAACTACATCATCGAGGTATTCACCGGAAGCCTCGGCACCGACCAGATCGTGCTGCGAATCGGCAGCACGCGCCGCGACGAAGCGTTCGAGAAGGAGATCAAGGACACGTTCCGCTCGAAAGTGCGCGTAGCACCCGAGGTGGTCTTCGAGCAGGTGGAGTACATTGCGAAAAAACAGATGCCCCAAATGAGCCGGAAACAAATAAAATTCGTAGATTTACGCGAACAAACCAAATAAAACCCAACCATGAAAAAATTACTGAGCATAGCCCTGTGCCTGATCGCCGTCAGCGGTTTCGCACAGAAGGGAAAGACGAAGATGGCGGCCGACTTCTACGGCGTGGATTACAGTTGCGTGAGCGTCGTCGGGGCCAACGAGCAGCCGGCCGAGTTCATCAAGGCGTTCGAGGCCATCAACCGCCTCTTCCTCAGCGAACCCAAGAAATACGACGTGGCCGGATTCACCGGCATCGACATCCTTTCGACCAATGTCGAACAGGCCAACGAGGCGTTGGGCGGCCTGGCTGCGGAGCAGTTCACGCCCCGCAGCACGAAGGCCGACATCGCGGCGCAGCTCCCCGGAATCCTCGCCCGCTACGACAACGGCTCGGGGAACAAGGGGCTGGTGTTGATAGCCACGACGCTCGACAAGGGCAACGGCATCGGATACTACACGGCCGTGTTGTTCGATCCCGCCACGCAGGAGGTCATCCTCCAGATGGACATGGCCGGTAAGCCCGGCGGGTTCGGCCTGCGCAACTATTGGGCCGGCTCGGTATACAACGCCCTCAAGAAGCAGGGTAAATACCTGACCAGGTAGGGGGGGGGTACCCCGCACCGACACACCCCGCACGGCTTCGTGCGGGGTGTGTCGTCATAATAGGCAAAGAGCGCCCGGAGCGGAGACACGATCCGCACCGGCAGGAAACCCTGTACGCCGCCGGATAAAAACGCCCGGGAGGCGGACTTACCCGGCAGCCCCGGAGCGGGCTTCCGGGCATCTCCCGGGCGGCGGATATTTCATGCGCGCATCGTCGAGCACCAGTACCCAATCGTTCCCCTTGCCGCAAGTCGGGGGCGTGAAGGTCATCGTCGCACCGGCATCCCGGCGGCGGAATTCCCCGATCCGCAGCGGGCGCCCGCTGCGGACATCGTACCACCAGGCCACGATCCGCTTCCCGGAAACCCGTTCCAGGTCGACGGCAAACGGCCGTCCGCTCTCGGAATAGACCATGGCATAGGTGCCGAGGCTGTCGCGGGTAGCCGTACAACGCCCGTGCCCCCGGCCGGCATCCCCGGCGATAACGCCCTGGTCGGGAATACGGCGGAAAAACGGACGGCTCTCGATAAGTTCCCGCCCATAGCACACCTGGTAAGCCCCGGGCAGCGAGAGGGATTCCCGCCAGCTCCGCACGGGCCCCGTGACAGGCGCATACCGGCCGGGTTCCCACATCTGCCATACGGCATGGCAGCCGTAGGTATGTCCGCAGGCCCCGGAAAAGACCTCGTGGTAGAACGCCCGCCGCACATGCAGGGCTTCGGAAGTGCCGTATTTTTCCCGGTCGAAGTCGATCGGATGTTCCTCGTAGATCGGCTCCCCGTCCAGCACGGGTTTGACGGGCCGCCGGGCATAATCACGGGCGATGCGCTCCCAAAGGTCGAAATCGTAGGCATGGCCGTTCTGCTGCATGTTGAACGCGAGCCACGGCTCGTCGTGCAGCCAGTCGCCCGAAGAGGATTTCCCCCACGGATGGTAGGTAATCAGGCAGGCCGAATAATCCTCGCGGCCGGCGACACCGCAGGCAATGCCGCGGGCGAAGGCCCGCAGTATGGGTTCACGCCCTTCGGGAGGACGGTCGCCGCCCAGTATCCAGATGATATTCCGCCGGATGCGGTAACGCTCCCCCAGATAGCGCCCGAAAGCCTCGGCACGCCCCTCCGTTGTGAAGATCTCGGGCCCGGGGCCCCATTTGAGGCAGAACTTGTCGCCCCATGCGGGCAGCAGGCCGATGACCAGCCCCAGCGAGTCGGCCATGGCGACCACTTCGTCCACATACGTGAAATAACGCTCGTTGGGCCGGGTGAACCCCGCATCGGCAAACGGCAGGTCGCCGTAGGCATTGGGGACGCGCAGCCCGTCACGTTCCGCGAGGCAGACGGCCTGTATGACCGTGAACCCTTTCCGGGCGCGGTCTTCGAGACAGAGGCGCGCCTCTTCGCGCGTCGTACGGTGGAACAGCTCCCACGCCGTGTCGCCCAGATAGAAGAACGGCCTGCCGTCGGCATATTGCAGGTAACGCCCGCCGGGATGCACGACGATGCGCCCGCGGGAGAAAGACCGGGCGCCAAGGGGCGCAGGCGCAAGAAAGAGCGCAAAAAACAGGAACGCAAATAATTTCCTCATAAAAAACGATTTCAGGCGACAGCCGGGAACAAAACGGCAGTCGGGGCCGCCGGAGGCGACCCCGTGCCGGTGTGGCGGCAAAGCCGGGTTACAGCCCCTCCTTCGAGAGCAGCTCCGACGTGTCGATACGCACCTGCGTCGTTGTGAGCTTGTCGTTGAGCGCATAACGCGTCGGGTCGGATATGGTGACCGGCAGGGAAAAATCCTTGTCGGCATTCGCCTTCAGATAGGCGATGTCGACCGTGAGGAAAAAAGTCGCATCGCGTTTCCCGTCGGGGCAGCTCACCGAGGAAGGCAGCGTGTATGCCCGGCCCGGCAGCAACACAGTCCCGTCCAGGGGAGTGCTGCCCACGGAGACGCTGACCGTATAGGCCTGCAACTCGGCCAGCCCGGCGCGGTAGATGCCCAGGAAAATGTGCACCTTCCCCGCCTGCGCGTCGATGCGGTAATTCTTGTTGGACTGCTGCGCCGTCCCGCCGTTGGGCACGGCATAAGGGATGTAACCGGCCTGCGGCATATAGATCACCGCACTGCCCCAGGGCCTCTCGCTGTCGGCCTTCTGGCATGAGGCTGCCCCGCATGCGAGGAGCAGCACAGAAAAGAATGTAACGATCGTTCTCATAGTTCGATATTTTTCGGTCTACCAACCCGGATTCTGGTCGAGTACCCCGCCCGATTTTACGATTTCGGCCTGCGGGATCGGATAAAGGTTCATCTTCGGGGCATCGAAGATGCGTTTGGCCACTTCGAACGGCGTGTAGGCAAAGCCGTCGCCGCTGCGGGTCACCTTCACGCCGCGCAGGGGCCGGTTGAGCACCGTCCCGGCATCGTCCCAGCGCCGGAGATCCCAGTAGCGATGGTCTTCGAAGGCCAGCTCGATGCGGCGTTCGTGTTTGATGGCCGTGCGCATGGCGGCCGCATCGCCCGGGGCGACATCGACCGGGGGCATCCCCACCCCGGAACGGGCACGCACGGCATCCACGGCGTCGCGCGCACTCATCCCGTAGCCGTGGGCGTCGTCCGGGCCGTAGGCTTCGTTCATCGCCTCGGCAAAATTAAGCAATATTTCGGCATAGCGGAAAACGATCCAGCTGCGAAGCCGTTTGTCGTCATTGGTGAGGTTCAGGTTCTCGTTCAGGAACTTGCGCAGGTAATACCCCGTGGGCGAAGCGTTCTGCCGGGCGGGGTCGTCGGCGCCGCCCGCATAGATTTCGAGCGTGCGCCCGTTCCACGTATCGCCGTTGCGCAGGACGGTGGCGTAGAAGCGCGGGTCGAGGCCGGCATAGGCATCGCCCGTATCCTCCCCCGTAGATTCATAGGCTTCCACGAGGTTCTGCGAAGGGCAGATACCCGTACCGCCGCCCTGCGTGCCGATGGGGTAATTCTTGCGTTCGAACTCGTTGGTCGCCCCCATACGCACCGCCCAGATGGTCTCGGGGCTGGTCGTAGAGGTTTCGGCGACGAACAGCCCGCCGTAATCGGGATGCAGGGAATAGATGCCCATGTTGATCACTTCGAAGGCCGCAGCGGCAGCGGCAGCCCACTTGGACTTTTCGCCCGAGGGATTGAACTGCGGGCTGGCGGCATAGAGCAACACCCTCGACTTGAGGGCCAGCGCCGCGCCGCGGGTGATCCGGCCCGACTTCTCCTCGAGGTTCTCGGCCCGCCAGTCGACGACCAGTTCGTTGCGCACCCCCTCGATCTCGCGCAGGATGAGGCCGACCACCTCGTCGAACGTGCCGCGCGGAAGATTGGCCTCCTTCTGGTCGGCATACACGCGGTCGATGAGGGGCACCCCGCCGTAACGCTTGGCAAGCTCAAAATAATAATAGGCTTTCAGCACATGCGCCTCGGCGCGCAGCCGCTGCACGTCGACGATGTCGCGGCGGTAGCTGTCCAGGCCGTTCGAAGTGAGCGTGTCGCGGTGCATACCGAGGATATACCTGTAATCCACCGACTTATCGAGGTAGTCGTGCGCCGCATAGATGCCGTTGTAATAGCTCGTATAGCAATCGTCGGGGTTGTAATAGGCGCTCCAGCTGCCTTCGTTGAACCGCTGCGTGGAACTGAACGTGGTCACGTATTGCGCCTCGTCGGAAACGGCTGCGAAGAGGTTGCCGTCGATCGCCGTGAACCCGTAGGGGATGTGTTCGTAAACGCGGTAGCCCCAGTCGAACATCTGGTAACGGCGCGTGGCCATCATCTCGTCCGTCAGGTTCAGGTCTTCCTTGGTGTCGAGCGCATCGCACCCCGCCAGGGACAGCGAACAGAGGAGGGCGCCCGCGAAAAGGATTCTCATATTTTTTCGTATCATGGCAGTCGTGTTTAGAAGGTTACGGTCAGTCCGAGGTTGTAGGATTTCAGCGCCGGGTGGCCGGAAAGGATTTCGGGGTCGATGTCGTAGTCGCGCATCAGCCTGCTGACGGTCAGCAGGTTGACACCGCTCAGGTAGATGCGGATCTTCGAGATGCCGGCCTTGCTCAGCGACGGCTGCGCGAAGGTGTATCCCAGTTCCACGTTGCGCAGCTTGAGGAAGTCGCCGCTGCGCTTCCAGAGTGTCGAATTGCGGTAGTTGTTGCTGTTGTCCTGCAACGAAAGGCGCGGATAGGTGGCCGTAGCCCGCGTGTCGATGCCCTGTTCGGGATAGTAGGCCCAGCGGCCTTCGGCAATCCCGTAGACGTTGCCGTTGTCGCGGAACGCCACGTTCTGCAAGGGCGCATCGAGCAGGTTCACGTCACGGCCGGCCGCCCCCTGGAAGAGGGCGAAGAGGTCGAACCCCTTGTAGGATGCCGCCAGCGAGAACGAGTACTGCAACTTGGGCAGGTACGAGTCGCCGATGGCCGTCTGGTCGTTCTCGTCGATGACCGTATCGCCGTTCAGGTTCTTATACTTGATGTCGCCGGGCTGCACGGCACCGAACGTAGGCTTGGGAAGCCCCTCCCTGAGTTCGCCGCCGACGTCGAAATCGTCCCAGTCGTAGAACCCGTCGGCCACATATCCGAACAGGGCGTCGAGCCGCCGTCCCGTGCGTGCCGCGGTCGGCACGGTCACGACCTCGGCCATATAGTCGACCTTGTTGCTGTTATACGAGGCCATGCCCGTGAGCGCGTAATTGAAATCGCCTATGCGGTCGGCCCAGGAAAGCTGGACTTCGAAGCCCTTGTTAGTCATCCTGCCGATGTTGCGGTAAGGCGGATTGTCCACGCCCGAGGCACCGGGGATCATCCAGTCCTGAGTCACGATGCCCGATCTTTTTTCGAGGAACAGGTCAACGTTCAGGGACAACCTGTTCCACAGGCGCAGGTCGATGCCGGCGTCGTACTTCAGGCTCTTTTCGGCAAAAACATCGGGGTTCGGGAGGTAGGACAGCGCCGTTCCCCCGTGCCACGTGTGCTCGGAGTTTCCCGTATTGAGGCCGCCGCGGCCGGTATAGTAGCCCTCCCAGAGGTAACGCATCTCGCCCATCGGATCCCAGCCGTTCTTACCGACCGAAGCCCTAAGCTTGAGCAGATCGACCATGCGGCTGTCCCGCAGGAAACGCTCGCGGGAGACGATCCAGCCAAGGCCGAGCGAGGGATAGAACCCCCAGCGGTTGCCGGGCCTGTAATTGTCCGAACCGTCGGCGGCGAAGGAGAAGGTCGCCACATAGCGGTCGTCATAGGCATAGTTGACCGCCCCGTTGACGGTCATGTGACGGTATTCGACCATCTTGCCGGCAGCGCCGTTCTGCGAAAAGTCTGTCTTGTAGATATTGTAGAGTATCCCGGCCGAGGCGGAGACCACATGCCGCCCGAACGTGCCGTCGTAGCCGACCGTGGCATTGTAGTGCTGCCACGTCCACTGGTTCTGGCCGCTGTCCTCGCCACGGGTATAGGGGGTGTCGTTATCGGTGGTCTGCTGCACCCCGTCGAGCCAGCGCGAATAGTTGCGCGTGTTGCTCGCGCCGTCGCGCGTCCAGCTGCTCAGCGACATCGCCTCCGAAAGGTAGAGCCCCTCCACGAGGAAGTCGAGCCGCTCCTTGAGCTGGAAATTGGCCTGCAGGGTACGGTCGTGCGTGGAGTTGCGCCCCAGCGCCTTGATCGAGGCCAGGGGGTTGAAATTGTAGATCGGGGTACCCGTCCACGTCCCGTCGGGGTTGCGCACGGGATAAACCGAGCCGGGGTATTTGGCAAGGTCGTTCCACAGGTCGCCCGCGGCGCGGTTGGGGTAACGGCGGTCTTCGATCCGGCCCCCGACATCGACCTTGGCCTCCAGGAAACCGAAGAGGTTCATATCGAGGTTCGTGCGGATATTGTAGCGGTCGATGCCTGCGTTGGCCAGCGTATCGTTGGTCGGGGTGTCGTAGATTCCCCGCTGCCCCATGTAGCCGAACAGCACGAAATAGCGTACGGTCTTGTCGCCGCCCGAGACCGACACGTCGGCATCGGTATAGGGCGTGGCCTTCTTGGTGACCTCGCGGTACCAGTCCACGTCGGGCAGTCGGGCGACCTGGTCGGCCGTGTAATAGGGTGTCCAAACGTTGCCGTTGTCGTTGCTCAGCGCCTCGTTGTAAAGCCGGGTATAGTCGCCCGTACGCAACGGTTTCTGGAGGTTCATGGGCTGCTGCACGCCGCCCCGGACATTGACCGTGACGCGCGGGCGGCCGATACGACCGCGCTTGGTCGTGACCCAAATCACGCCGTTGGCGCCCCTCATGCCGAAGGGAGCCAGCGCCGCGGCATCCTTCAGCACCTCGATCCGGTCGATCTCGGCAGGCGAGAGAAACTGGAAATAAGCCATATTGGTCTGGAAGCCGTCGACATAGACCGGCAGCGACGAGTTGTTGTAGGTCGCCACGCCGCGGATACTGAGCGTAGCGGCATCGTAGCCGGGTTCCCCGTTGGTCTGCGACACGACGAGCCCCGGGATACGTCCGTAAAGCATGTTGTTGATATTGGCCGAGGGGATGGATACCTCGTCACCCGTCACGGAAGAGACGGACGAAGTGACCAGCACCGCCTTCGTGCGGGCCGATGTCCCGGGGATCACATATTCCAGGGCCGCACTGTCGGGCTGTTCCGCAGCCGCGGTATCCCGGGCGGAAACCGGGCCGGCACCACCGACGGCCAGAACCGCGAGTGCCGCGCCTGAGAGGAACACACTTTTCATATGGTTGGGATTCATGTAATTCTGATTTTTTCGGTAAACGATTGTGTATGGGCGGGTCAATATCCGGGGTTCTGCACCAGATAGCCCTTATTCACCTCGCTGAGCGTAAAGGGCGAAAGGGACATGCGCTCGTGCCACGTGTATTCGGGGACATAGGAGGGCTTGCGCGTGTAATTGGCGAACTCCTCGGGTTTGCGGGGGTTCCACGACACGCCGGCGGCCTGCGAGAACTCGAACTTGTACTTGGCCCCGCCGACCATCGACGCCCCCTGCTTCCAGTGGCGGGCGTGGGGATACCACTGGTTCTCCTCGTAGAATTCCACGGCCCATTCGCGGTGGATACTCCGCCGCAGCCCCACCCGGTCGGTCTGCGTTTCGTCGGGGATGCCCCCGCGCCTGCGGATGTCGTTCAGGTAGCGCAGCGCCATGGTCGGGTTGCCTTCCTCGTTGTAGGCCTCGGCGATATTGAGGTAAAACTCCGCCATGCGGTAGATCGGGAATTCGAACCATTCGCGCGAACCGGCTTCGTACCAAAATTTGATGTTCTTGGCACAGCCGTCCTGCCACTTGTATTCGAGCTGCCAGTTCTGGTACAGATCCCAACGGCTGTTGCCGGTATTGTTCTTGGGGTTGACGCCGTAGAAATAGAGCGACGCCTGCGCACGGGGTTCCAACTCTTCGGCCTTGTCGCGGTATTCGCCGGCCGGGCGCCAGTCGTCCACGCCCGCCCACGTCTGATCCGTACCATCGGCCTTGCGGTACTGGCAGAGCTGACCGTAGCCGGTGCCGCGGTACTGCCCCAGGTCGTGGCCGGTGTGGGTCGGCATGAAGGTGTAGTTCTTGTAGATACCGTTGTCGTCGGCCTCGCGCTGCTGCTTGTAGGCCAGCAGCACCTCGCGGTTCGACGGCGTGCCGACGGCCGTGCCGTAATCCTTGATGGGGTCGCCCGTGTCGATCAACTCGAAGCCGTTGGCCTTGCCCCAGTCGATCACCTCCTGATTGGCCAGGCGCGCCGTTTCCCAGCGCTTGGCATCGTAGCCCCCGAGCCAGATCATCTCATTGTTCGCGGGGTCGGCCATCTGCATGTAGGGAGCGTCGGCATTGAAGAGGGGACGGGCGGCGTACATCAGCGCTTCGGCCTTGACGGCCAGCGCCACGCCCTTGTTCACGCGCCCCAGCCAGTCGGCCGGCCAGCGCACGCCTTCGAGTGTCGCGGCGGCCGCGTCGCACAGCCCGACGATGAAGTCGAGGGTTTGCTGCACGGTAGAGCGGGGGCGCACGTCGACCGTGGTGAGCGTCGATTCGACCAGTGGCACGCCACCGTAGCGCTTGAGCATCTCCACGTAGCGGAAAGCCACCAGCACCTGCATTTCGGCCTTGACGATGGCTTTGTCGCGGTCGGACATGTCGGCGACCTTGTCGATGTTCTCGTACACGAGCCACGCCTTGCGGATGTAGGCGTAGTTGTTGGGGAAATAGTCGTCGGTATAACCGGCGCCGTTATTCTCGTTGTTGGCCAGCATACCCGCCACGACCTGCTTGTCCATGTATCCCCATGTCAGGCGGCAAAGGTCTTCGCCGCCCATGATGGCTTCGGTCGTCTCGTAGGGCATGATCGGGGAGTTGTTCCACACCAGTACGGGCAATCCCGAGGAGAGGATCGTGGCGTAGGCCTCGGCGATCGCCCCCTCGGCGTTCTTGGCCGTGCTGAAGACCTCGTCCTGATCCATGCCCGTCACTTCGGGCTTCTCGATGAACCAGTCCTGGCAGGACGTAAGGCCGGCCGCCAGCAACAGGCCGAGAAGCATATAAATGGTCTTTTTCATAAGGCTGCGACTTAAAATTGGATGTTGAAACCGAAGTTATACACGCGCGTGAGCGGATAGATGATGCCTTCGGACGTACTGCCGTCCTGCACCAGCTCGGGGTCGATGCCGTCGACCAGGTCTTTGCCGCCCCAGGTACAGAGGTTGTTGGCATTGACGAATACGCGGATCGAGCCGATATGCGCCTTGCGCATCCATCGGGCGTTCCGGAACGTATAGGCCACCTCGACGTTCTTGAGCTTGATATGGTCGGTCGAACGGAACCAGAAGGCATTGTTCTGGTTGTTCTGGCTGTTGGCCATGTTCACGGACATGCGCGGGAAGGTTATCTGCTTGCCGGCGGCATGGCGTTCGGGCGTCCAGCGGCCGTTCATATAGCTCAGCGGCGTGCCGTTGCCCTGCGCGAAGGGCGTGATGAGGTAGCCGTTCATGTTGAACGTCCCCTGCGCCGAACCGGTAAGGAGCGCGGATATTTCGAACCCCTTGTAGCCGAAGCTCAGGTTGCTGCTGAACGCGAAGCGCGGGACGTTCGAGAAGCCCGTCGGGGTGATGTCCTTGTCGTCGATGATGCCGTCGCCGTTGACGTCGACGATACGCAGGTCGCCGCCCTGGACACGGTTGCCGTCGATGGCATTGTAGGGATGGTTGGCGACCTCCTCGGGCGTATTGTAAAAGCCTTCGTTGTAATAGGCCTTGTACTGTCCGTAGGCGAAGCCCGTTTCGTTCATCCAGGCGTACATGTAGGAGGGTTCGGCCTTGTAGTCGATCTTGTTGACGGCATAGGAGACCTGTCCGCCCACTTCATACCAGAAATCCGTGCCGACGTTGTCGCGCCACGAGACCTGTATCTCGTAACCCCGGTTGCTCATGCGCCCCACATTCACGGGCGGCAGGGCGTCGCCGCTCAGGCCGATGATGCCCGGCGTGACCCCCAGCTTGGTGAGGATGTTGTTGCGCTTCTCCTCGAACAGGTCGACCGTGACGGAGAGCCGGTCGCGGAACATGCGCACCTCGGCGGCGATGTTGTACGACTCCTTCTTCTCCCACGTGACGTCGGGGTTGCCTGTCGACTGTTCGTATTTGCCGGGGAAGGCCGGGTTATTGACCGAACCGTTCGACGAGCCGAAGAAATACCCGTCGAGCGGGGTGCCGTTCCAGGGGCCGTAGCTGTGGCTGCCCCAGGTGCCGGGCAGGAAAAGGAAGCGGTCGCCGCCGATCTCGCTGTTGCCGGTCTGCCCGTACGAGGCGCGAAACTTGAGCCACGTGAGGATGTCGTTCTTCGGGAAGTAGGGTTCGTTCGACACGACCCAGCCTACCGAAACGGCCGGGAAAAACCCGAACCGCTTGCCGGGCGCGAAGTTCTCGGAACCGTTGTAACCCATGTTGAATTCGGCCAGGTAACGCTGGTCGTAACCGTAGGTGACACGCCCCACCACACCGTAATAGCCGCGGGGGACGTTATACTTCAGTCCGGGCGAGGTGTAGCGTTCGCCGGTGACGAGCGCCATGGCCGTGACGGCGTGCTTGCCGAAATCGCGGCTGAAATCGATGCCGGCCTCGACATAGACCTTGCGGTTTTTGCCCCAGCCGGTCTCCTCGTAGGATTTGGCATTGTGTTCGCCGCCGTAATAGAGCAGCTCGGCCGGATCGGCGGGGTTGCGCGTGATCGAATAGACGGGCAGGTTGGGGGTGACGCGCAGCGTCTTGGTAAAATAATGGTCATACGACAACGCCCCGCGTACGGAAAGCCCTTCGACGAGGTAATCCATCCGGTGGCGGATGCGGATCGAGGTATTCAGGCTGCTCTGGTTGATGCGCGCCTGTGCCTTTTCGAGCATGTAGGCGATCGGGGATTTGCCCCATGCGCCCTTGTTGCTGTCCATGATCGTACCGCCGGCATAATCGGTGATGATGCGGCCGTCGGAGACGCCCGGCGCCGAGAAGGGCGGGGCTTCGTAGATGTTGAGCATCAGATCGCGGTAACGGCCCCACATGTCCACGCTGCTGTTGCGGTCGGTGATGATCTTCGTCTCGCGCACCTGCCCCGAGAGCGAAACATTGATCTCGGTGAGCGGGATGATGTTGAAATCGAAGTTGGTGCGGAAATTATATTTGTGGCTGCCCGAGTTGGAGGCCGCATCGCTGAACCCGAAGTCGTTGGTGAGGCTCTTCTGGTTGGAATACCCCACCGAGGTAAAGAAGGCCACCTTTTCGGTACCGCCGGAGATATTGACGCTGTACTGCTGCTGGGGCGACACCCCGGCGTCGAAAATCCGCTTCATGTAGTCCGTACTGCCGTAATAGATGGCGGGGCTGTCGAGCAGCGCCTGTTTCTGTTCGGGCGAAAGGTGTCCCATCGCCTCGACCTCGGAGGGCGTATAGTCGCGGTTATGCCGGAATTTCCACAGTTCGTCCTGCGAAAAGACCTTGATGTCGTCGGGCTTGCCGTCGTTGGCGAACGCCTCGTTGCGCAGCACGGCATAGTCGTAGGAATTGACCAGGCTGGGCAGGGTCGTCGGGGAGGTGAAGCCGACATTGGCCGTGAACGAGATTTTCAGGCTGCCTTCGCGGCCGCGCTTGGTCGTCACGATGATGACGCCGTTGGCACCGCGTACGCCGTACACGGCTGTCGCCGAAGCGTCCTTGAGCACGTTGACGTTCTCCACATCGTTCGGGTCGAGCATGTTGAAGGCCGTCATGTCGCGCACGATGCCGTCGATGACGATCAGCGGATTCTGGTCGCCGGCATACGTCCCCACGCCGCGCACGCGGATCGTGGACTCCTCGAAGCCGGCCTCGCCGGTCTTCTGGACGGCGGCCATACCGGCGATACGCCCTACGAGGGCATTGGAAATATTGGTCACGGGGGAGCGCATCAGCTCCTTGCCCGACAGCTGCCCGATGGCGCCGGTGACGGTCTCCTTCTTCTGGGTGCCGAAGCCGACCACCACCACATCGTCGATGCTCTGGACATTCTCCTCGAGCACGATGCGGATATCGGTCTGAGTTCCTACGGGCACCTCCCGGGTGGTATAGCCGATAAATGAAACTGTCAACGTCGCATCCTTGGCCGCCATGACCGTGAAACGCCCGTCGAGGTCGGTCACGGAGCCAGTCTGGGTTCCCCTGACGACCACTCCGGCCCCGACGACCGGCATGCCCTGCTGGTCGACGACCGTCCCGGAGACCCTGGCAGGGGAGACGTCCTGCGCACCGGCGCCGAAAGCGACCGACAGGACGAGCAGCAGAGCCAGCCCGATCTTCGCGAATCTGCGCAGAAGCCCCGGCACATTCAAATAATGGTTCATTTTCATAGGTATTTAGGTTGTAGTTGGTTGATTGGGTCCCGCGGGGAGAATCGCCGCCGCGGGACAGGCCCGCACTGAGGTTCACCGAGAGGGCCGGATCACAAAATCGAAAAGGTCGGAGCGTCTTTTTCTTTCATAGGCTGATAGGTTTGGTTATGCTTCAGGATTTTCGTTACAACAAATTTAGGAAGACGGAACAGGGATATAAAGAACGGATTTATCATTTATTTGTCCGTTTTCATCATCCACCCTCCTGCGCTTCAATATTCGATCCGGACGACCACCGAGCGCGTGAAGTCCGGAAGCGATACGTCGGCACGGCGGGACGCGCGCACCCACTCGTCCCGCCAGGGGTCGTAGATCCGCACTTTCTTCACCCTGCGCCCGCCGAGCAGCGGTGTGAAGTCGACCTGCAGGCCGGACAGCCGCTGTGCCGGAATGCGTTCGGAGAGCTCGTGCCGCCACGTGCTCACCGTATCGCGGCACCAGGCAAGCAGCGTGTGTTCGCCCCGCAGCACATAGACCCGCAGCCCCGCCGTATCGCGGCGCACGGGTTCGAACCCTTCGCGAAGGGGGTCGACACCTTCGACGGCACGCGCGAAGCGCCCCATCTGGAACCAGGTATGCTGCTTGTCGATATGGTGATCCCAATGCCAGAGGTGCCCCGGCCCGGCGGCCCCGCTGAAAAAGGGGGCGAAGAGCACGTCGTGGAGCACGGAACCCATCGTATCTACCTTATATATAGGATGGGGGCCGGTATGCACGGGTTTCACGGCGCCCGACTCGGCCAGCAGCATCGGTTTGCGGAGGCCGTATCCGCGCAGCACGGCGATGGCATCGGAGGCCATGCTGTCGACCGGAGCGCCGCACACGGCCAGTTCGGCACCCTCGTCGATATAGCGGTGCACCTGCGCTACCTCGTTCGGAGGCAGGCGGTTGATGAATTCATAAATCGGGAAGCTCGACTCCCGGTCGAGCGAGCCGAGGCTCTGCATCACCAGGTTTTTCGGGAAGATCTCCTTCACACGCGGCAGCATACGGACATTCCACGCGCGCAGGTGCTCCTCGGGCGTCTCCACGGCGTTCATTTCGTTCCACAGCTCCCAGCCGAAAACGGCGGGATGGTCGCCGTAACGCTCGCGGAAGATGCGCACGCGGCGCAGGAACTCCTCCTCACCACGCTGCGAAGTGATATAATCGTCGGCATCGGCAAACGGGCCGCCGTTCGAGGTATGGTACGAGGCTTTGGTGTCCCACTTGTTCACGCCCGGCCGGATATGGCGGAAACTCTCGATGCAGAACTTGATCTTGATGCCGTACCGGTCGGCGAGCTCCAGCAGGCGGTCGATGCGCACGAGCTTGGCGGTGTCCACCTCGCCGTAACGGGTTTCGATCTCGAAGAGGTTCGTATTGAGCCATACGCGGCCGAAATTGGCGCCGTTGCGGTGCATCTTCCCGAGGTAATGTTCCATGTCGGCAACCGACCCCATCGCGGCGATGTTGCATCCCACGGGGATATACGGCTGCCCGTCCGAAAGGCAGAAATAACGGGGATCCCGGGCGCTTACCTGGACGAAAGAGCGCCTGAAGGAGCGCCCGGGGCGCTTGGCCCACGCCTCCGCTACCGACACGAAGGCAAGGAGGCAGGTCAAAAGGATGAGTCGTTTCATAGGTCGTAGTCTTTAGGTTTGAGCGACAGGATAAAAGTAGGAAATTCCCCGCGCACGGAATATAACCGGTTCCGCAGATGCTAACACATTTTCGTCGGAACGGCGCAGGAGGGGCGAAAGGCCGGTTTTCTGTTATTTTTTGATAAATCCGTGCAAATCCGGCGGGTGGAGTATTCCTATATTTGTTCCATCGAAAACTCACCTTATCCGAACTATGAAACGACTTACGGCAATCCTCCTGTGCACGCTTGCATACGGCGCCGCAACAGCCGCCGACGGGTGGGACGCCCCGGCCGACCAGCACGTCAACACCCTGCACCGCCTGCCCGCCCGGGCCACCTCCTACTCCTACAAGACCCCGCAGGATGCATTGGCGGGAGACCGCGCCCGATCACGGATGATGCCGCTCGACGGTGTCTGGAAATTCCGTTTTGCGGAAGACGCCGCCCAAAGCCCCGAAGGGTTCTGGCAACCGGGCGCCGACCTCGGAGACTGGGACGAGATAGAAGTTCCCTCGTGCTGGGAGATGCAGGGCTACGGGTATCCGATATACACCAACATCCCCTATCCGTTCGAGTTCAGGCCGCCGTCGATCACACGCGACAACCCGACGGGATGCTACGTCCGAAAATTCACCGTACCCCGAAGCTGGGAAGGCGACCGGGTGGTGCTGCACTTCGGGGGCGTATACTCGGGCTATTACGTCTGGGTCAACGGCACCCTGGCAGGATATGCCGAGGACAGCTGCCTGCCCTCGGAATTCGACGTCACCGGCCTGCTGCGACCGGGCGAGAACACGCTCGCCGTGAAGGTTTTCAAATGGACGGACGGCAGTTACCTCGAAGATGCCGACCACTGGCGCATGGCGGGCATACACCGCGAAGTATACCTTGCCGCAAAACCCGATGTGGCCATCGGCGACTTCGGGGTGCGGACGCTGCTCGACGGCGACATGCGCGACGCGCTGTTGCAGATACGCCCCACGATCGACCTGCGCGAGGGCACCCCGGCGGCAGGATGGCATCTGCGGGCGCAACTCTATGCCCCCGACGGGACGCCCAAAGGCCGTGAAATGGGACTACCGGTCGAAGAAATCCTGTCGGAGGCTTACCCGCAACGCGACAACGTCTACTTCGCACTGATGGAGCAGCGCATCGCGGCGCCCGAAAAATGGAGCGCCGAGAACCCTGCGCTCTACACCCTCGTGCTGACCCTGCGCAACGATGACGAGCAGGTCGCCGAATCGCGCAGTTGCAAGGTCGGGTTCCGCGACGTCCGGCTCCGCGGACGCGAGATGCTGGTCAACGGCGTTCCCGTGAAACTCTACGGCGTAAACCGCCACGACCACGACCAATATACGGGAAAGACCGTCACGCGCGAAGGGATGGAACAGGACGTACGGCTGATGAAACTGCTGAATTTCAACTCCGTGCGTACGTCCCACTACCCCAACGACCCCTATTTCTACGAGTTGTGCGACCGCTACGGCCTGTATGTCATCGACGAAGCCAACATTGAGAGCCACGGTTCGGGCGGGAAGCTCTCGAACGACCCGGACTGGGCCGTCCCGTTCCTGGAGCGCGTGAGCCGGATGGTCGTCCGCGACCGCAACCACCCCTCCATCGTCATGTGGTCGCTGGGTAACGAATCAGGATGCGGCCCGGCGCACGCGGCGGCAGCCGGCTGGGCCAAGGATTACGACCCCACGCGCCTGATCCACTACGAAGGGGCGCAGGGACAACCTGCGAGCCCGCTTTACGTACCCCTCAGGCGCACTTCGGCGGCCGTATTCACTAGTGCCGCCCCCGCAGACGGGAAGCCGGGCACCCCGCAACAGCCGCAGGACGGCGGCAATCCGACCGACCCCGCCTACGTGGATATCGTGAGCCGCATGTATCCCACGGTCGGGGAGCTGGAGCGCATGGCCCTCAACCCGCGGATCGACCGCCCCGTGCTGATGTGCGAATACGCTCACTCGATGGGAAATTCGACCGGCGGGCTGAACGACTACTGGACGGTCATCCGCAGCCATGAGGGACTGCTGGGCGGCCATATCTGGGACTGGGCAGAGCAGGGGCTGGTCAAAAAAGACACCTGCCAACGCACCTATTGGGCCTACGGCGGGGATTTCGAACCGGCGGGGGAGCATCACGACGCGGCCTTCTGCTGCAACGGCATCGTCAACCCCGACCGTACGCTGAAGCCCGCGGCACTGGAGTGCAAATATGTATTCCAGCCCATCGGGTTCACGGCGGACGACCTTGCTGCCGGAAGGGTTGTCGTACACAACCGTAATTTCTTCTCCCCGACCGACCGCTACGACTTCACTTGGGAAATATCGACCGACAAGGGCGTATTGCAGCGCGGCAGTTTCGACGTGCCGACGACGCCCGCGGGCAAGAGCGCCCCGGCCACCGTCGGGTTCCGCCCCTTCGAGCCCGAACCCGGCGCCGAATATCTGCTCCGCGTACAGGCCCGGGAAAAACGGGCGACCCCTTACGCCGGGGCCGGGCACATCGCTGCGCAAGAGCAGTTCGGACTGCCTTTCTACAAGGCTCCCGCGCATAAACCCGCCGCAGGCAGGGCGGCCGTCTCACAGGACGGGGAGCGCATCGTGCTGAGCGCCGCGGGTGTCCGGGCGGAAATCGACCGCAGAAGCGGCTACCTGGTCTGCTATACGGCACACGGGAAGGCATTGGTATGCGACACCCTGCGACCGAACTTCTGGCGGGCGTCGACCGACAACGACTGGCGCGGATGGCGCGTCGGGCAGATCGCCGGATGCTGGAAAGAGATGCCCGGAAGGTTACGGACGGAAGGCATCCGCATCGACGAAGCCGCAGGGACGGTGCGTGTCGAAAAGGGGGTTCCCGACAGCGTGCGGCTGACGCTGGTTTATACACTCGACGGTACGGGGGCGCTGGCCGTGGCATACGACCTGCAGATCGCCGGGCAGTTGCCCGAACCGCTGCGCGCGGGGCTCCGAACCCGGGTTCCCAATACACTGGGGCGGATGGCCTACTTCGGCAAAGGGCCCCAGGAAAATTACTCTGACCGCTCGTGCGGTGCTTTCATCGGCCTCTACCGGGGTACGCCCGGGGACTTCATGCACGACTACATCACCCCGCAGGAGAACGGCAACCGCTGCGCAGTGCGTTGGCTCACGCTGACGGAGGGCAACGGGCGCGGCATCCAGATCGCGGGGGACAGCCCCCTGAGCATGTCGGTATGGGACTGCACGCAGGAGGCGCTCGACAGGGCACGTCACGTCACCGAAGTGGAGCGGCTTCCGGATGCCCTGACGGTCAACATAGACTGCGTGCAGGCCGGGGTCGGGGGAACCGATACCTGGAGCCTGAATGCGCGCCCCTCGGAGCAGTACCGCCTGCTGGCAAAACGCTATGCCTATAAATTCACGCTACTTCCCTGCAATAACGAATCCGAAGCAATCCGCAACGGCCGGAGGCTTTGCAACAAACGATAGCCCATGAAAAAGATAATCCTGTTACTGGCGTTGGGATTCCTGTGCCAACCCCTTTACCCGCAACGCACCGAATACCCGCAGATCGGGGCGCAGGTGTTCATCGAACCGGGGCAGACCGACAAGCAGATCGACGGGTTCTTCAGGATACTCGCGCAGCACGGATTCGAAACGGCACGCATCCGGATGTTCGGGGCGCACATGCTGCGCCCGGACGGATCGTGGGATTTCACGCTTTACGACAAAGCATTCGATGCCGCCGGGAAACACGGCGTAAAACTCTTCGCCACGCTCTTCCCGCCGACCGACGAGCTGGGCGACGTGGGCGGATTCAAATTCCCCCGCTCGAAAGCCCACCTGCTGGAAATCGCCGGTTACATCGAAGCCGTCGTGAGCCACTTCAGGGGGCATCCCGCCCTCGACACCTGGGTGTTGCAGAACGAACCGGGGACGGGCGGAACGGGGCCCGGGCGAAACGACCTGACCGACGAGGTTTTCGCACGCTGGAAAGCCGCACAGAAGACTCCGGCCTACGACAACGGCTACCTGAAAGCCGACTTCACGCAAGAGCGGTTCCACACCGACTTCACGACGTGGTACCTGGGATGGATCGCATCGCAGGTCGATCTGCACGACCCTGCGCACCACAAACACATCAATCCCCACCAGCTTCTGGACAACCTCGCCGACTACGATTTCCCCGCCTACGAAGGGTTTCTGACCTCGCTGGGCGTGTCGATGCACCTGAGCTGGCACTTCGGTTATTTCACCCGGGCGCAATACCCGCTGGGAATCTCGCTCATGGCCGACATCATCCGCTCCGGAGCCGGGAAAAACCCGTTCTGGATCACCGAAATGCAGGGCGGCAATGTCACGGCCAGCGGAAGGGAGGTACTCTGCCCCACGGCACGGGAGATCACGCAATGGCTCTGGACGGGTATCGCCGCAGGCGCCGAAGGGGTGATCTTCTGGACGCTGAACCAACGGGCGTCGGCACTCGAAGCCGGTGAATGGGGTATGCTCGATTTCCAGGGGCGGCCGAGCGACCGCCTGACAGCGGCCTCGGAAGTCGCCCGCACGGCGAAAGCCCACAAAAGCTTTTTCCGCGAGGCCCGGCCCGTACGGAGCGGCATCACGCTCCTTTACAACACCGAATCGCTCCGCACGCAGCAAAAGAATGCGGCGGTGTCGGACGACGGCCGTTACGAAGGGCGCAAGGCCAGCGCAACCATGAAATCGCTCGCGGGAGCCTATGAAGCCATCGCCGCCTGGGGCGTGGTTCCCGAAGTCTGCGAAATGGACGCTTACGACTGGAGCGACCCACAGGGGAAAACGATCGTATTGACGAACCTCGTGGCACTGCCTTCGGGGGCATGGGAACGGCTCGACGATTTCGTCCGTAAAGGCGGCCGGATGATCGCCACGGGGCTCACCGGATTCTACGACCAGAACATGCACTGCATCCTGATGGACGACTTTCCGCTGCGCAGGTGTTTCGGCGCACAGATCAGCGAGTACAAGGCCGTCGCACCCTATTTTACGATCGCATGCGACACCCCTGCCACGACCCTGCCCGCACATCTGTGGAAAGGGATCCTCACCCCCGACAAGGCGCAGGCGATCGCCATGCACGGCGACGATGTGGTCGGCACCCGCCACCGCTACGGCAAGGGCGAGGCCGTGTGGCTTCCCTCGCTCATCGAGCTGGGCGGCTGGCACGGCGACAACAAAGGGGTCGCGGATTTCTACGGCACCTACTGCCGCGGGCAGATCGACCGTGCCCCGCTGCACTTCTCACGCCCGGCGGACGGGGTGCTGATGCGCCTGATGGAGTCTCCGTCGCAACGGCTGGCCGTACTGGTCAACAAACGCCCGCACGCCGTCGAAATAGGGCTTTCGCGGGCGCTGCCCGCCTCGGCGCGCCGGTTATGCGGCGAAGCGTCGCCCGAAGGCGCCTCCGTCAGGCTCGGAGCCGAAGAGTGTGCGGTTTTCCTGTGGGACAAACAGGCGGAATGATGCAAAAAACAGGTATATTTGTCGTAGCACCTTAAATTACGACCGATGAAACACCTTGCTGCCGGACTGTTGCTGTTTTGCTGGCTGCCCCTGTGGGGACAGGTCACGAACCTCCATTTCACCAACCTCTCGATTGACGCGGGACTGTCGGACAAAATGGTTTTCGCCGTGGCACAGGACAGTACGGGGCTGATGTGGTTCGGGACGGCCGAAGGGCTCAACCGCTACGACGGCTACAATTTCGAAACGTTCCGCTACAACCCCGGGGATTCGACGTCGGTCAGCGCCTCGTTCATCAACTGCATACACCTCACACGCACGGGCGAATTGTGGATCGGCACCGAGAAGGGGCTCGACCTCTACGACCCCGTGACGGAAAGTTTCGTGAAATACCATGCGGACAACGACTCGCTGCGGCTGCTCAACAACCTGCGCATCCGCTGCATCCACGACGATCCGCAAGGGGTGATGTGGGTCGGAACGCTCGAAGGGCTGATCCGCCTCGACCTGCGGAAACGCTATATCAACTATTTCGTACTGGTACCCGATGCATTCGACCGGATGGCCAACGAAATCCGCAGCATCTGCGCCGACCGGCACGGGATGTTGTGGCTCGGCACCTTCGACGGGCTCTACCGCTTCAACCCCACGGACAACAGTTTCGTCCGCTATGAAACCCGGAGCCGGAAGCTGCCCAACGACACCTACAACAACCTGGTCAACGCGCTGTATATCCCGGAGAACACCCCCGACCTGCTGTACGTCGGAAGTTCCAGCGGCCTGGTCGTCCTCGACATCCGGCATCCCGAGCAGCCGCTCGGCACCCTCCGCGCGGAAGACGGCGGACTTACGGACAACGACATAAAGAGCATCCTCAGCTACGACGACACGCACCTGTTGCTCGCAACGGCCGACGGGCTCACGCTCTACGACACCCGCAGCTGTCAGGCCAGCGCCTATTACAGTTCGCTGTCCGACCCGACGTCGCTGCCCAACAACTCGCTGCGCACGCTTTTCCGCGACCGGCAGAACATCGTCTGGATCGGCACCGACAGCGGACTGGCCAAACTCGACCTCAAACGCAAGAAGATCGACTGCGTCCGCCTGACCAACGACAGAAAAGGGGCCGAACGCAAAGTCATCGTCAACGACCTGCTCGGACCCCCCGACCACAGCCTGTGGCTCACCACGAACGAAGGCGTCCTGCGGTACGACAGCACGCGACGCGACGCAGGATACACGCGTTACATGGCCGACAAAGGGGTTTCGCACAGCATCGCCAAGCGGCTTATCCGCGACAGCCACGGCACCCTGTGGCTGGGAACCAACGACGGGATCGACTACTACGATGCCGCGCGCGACCGTTTCGTACGCGCCGAGCACTCGAACCAGAACTTCTCGCTCAAATACATCTACGACATCAAGGAGGACGCCGACCACGACATCGTGACCAACATCAGCAGCGGACTCTGCTTCATCACCCCGCATTACCGCCCCGACGGCGGTATCTCGCACCTGAGCTACAAGACCCGGCTCATCAGCGGCATCATCAACTCGGACAACTGCGACATCGGCTATTTCGACGTGGATGCAAAGGGCAACATCTGGTTCGCGGCCACGCAGGAGGGGCTGTTCAAATACGAAAAGCGCAACGACCGCTTCATACAGTACAAGGTGCGCACGAACGACCCCCGCAGCCTGATAAGCAACCGCATCTACACCATCCACGTAGACCGTAAGGGGAATGTGTGGACGGGCACCGACCGGGGCCTCTGCAAACTCGACCCGGCAAGCGGGCTGTTCGAGCGTTTCGACAACGACCTCGACCTCTCGCAGTCGATCCGCACGCTCACGTCGGACAGCCGCGGCCGCATCTGGGCCGCCACGACCAACAAGCTCATCATGTACGACCCGGTGCGGAAAAACAAGATCGTCTGCGACCTCAACCGGGATCTGAGGATCGACGAACTGATTTACAACAGTTTCTTCATCGACCCGCAGGGCCATATCTACATGGGCGGCGACGGGGGCTACATCCGCTACCACCCCGACGCGATCCTGCTCAACGAGGACAAGGCGCCGACGGTCGTCACATCGTTCAGCCTGTGGAACAAGGAGGTGCGCCCCAGACACCGGATCGGCAAACGCGTCGTACTGCCGCGCTCGATCCTGCACAGCGACCGGCTGCGGCTGCGGCACAACGAAAATTCGTTCCGTTTCTACTTTTCGCTGCTCAACTTCGCATCGTCGAACAACAAGTACGCCTACCGGCTGGAAGGGTACGACAAGGAGTGGCAGATGACGGGCGGCACGCAGAACTACGCCGCCTATTCGAACCTCTCGCCGGGCAGGTACCTCTTCACGGTCAGGGGCTGCAACTCCGACGGGATATGGAGCGACCGCACGGCACGGATCGAGGTGCGCATCCTGCCGCCCTGGTGGCTGAGCTGGTGGGCATACCTGATCTACGGGGTGCTGGTCGCCGTGGTGATCGTCGTAGCCTACAACCTGACGCTCACCAAAATGAAACTCCTCTCGGAACTCCGGCTCGAAAAACTCGAACGCATGAAGACCGAAGAACTGAACCAGGTCAAGATGCGTTTCTTCACCAACGTATCGCACGAATTCAAAACCCCGCTTTCGCTCATCCTGGGCCCCATAGAGAGCCTCGGGGAACAGATCCGGGACAAGCGCCAGCTGGAGCAGCTCTCGCTCATGCGGCAGAACGGCGAACGGCTGCTGCGGCTGATCGACCAGATCATGGATCTGCGCAAGTTCGACAACGGGAAGATGAAACTCAACCCCAGCACGGGCGAGTTCGTGTCGTTCGTGCGCAGGATTTACGCATCGTTCGCCTACCAGGCGCAACGCCGGGGCATCGACTACGATTTCGAAACCTCCGAACCCGAGCTCACCTTCCAATTCGACAGCGACAAAGTCGAGAAGGTGCTGTACAACCTGCTTTCCAACGCCTTCAAGTTCACGCCCGACAACGGGCATATCGGCATCACGATTTCGCTGCGCCGCAGCGACGAAGGACGGTTCGCCGCAGTCGAGGTGTCGGACACCGGGATAGGCGTCACGGAGGCCGACCGGGAACATATTTTCGAGCGGTTCTACCAGGGCAGCAATCCGTCGTTCGAGTCGATCCGAGGCACGGGCATCGGGCTGATGCTCGCTAAGGATTTCGTCGAGCTGCACGGCGGCACGCTGACCCTGGAAAGCGCCCCGGGCCGGGGCAGCGCCTTCACGTTCACGCTCCCGGTCGACCCGGCGGGGGCGGCACCCGCCAGCGGGACGGCAGATAGGCAGCCCGAAGCGGGATCCGCCAAGCGCAACCCGAAGGTGCTCATCGTCGAGGACAACGAGGACATGCGGAATTTCCTGCGCATAAACCTCGAAGAACAGTACGAAATATACACGGCACACGACGGCAACGACGGGTGGGAGCAGATCCGAAACATCTACCCCGACCTGGTGGTCAGCGACGTGATGATGCCCGGCATGGACGGCTTCGAACTGTGCCGCCGCAGCAAGGCGGAACTGCTCACCTGCCACATCCCGTTCCTGCTGCTCACGGCCAAGGGCGATGAGGAGAACCGCGCAGAGGGGTATTCGGCAGGCGCAGACGGGTATATCGCCAAGCCGTTCAGCATCAAGACGCTGCGCACGCGGGTCAACTCGCTCATCGAGCAGCGCATCAAACTGCGCGAACGATACCGCCAGAAGCTGCTCACCGACCCTTCGGAAATTCAGATCGAATCGGAAAACGACAAGTTCATCGACACGCTGGTCAAGGCCATCGAACAGAATATCGACAACTCCGAATTCGGCATACAGGAGCTGTGCGAGATTTCGCGCTACTCCTACCAGCAGGTTTACCGCAAGGTCAAGGCGCTCACCGGGGAGTCGATCAACGAATTCATCCGCACCGTGCGGCTCAAACGGGCGGCGCAATACCTCGCGCAAAGCGACACCCGCATCTCGGAGATCATGTATAGCGTAGGGTTCAACTCACACTCCTATTTTACCAAATGCTTCCGCGAGCATTTCGGGCTTTCGCCCAAGGAGTATGCCGAAAAACACCGCAGGAAATAGCCCGAACCCGCAGGGACGGAGAGGCGGCCGGACACGGATCCGGCCGCTTTTCCGTTTCCAGCCCCCGCACGGGATCAAGACGCATGGCCCCTCCGGCCGGGCAGGGAAGGCAAATGGCGGAAACGTAATAGTATTTGATAATTCCGGGATAATTTAAGTCAGGCGGGCGGACTATTTTTGTTATACCGTACCACGGGAGAAACAACCTAAACCTGATAAACTATGAAACAATCCTTACTCATTTGTGCCGCGGCGGCGCTCCTGGCCGGAAGTTCCTGCTCGGAGCAGGAACCCTTCGACGCCGCGATGCCCGTCCGGCTCAGCGTCGCAGGCATCAGCCCGGGAAGCCGGGCGGCGGCGAACTACGCGGCGGACGACTACTTCGGCCTTCGGGGAATGGCCGGGGCCTCGGTAAGCGTAAAGGCCCGGACAACGACCTATATCTATGCGGACGGGACATTGGCGGGCGCCACCCCGGACGACGTGCTCTACTTCCCGGTGGACGGAAGCGCCCTGGCCTCCGTCAAGGTATACTGGCCGGAGGAGGCCGTACGCCAGGCACAGGGCGGCGCCATCGCCAAAGACCAGCGGGAGAAGGAAGCGTTCCTCGCCGCGGACTGGCTTTCGGCCGAGCTGAAGGAGGTCGCCCCGGCGCAGGCCGTCGCCCTGACGCTGGGGCACGAACGGCCGAAGCTCACATTCACGCTCGCCGGCACGATGTCGGGCAGCAGGATCACGGCGCTCTCGGTCGCCGGGTACGATGCCTACTGTGACCCTCAGACCGGTGATGCCCAGTTGATTATGCTGCCGGGTAATACGGAAATAGCCCTCGAAGCCATCGGCACCGTCACCATCGGCGGCCAGGAGCGTCCCCGGAACTTCGTCGTCAAGACGATGCCGGCCCTCAAAGCGGGGGAAAACCACACGATCGAGATCAATTTCTAATATAAAAGAGCCTATCATGAAACGACATATCCTCTATCTGGCCATGCTCGCACTGGGCACGGCAGCGACAGGATGCTCCGACGACGACACCGCAAAGGAGGGCCGGACGGAGCCTACGACGGTGGAAAGCATCTCCATCCGCACCCAAATGGCCGAGGTTTCACGCGCCCAAACCGGAGACGACGACCCGACGATGGGCCCGGCATCGACCCGTGCGGGGCACACGATGACGGTGACGCTCGGCAGCGGCAGCGAACGCATGCAGGCCACGTATGAATACGACGGCGGCAAATGGATCCCCGCCGGAGAGGCGGTCGTATTCCCCGACAACAAGCGCCAGCCCGTCGGGATCATCCTCAGGAAGGAGGGCACGGCCATCCAGGACGGTACGGCGCAGGGACTTATCGACGCCGACCAGCTGGGGTGGGACAACCCTGCCCAGGTACCGCTGCGGGAGATGGCCAACGTCCCGATGCGGCACCTGAAGACCATGGTGGAATTCGAACTGGGCACGATCGCCGCCACGGCACTCACGGTCGACGGCCTCAAAGCCTGCCACGTCGGGAACGGCAACAAATGGCAGGCGATCATCGAGCCGTCGACACCCGGGTTCAGGGTTTCGGTCACGGTCAACAACACCGTCAGCACGACGGAGGTTAGCGCGGCGGCATCCCCCACCGACGGGGTGTTCCTGGCCGATTACCGCTACACGGTACCATTGGTATTGAACGGCAGCGAACTGACGCTGGGAACCATCGGCGTGGGCAGTTGGGACGAAGGAGCCGGGGGTACGGCCCAGGGCATGACCCCGACGCATTACCGGATCGAAGGGCTGGAAAACCGCACCATCGAAGTTTACCTGGCCGGGTCGGACAGCCCCACGCAGATCACCCTCGATGCAAAGGGCGAGGCCATGCAGCAGGCCGGGGTTCCGGTCGGCATCGTCGCCAGGATCGCCTGCGACGGTACGCAATACGAGATCGGGCGGGAGGAGAGCAGCCAGATCAGCCTCCGGATCGTCGACGGGAAAGTAGCCTTCCGCGAGGCGGACGACAAGGGCTTCATCCCCGTCAACACGATCGCCGAACTGAAGATGATCGACCTCGACGACGCCAGCCGGGGGCGCAAATACCTCCAGCAGGGCAACATCGACCTGCTCGACGCCGAGTGGACGCCGATCTCGAAACTGGAGGGCATCTATGACGGCGGCAACTTCACCGTCGCCCGCCTCAGGGTTTCGCTCGGGAACGGCAATGCCGGGCTCTTCGCAGCCAACGGCGGGACGATCCGCAACGTCGTGATCGCCTCGGCCAGCGCACTCAGGGGGCAGTGGCATGCAGGCATGGTCTGCGGTGAGAACACGGGAACGATCGAGCGATGCACCAACCGCGCATCGGTGACTGACGGCGGCAGCAACACGCTGGGCGGCATCTGCGGGTACAACAACAACGGCACCATATCGGAGTGCCTGAACACAGGCACGCTGACCATCGACGCCACCGTACCGTCGGACGGCACGGGCGGCATCGTCGGCTACTGCGGCAAAGGGACGATCACGGGCTGCGGCAACACGGGCGGCATCGGCGGCAAACCCAGCAAGACGGGCGGCATCGCGGGGCAGGCCGACGACTGCCAGATCGCCGACTGCTACAACACGGGCGACCTCGTCCTGCCGTGGGGCGCAGGCGACAACAACGGCGGCATCGCGGGGCTCACCTACAATGCCACGCTCATCACGCGCTGCTACAATACGGGCACCGTCACGGTCGAAGGGTCGCAGGCCGGGGGTATCTGCGGCCAGCTCAACGCCGGGGCGACGATCAGCTCATGCTACAATGCGGGCAAGGTGGGCGCCAAGTGGAATTCGGGCGGCATCGCGGGTCAAAGCACCGACGCCGAGATCATCGCCTGCCACAACGACGGGCTGATAGAGAGCCAGACCTCGGGATGGGCCGGGGCAGGCGGCATCTGCGGGTTCCACAAGGGAACCATCACGGCCTGCTACCACATCGGGCAGGTGACGGGCGACAGTGCCATCGGGGCGATCGTCGGCGAGCACAATTCGGGCAACATCTCCTACTGCTACTGGAACGGCGACCTGGAAGGTATCCCGGCAGGCGGCGGAGGCAGCCAGACCGGAAATGCGAAATTCGGCGCCGCATGGCCCCAGCCCTCGACGCATGAGGCATGGCGAACCACGGCCGACACCCCGGCCGCCTATTGGCGGACGCTGGGCAGCGCGGGCGGCGGCTACCCCAAACTCGCCTGGGAAAAATAACGCGGCACGGCACCCCGGCCTTCTCGCAGGCCGGGGTGTACGGGATTTAACCTATATTTGAAAACGGAACGAAACCAACAAAAACCCGAACCATGATCAAGACACGCTTTATCGTTGCAATAGGCCTGCTGATGACACTGGCCTGCTGCTCCAACTCCGGAACCGACCAGACCCCCGACCCCAACCCGCCCACGCCGCCGACGCCACCCGCGACGGGGGATTACGTATCGGTACAAAACGGGAAAATATATGCGCCCAACGGCGGTGAGCTCTCGTTATGGGGCGTCAACTTCCAGCCCTGCCTGAGCTGGGAATACAACGACCGCCTCAAGAGGCACGGGATACCCCAAACGGCCGAGGCGCTCAGGCGCGTGGCCGAAAACAACCTCGAAGAGGTGACCAAACTCAAAGTTTCGGTCATCCGCTGCCACCTGACACCCGCCGATTTCACCGATGCGGAGGGAAACCTGGTCGAAACGCCCTACCTGGACGTGCTGGACTACATGGTCGCCGAAGCTGCCGAACGGGGCATTTACATTACGCTGGCCCTTATCAACCACATGGGCAGCGGCTACGTGCCCAATTCGGTATTCATGACCGCCGCCCGCCAGGAGTGGGTACACGACAAGGAGGTCGTCCGGAAATCGAAAAACTACGTCCGCCAGCTGCTCACGCGCAAAAACAACTATTCGGGGACGACCTATGCGGCTGAGAAACACATCGCCCTGTGGGAGCTGATCAACGAACCCGAAGCCTTCAGCTATACGGACATACAGTCCAACCCCGCCGCCTACGCCGATTTCCAGTCCTGGGCGGCCGGCAACGGGCAGCAGGACAACGACGCTTCGTATGCGCTCTTCCGGCAGGAACTCATCCGGGATTATATCGACGGCATGTACGACGTCATCCGGGAGGCCGGGGCGCAGCAGCCCGTCGTCTGGAGCCACAACTGGCACCGTTACCGCAACGGCAACCCGGATATTTTCAAAGGCGCCCTCGCCTCGAAGGCCGAAGCCGTGGCCTGCTGCAACTATCCGGGGCAGGATCTCGTGCCGCAGAACTACTGGAGCAATCCCAAAGACCTCACGTCGCAGGATTATTCGGGCTGGTTCAACCAGTATTTCGACGACGTGAATGGCTACGGGTGGATGACGCTCCCCGAATACGCCGGCAAGGCGAAGACCGTCTACGAGTTCGAGACCTTCTTCAACCAAAGCGCCTATCTCTACCCCATACAGGCGCAGTATTTCCGGGCGCTGGGCGTGCAGTGCGCCTCGATGTGGACGTATACCATGCAGGAATACGCCCCCTACCACTGCGGTTCGCATTTCCTGAGCCTCACGTGCACGCCGAAAAAAGCCGCCAGCTTCATCGTGGCGGGCGAAATCTACAAATCCACCCCGCTGGGACAAATGTATGACCGTTTGGTCAACGAACAACTGGGCAGCAACTTCGCCATCTCGAAAAGCCGCGACGTGAGCATCTTCTCCTCGCCGGAAAAATTCTACCACTCGGGCGACGTGACGCAATGGTGCCCGCTCAATGTCAGCGACGGGGTCAGGAGCATCGTCGGCATAGGCAGTTCGCCGCTGGTGACTTACACAGGAACGGGCATCTACTTCATCGACGAGCGGGACGGCGAACTGTTCGTCACGCTGGAACCCAACCACCGATGGCTCCGGGAGCCGTGGGACAGCCGACTGCAGACGAAGGTCAGCGCGCTCGACTACGACACGCCGAACACGATGAGCATCGGGCTCAAGGCGTGGAAAGAGGGTAAATATACGCTCTACCGCATCTCGGACGGCAGGCGGCAGAAGGCAGGCGTCCTCGACGGGCTCGGCGGGATGTCGCTCACGCCCGGCGACTATGTGATCGTGCGCGGGGAAGAGTAAACGCCGGGATCGTGCCGGGCTTGCGGCAGGAGTGTGCCACCACCTTGCGGCACACTTCGTCGGGAGCCCGGCAAAGACCCGGCGGAATTCCGGCAGAGGCTCGGCAAAAGGCCGTCAGAAGCTTGGTATAGACTGGGCAAAATGCCCTCAGAAGCCCTTCGGGAACTCGGCGCCGACCCGTCAGAGGCCGATATGCTTGATCCGGGTCTCGAAATCGCTGCGTGAACCGAGGGCCGAATTGCGCAGCTTGGTGCGGTAGGTATAGACCGTCGCCGAAGCACAGTTGAGGAAACCGGCGATGCGGCCGCTGTCGGTAATGCCGAGGCGCATGACGGCCAGGATACGCAGCTCGGTAGGGAGCGTCCGGTCGGCCCGCACGGGGAACCGCGCCGGCTCCTCGAGCAGCGCATTGACCTGTTCGACGAAATCGGGAAAGATACCCAGGAAGGTCTCATCGAAGATCCGGTAGAAATCGCGGTAGTCGCGGTCGACGTCCGACGGCGAGCGCAGCTTGCGCATCAGCGCCTCGGAGCCTTCGGACTTTGCGGTTTTGAGCAGCTCGCCCCGGTATTCGCCGACCCGGCCGAGGTACTGCGTGGCCAGGAGCATGTAGCGGAACACATAGTTGTCCTTGATCTTGTTGGCGTCGCGCAGGCAGTCGTTCAGTTGCCGGAACTGTTCGTTGCGTTCGCTGAGCTGGGCATTGACCGCGGAAAGCTGGGCGTTGGTGCGCCGCTGCCTGGCATGTTGCCGCAGGGTATGGATGAGCAGCAGCACGATGATGACGAACAGCCCCATGAAAATGTTGATCATGACGGTCAGGATACGGCTGCGCGAATTGATGCTGTAAACGACGGCCTGATTGATGATCATCTCGGCCTGGCTGGAGTGGAGGATACGGGTGTTGTAATTACAGGCAAGCATGTCGGCCATCGTACACTGGATATAGCGCGCCGCACGCTCCATATCCTGCTGCTCGAACATCAGCAGGGCTAGGTTATAGAGGGAAAGGTACTCCCTGACAGGAGTTTGAAGGTCGCAGATCGCCGCCGTGGCGAGCCAGTACTTGTGTTGTTCGACGTCACCGAGCAGATAATAGGCGTTGGCAATGTTGTAGGCGATGCGGGCCAGCGTGCGGCTATTGTATTTCGCGGGATCGTAAAGCGGCAGCAAAACCTCCAGGGCTTCGTCATAACGGTTCAGATCCATCAGTTCGAGGGCATACATCCGCTGCCGCGTGACACGGGAGTGGCCGTCGAAACCGATCCGTGTGTGGCGGAGCCTGAAAAGCGAATCGGCATAGGCCTTCCGCCGCGCCTCCGACCCGTCGCCCGAGGCGAGCCGCCCGAAGACCACCATCTGCTGGGTATAATAGCTGGCCCGCATCCGCCGGGTGATGCCGACCGTATCGAGGGAAAGGATCCGTTCGTAGGCCTCTTCGATGTTGTTGCGGGCGATCAGCACCGAAACATCGCAGGTCGTCGAAAGGAATTTCATCTCCCGGCTGCCGGTCGCGTCGGCGTAATTGTGCATCAGCCCCGCGTAACGGGCGGCCGTGTCGATATTGTAGGTGATATAGGAATCGAACAGGCGGTTGGCCGTCTGCCACCGCAGCGTGTCGTCGCCCGCGGCGCGGAGCTCCCGGCGCAACGAATCGGCATGGCGGACGAAACGCTCCTCATAGAGATGCTTTTTCGCAATAACCCGATCCAGTTTATCGAATATCTGCTCGTTTTCGCTCTTATGGCACGCACAGAGCAGGGCTACACCGGCCATAAAAACAAGGCGGGGGGGGGAAATGTTCAGCTTTCTCATCGGCTCGACGGTTTGGATACAAATTTACAAAAAAAACGGTTCCCGCGTCCGTGGTGGACACGCGAACCGCCTCCCGGGCACCGGCTCCGGGCGGATTATCCGAAAATTTCGATCTTCACCTCCTTGCGGATGTCCGTCGACGGCACCTCTACCACCGGACACCTCAGTTGCCCGTCGAACGCAGGCTTCACCGTGCGGCCGTTGACCTTCACCCGGCGGAACTCCCCGGCGGCGGGCAGCTGGAGCCGGTAGGCGCGGCGCGGCTCCTGCCCCCGGTAGCTGCCGGCGGCGGGACGGACGGTGACGGTCGTCACATCGCCCGCACGGCGGTAGTTGAGCTCTGTGGTGGCATGGATGCCGCGTTCGTAATCGCGGCTAAGCCCGTCGTCCTCGTAGAGCGTATAGGTATTGTCGGCATCGCCCGCCGAGGGGTAAACGCGCAGGACGAGCGTCGTGAGCGGCGTCGAAGCGGGGCGCGGCGTATAAGGCTGCATCGGCAGCACCCAACCGCCCCGGACGTAGAGCGGGAACTCTTCGAGCGGCTTGGCGATGCGGCATTCCTGCCCGCCGTCGAACCGTTCGTGGGTGAAATAGTCGTACCACACGTCGCCGGCCGGGAACCAGACCTTCTGCGAGGCTGTCTTGTCCGCGCCTTCGCCCGGCGAAGCGATCGGGGCGGCGAGCAGGATATCCCCGAAAAGGAACTCCTGTTCGTTTTCATACGCACGTTCGTCGCTGCCGTAGTCGATATACATCGGCCGGTTGAGCGACACCATCGTCGAGTGGGTCTGCCATACGCTGCTGTAAATATAGGGCATCAGCTCCGAGCGCATGTGGTACATGCGGCGCATGGCGGCTGTTTCGCGCTCGCCGCTGATCCACGGACGGCGGTCGAGCCGCGCGTCTTTGGTCGAATGTACGCGCAGAGCGGCCGAGAGGGCGCCGAACTGCGTCCAGCGCACCGTCAGCTCGGGGTTCGGATCGCCGCGGAACCCGCCGATATCATGCGCCCAGTAGTAGCAGCCCGCGTTGCCGCTGGCAGCCGTGAGCTTAACCTCAAAAGCCAGCATTTCCCAGTTGGCCTGGGCGTCGCCCGAGAACTGGATCGGATGGCGATGGTCGCCCCAACCCGCCCAGCGGCTGTAACCGGCGCCGCGCAGCCCCTTGCGCTCGGTCTGGCGGTAGTAGAGCTCGTTGATCCACTGCAACGACGTGGAGCGGTAGCCGCGCACCTCGGGATAGAGGTAGTTCTGCTGCCAGTCGAGCCACCAGAAATCGGCGCCCATATCCTCGGAGGCATGGTGCGCATGTTTGAAAAACGTCTCCATGTATTTCCGGTCGCCGAGGTCGAAAAGCAGCGGGTGGGCGGGGTCGGCCCCCATGTCCGCCATAAAGGCGGCGTACATCTCCTCGTGGGGACGTATGCCGTCGTGGGGATGGTCGTTGAGCGACACGGTGACGCCGCGGCGGTGCACCTCGGCGATCAGCGCCCCGGGATCGGGAATGCGTTTGCGCTCCCACGTATAGCCCGTCCAGCTGCGGCTGCCGGCATGCCCGGTACCGATCTTGGCATCGTAGGTATGCCAACCCATGTCGAAGACGAGGTTGTCGAGCGGGAAATCGTTCTCCTCGTAGCCGTCGATGATCGAAAGGAACTCCTCCGACGTATAGTCCCAGTAACGGCAGTACCAGACGCCGTGGATGTATTTGCGGGTCATGGGAACGCGGCCGCTGATGGCGCCCAGGTCGGCAAGGGCGGCCTTGTAGTCGTTGCCGTAGACGAAACAGTACTGATCCTGCACATGGCTTTTCGTATCGCGCGGGCAAAGCCAGCCGTCGACCAGCAGGTCGGAGCGTTCGTCGTCGATCACGTACCAGCCGTCGCGGCTCAGCAGGCCGTCCTGCATGGGGATCTCCCCGGTAACGCGGTCGAGCGTCTCGACCGGGCCGCCAAGGTTGTTGCGGAAAATACAGCGGTTGGTGAACTTCTTCTCCTTGCCGTTGAGCTTGTAGTAGGCCGCAAAGTTATGCAGCCCGAACGGGAATCCGTCGTGTTCGTAGACGATGCGCAGGGCCGAGGTGGAGATCTCGTAGCGGTTCCCGCCCAGCTCCCGCACCCTGAACTCCGACGCGGGGAGCAGGCTGCCCCGGTCGTAAGCGAAATAGGTAGGGTCGTCGATGAATTTGCCGTCGTGTGCGAATTCGAGTCGGAACAGCGTCGGGGTAATGAGCGTCAGGCGGTTCTCGCCGAAAACGAGCGGGTTGCCCGAAGGCTGTGCGACGGCGGAAAACCCGCCGCACAGGAAGAGCAGAAAAATCAGAAAAGGATGTTTCATGATCGGGATATGGTTGAAAAATTCTCCGCACCGTCGGAACGGGCAGTGCGGAGAAACGTGTTTTCATATATGGCCTATTCGTTGCGGATGCTCTCGGTATATACGTTCCCGTAGGGGTCGGAAGCCCTCACCGTGACCGTTCCCCAAGACTCCGACGCGGGTTTGTAGTAGAACATGTGGTCGTTGTTGGATTCGGGTTCGGCCGTCGGGCGATGCTCGGGTTTGGTGTCGCCGAACATGAAGTCGTAAGCGCGGCGATCCATTTCGTACCTGAGGTTCGAATCGGACGGAAGCGTTACCCAGCCGGCATTATCCTCCTGCACCTCGACCGTCCAGGTGGTATGCCAGTTGAAGATGTTCAGGATGAGGCCGTCGCGGTATTTTTCGGAAACCGCCTCGCCGGGGCCGTAGAGGTACATCTGGTATTCGCGCGGGAAAGCAGTGCCCTTATAGTACCAGTTCCTGATCCGGTTGCCCTCGATCTCGTAGACGGCGTAACCGCGGGGGCTGCCGTCGTTGCACAGCTCCTCGCCGTTCCAGTAGGCACCCATCACCGCCCCGAGCGTATTCTCCTCGATGGTTTCGGAGATCGTGGTCGTATAGTTGTTGTGCGAGTGTCCCGAAAGTATCCGGACATTATAGCCGTCGAGCAGGGCGTAAAGCTCCTTGTAATCGGCGACATGGCTCGTGGGACGGTTGCGGCGCGAAGTGGCGATATGCAGGCCGATGATGATGAGCTTGTCCTTGGGGACATATTTCAGATCCTGCTCCAGCCATGCCATCTGTTCGTCCGTGATGTCGGCGGTATAAGAGGACGAGCCGGTGTAGAGCACGTCGTCGAGCACGATGAAATGGCAGTCGCCGATGTTGTAGGAGTAGTACGTGGGGCCGAACGCCGCCTCGAAGCTGGCATCGGCATCGGCATCGACGGTTATGGCTTTATTGTGATCGTGGTTGCCGATGACCTGGAAAACGGGCACGCCGATCTTTCGGATACGCTGCTTGTAAACCTCGTGGAAGGGCATGTTGTCCCAGACCAGGTCGCCCAGCGAAATGCCGTAAACGGGGGCCTCCAGTTCCTGCTGCACGTAAGGGATCAGCAGGGGCAACACCTCCTCGTCGAGCATCGTCACCTCGTCGTCGCGGCCGATCTGCACGTCGGCCAGCGCCAGCAGGGTGAAACGCTTTTTTTTGCCCGTGCGTTCGAGCTTGAAGCTGCGCTGCACGACGTCGTTGTCGCCCATGGCGATCTTCTTGTAGATCTTCGGCATGCCGTTCTCCACCGGAATTTCGTATTCGGCGGGGACGGAGACGAATACGAACGGGGCGTTCCGCTTCACGCGCATCTGGTAGATGCCCTGGGCGTCGGTGGTCGTCACCGTGACGCCGTCGCTCACGACCACGCCCTCGATCGGGCCGGTACCGTCGGTGACACGGCCCACGAGGTTCATGCCGGGCTCGGGGGTGATGTCCACCTTTTCGTAGAGGCCGCCGAGAATCTGGGCGCCTTCGTCCTCGCTGCAAGCCACGAAGCCGGTGGCCAGCAGGAAGACCAACAGATATTTGATGTATTTTATCATTTTTTCGGTTTTTTAAAATTCATATCTTGCCCCGGGGCCCCGGACAGGCGGGATCCCCCGGGATCGCCGGGGATCAGTAACCGGGGTTCTGCTCGATCAGGTTGTTGGCCGAGATCGCCGAGTTGGGGATCGGGAACAGGTTTTTGTTCTTGTCGTTGAGCGGCGTATGATCCCACCAGGATTCCGTCACGAACTTGTCCCAGCGGATCAGATCCGTACGGCGGCGTCCTTCGCCCAGGAATTCGATCATCCATTCGTCGAGCATACGGTATTCGTCGAGGTTGTCGGCCGTCACGGGGTTGGGATCCGCGCCGCCCTCGAAGTTGCGCCCGCGAACCTGGTTGATCAGGCCGGCAGCCGTCTTCTTGTCACCGGCACGCAGCTCGCACTCGGCAAGCATGTAGTAGATCTCCGAGAGGCGGATGACCGGGCAATCGGGATTCCAGCGCAGCAGCTTGTCGTCGAGGTTGGGCTGCGGCGCCTTCACCAGGCGTACGCCCGAATTCTCCTCGCCGTCGGCCATCGTCGAGGTAAGCTCGGCGACGGAATTGTATTTGGTGCCCACTTCCGAGAAACGGGCGACCTGGTCGACCAAGTTGATCACCTTGCCGCTATACTCCTTCTGCCCCAGGCACTGCTGGGAAGGGTTGTTGGGGTTGGTCTGGTCGCCGACGAGGAACATGCCTTCGTATTTGCGGCTACCCAGGTAACGGTAGGGCTTTTTACGCAAGTCCTTGTCGTTGAATTTCTGGTAGGGATTGCCCAGTTTCCACTGCGTGTAGTAGCGTCCCTGGGGATCGAGCGACGGCGTGAGCATGAAACCGTTGTAGCCTGCGGTCTCGATACCGAAATATTCGTAGGATGAATAATGGTAGAAATATTTGAAATACCAGTTCCACTCGACTTTGGAGTTCTCCGAAGGCACCGTCCAGATCACCTCGGGCGAGGTGTTGTTGTCGAAACAGTGGGGGCCGTACCAGGTCTTGTCCAGCTCGTAGGTGCCGTAGACACCGCCGATGATGTCGCGGCAAATCTCTGCGCACTCGTCGAAATGCTCCTCGCCGATGTAGGCCACCGCATTGAAATAGAGCTGGGCCAGCAGCGCCGCGGCGGCAGCCTGCTTGATGTAACCGTCTTCGGAAGCCCCGAGCGTCGTTTTCTTCGACAGGGCGGGAATGGCGTCCTTGAGCAGGGTTTCGATATGGGCGTAGGTCTCGCGCGCCGTGCTGCGGGCGCACAGGTCGTCGTCCACCGAGTAGTAAATGGGCATGCCGCCGAAATAGTCGAGGCCGCGCATGTAGAAGTAGGCCGTGATGGCATTCAGCTGGTTGATGTGGTCGGCCTTGACGGCGTCGTTGAGCCCGATGGCGTTGTAATCGACCCCCTGGAGGTCGGACTTGGCTTCCAGGGCACGCGAAATACCCCCGGTCGTACCGTCGTAGGTATTGACGACGAAGCGGTCGTCGGGCGACCAGGTGTGGTAATGCAGGCGGTAGTACTCGCCGCTGTTATACCAGTCGCTGCCGCGCTTGGGGCACACCATCTCGTCGGTGGTCAGCTCCTGGAGGTACCACCGGTCGGCACCGATGTACCATTTCCAGTGGGTGAAGGGACGGCAAAGCACGGCATAGGTGCTTTCGGGCGAGGTGAAGAACGTATCGGGGGTGACTTCCGAGTAGAACTTCTCGTCGAGGTCGCAGGAAGGCGCGCAGAGGGCGGCAGCCCCGACCGTCACGGCAATTATATGTTTCAGTTTCATAATGGTTCTCGGTTTGGAATTAGAAGTTTAACTGCACGCCCAGCGTAAAACGGGTCGTCTGCGGGTACATCGTCGAGGTGTCGTTGACATACTCGAAACCGGGGTACAGGCCGTTGATGTTGACCTCGGGATTGAGGCCGTTGTAGTCGGTGAATACGGCCACGTCGCGGATGGTCAGGTAAAGTTTCGCAGACTGGATATAACGCGTCCATTTCCGCAGGTTGAACGTATACCCGAGGTTGATGGCGTCGATCTTGAGGAACGAGCCGTCGTCGAGCCAGTAGTCGCAGAGGATCTTCTCGTCCTTGATGTTGCGGTTGCGCGTGTAGGCCGACTTGAGGACGTTGAGCTGCGAATCGTTGGCCAGGCCGTAGTACATGTTCACCTGGCTGAAGACATCGTACCCGAGCCAGCTGCGCAGGAAGATCGACAGATCCCAGTTCTTGTACTTGAACGTGTGATCCCACGAGAGGATGACCTTGGGGATCGCATTGCCCACGAAATGTTTGTTCTCGGCCACGAGGTTCGACGTGCTGCCGTCGGTGGCCGGCACGATCTCGTTGTTCTTGTCGTAGATCAGCCACTTGCCGTTCTCGTCGAGCCCGGCGTACTTGTAGATGAAGTACTGCCCCAGCTCGAGGCCGTTCTGCAGGCGGACTGCCGTACCCGGGTTGCCCGGCGAGGGGAACTTCACTTCGTCGAGGAAGAACCCGTCGTCGCCCATGCTCTTGATCTTGGTCTTGTTATGCGACAGACGCAGGGTCGACGTATAGCGGAAATTCTTGCTGCGGACGATGTCCCCGCCCAGTTCGAACTCCCAACCCCTGTTCTCGAGGCTGCCGATGTTCTTCATCACCTCGTCGTGTACCATCGGAGGCATCGGGGCGTTGGCCAAATAGAGCATGTCGTCGACCTGGCGGAAGTAGAGGTCGAACTTACCCCAGAGGCGGTCGTTGAAAAGCGAGAAGTCGAGACCGAAGTTGAGCTCGGATTTCTCCTCCCACTTCAGGTCGGGGTTGATATTGCGGATCGAACCGTAACCGGGCTGCCAGACCCCGTTGGTGGGCCACATGTCGTTGGCTTTGTACATGCGGGTCGTATAGCCGTTCCCGAAGCCGTTGTTACCCGTGACGCCGTAACCCAGGCGCACCTTGAGGTCGCTGATCCAGCCGACGTCGCGCATGAACGCTTCGTTCGAGAGACGCCAGCCGCCCGAAACGGCCCAGAAATTACCCCAGCGGTTGTTCACGCCGAACTTCGAGGAACCCTCGCGGCGGAAGCTCACCGTAGCCATGTAACGGTCTTTATACGAATAGTTGGCACGCCCGAACATCGAGAGCAGGCGCTCGCGGGGATCCTTGTTCGAATCCATCGAGGCACGGCCGTCCGTGAGGTACGAACCCACGCCCATGTCCCACGGGCCGACGCCGTCGACCGGGAAGTCGTAGTTCGACATGCTGAAATCCTCGCCGCCCGCCTGCCAGAAGCTGTAACCGGCCACGACGTCGAGCGTATGGTCTTCGCGGAATACGCGGTGGTAGTTGGCATAGGCCTCGACCGAAACGCGGTTGTCCTTGCTGAACTTGTGCGACGCACCGCCGCGGCGGCTGTTGTCGATCGACTCCTTGTGGTCATGCGAAACGTAGGTATATTCCTGGTACTGGCGTTTGTCGATACCCACGGTTCCCTGCAGCGAGAGGCCCTTCATCAGGTTGATCTTCACAGTGGCGTCAGCCAGCAGCCACTGGTCTTTGCCGTTCTTCGTGCGCAGCATGATGTCGGCCACGGGATTGAAGGTCGTGCCGGAGATGCCGTTGCCGACCACGTTGTACTTGGAAGGGTTGGCCGGGTCGTAAAGCGGAATGGTGGGATTGAGGCCGAAGGCCATCTTGAAGATGCCCGACGAGTTGCGGTTGTCGCGCTCGGCCTCGCGGAACTGGGCGTTGGCGCGCACCTCGACCACGCCGTCGAAGAGGTTGAACCGGGCGTTGACACGTCCCGAATAGTCCTTGCGGTTGTCGCCGATGACGATACCCTTCTGGTTCTGGGCCATGAACGAAGTATAGACCTGGGCCACCTCCGTACCGCCGGCAATGCTCACCGTATGGCGCTGCGAAAAGGGCGCATCATTGGTCAGTTCCTTATACCAGTCGGTATCGGCGCCGTAGTCCTCGCCCAGGCCGTACTCGATATACTCGCTCGACGAGAGCAGCTCGGGGTACTTGCGGACGGTCTCGAACGAGAACTCGCCCGTATAGTTGGCCGTCACGCTGCCCTGCTTGGCGCGTTTGGTCGTAATGAGGATCACACCGCCGGCGGCACGCGTACCGTAGATCGCACCCGCCGAAGCATCCTTCAGCACGTCGATCGACTCGATGTCCTCCTGGTTGATCGCCCGCATGTCACCGCCCGGGATGCCGTCGATAACCACGAGCGGGCTCTGGCTGGCATTGACCGACGCGATGCCGCGCAGCTGGAAATCATTGCTGCTGTTGGGGCTGGCGCTGCCCGAGATGGTAAGTCCCGGAACCTTGCCCTGGAGCGCCGTGGCGATGGTCGAACCTCCCATGCCGGCCGTCAGGTCATCGCCCTTGATCGAGGTGATGGACGAAGTCACCGACTTCTTTTCCATCGTACCGTAACCGATCACCACGACGTCCTTGAGTACCTGGCTGTCGTCTTCCATGACGATGTCGATGACCGAACGCGCCCCGACATTCACGGTCTGCTCGGCATAGCCGATGAACGAGAATTTCAGCTGGCTGTCAGCCGCGGCATTGATCGTGTAACTTCCGTCGATGCCCGTGGTCGTACCCGTCGTCGTGCCGACAACCACCACGGTGGCGCCGATCAGCGGCTCGCCGGCCGTGTCGGTCACCTTGCCGCTCACCTGATTGCGGCTTTGCGCCTGTGAGGACAACGCAGACGCCGTCAGCACCAGGCAGAACACGAAACGCAGAAAATACCCTGCATAGGATTTCCCCGTATCTGCAAATCTGTTTTTCATATCTTTTTCTCTCTTGTTTTTCATTGATTTGTCACCGCAGGACTATTCGGCTGCGATTTTCGTCATCTTGACATTGTCGAGGGACCAGCGGTAATAACCCGATAATCCCTGCTGGGTGGAGCGGATGACGACCCGGGTTTCACCCGTAATCCCGTAAAGCTTCACGCTCATAGGTGTCCATTCCCAATGCTCTCCGGGCGTCATCGGCTCGCTCTCTTTTCCCTGATCGCCGTTTATGCTGCCGGGGCCCTCGAGAATGGCGACTGTGACGGTTACCGCGTCGGGCTTGCCCGTACCGTCGCCGCCAATATTCGATGCGGCCACGAACGTCAGTTCAATATCAGTGGCCTGCCCCTCGGGAATCGCAAGAGCCGGCAGGATGATTCCGGTCTGCTTGTCGCCTGCACCCATTTTGAGATAATCCGAGCAGGCGTAAATCGTCCGTAAATCGGGATTGAAATCGGTCAGTCCGGCATCGGAAAACGCTTTGTCTACTACGTATTGATCCTTGTTCACCTCCGTGTAGATATTGACCGCTCCCTTCTGCGTATGTTCGCCCACGCAGTCGGCACCTTTGAACTTCGAAGTCCAGTCGAACGGCTCGTCGTAATAGACATAGCCGACCTCCTTGCCGTCGTCGTCGAAGAGCGAGTTCTTCGCATTCTGGGCGACCCGGACAACGGTCTCCAGGCCGGTGAGCGAGGTCAGTATCTTCACCTCTCCGTTGCGGGGCGCACCCGTGGTGTTCTCGCCCACGGTGAGCGTCACCTCGGTCTGGCCCGCATCGCCCGAAGCCGGGCTGGGCGTCAGCCAGCCGTCGGACTGAGCCGTCCATGCCTCGGCCGCCGTGACGGTGAAGGTAAGCGGCGTGCGATCCTCGTCGGAGAATCCGAACTTATTGACTAAAAAACTGCTGACGGAAACCTTCAGTCCTTCGAGATTCTGGGTGACGGTGACGGTCGCCGTTTTCGAATCGGCCGTAACGGTGAACGTACCCGTACGTACTCCGTCGGTCGTATTCTGGGCGATATCCAGGTCGATGCTCTCGTCTCCGGGAGCACCCGAAGTCTTGACAGGGGTGATCCACTTGCTGTCGTCGGCGACGGATATTTCCCAGTCGCAGTTGGTGGAGATGAAGATCGCAGCCTTCTCGCCGGTTTCGAGCAGACCCGATTTCACGACGGTGATCTTCGCCGGCGTAACGGAAAGTGCATCGACCTTGAGTTTCTGCGTCACGGCTATCGTACGGCGCGTGCCGCCGTCGCCTTCGAAGATGATGAAACCGGTGCGATCCTCGCCCGTATTGTTCTCGTCGATGGAGAGGAAAATACGCACGCGGCCGCGGTCGCCTTCGGTATGGGTGAGGTGGATCCACTCCTCGACATAGGAGGCACGCCACGAGCGGTTCGTACCCAGGTCGAAATTGACCATTTCCCCTTCGGTGGTGAGGCCCGTGTATTCGACTTCGATCTCCTGGCGGGTAACCGAGAGGAACGCGTCGGGATCAGCGTCGTCGCACCCCGCAAAACCGAGGCCCGAGACGAGCAGCAGGGCGGATGCGGCCCTGAATAACATATGCTTGAAATTCATGTTGGTTCTGTTTATGATTATTGACACCTGTTAGTCGCGGGGAGCCTTGACCATCTTAATGTTGTCGAGGTACCAGCGGTGATAGCCCGACACACCGAACTGGGTGGAGCGGATAACGATCTGCGAGCGGTCGGTGACGCCGTAGAGCGTGACTTTCATGCTCACCCACTGGTTCCACGAGGTAACGCTCGACATGGAAAGCGACGCGCTCTGCTTCAGGGAGGGACTGTCGACCGTTCCGGGGCCTTCGTAAACCTCGACGGTCACCGCCGTGTCGTCGATACCGCGCAGTGTCATGCCGCTGCCCGTACCGTCAATCGAAACGACCGGAGCCGCGTCGAACGTCAGGGTAATCGTGGACGACTTGCCTTTCTCGATATATTTGCCCATGTCGATGGCAAGGCCGTTCTGCTGGTTGTTCTTACCCATCTTGAAGTAGTGCTTGGCCATGTAGAAGGCATTGCCGCCGTAATTGTACTCGCTGTACCCCATCTGCGTAAATTTGAGCTTGGCCGCAGCATGGTTGCGCACGGCCTGCGTGGAGCCCTGGTCGGGGAACTGCACCTGATCCTGGCCGCCGAACTGCTCGCACCACGAAAGGTCGTCGTCGAGATAAACATGGTCGATTTCCAGCCCGTCGTCGGTATCGGGGGCAAGCGTCTGGGTCACGGTTACGGTTTCGGAAAGCCCGCCGCTCACGACGGCGAGGTGCCCCACACGGATAGCTTCCGTCTCGTTGGGCTTGACATCAAGGACGACCGACACACGGCCTTTCCCGGTAGGTTTGTCGACCGAAAGCCAATCCGCATCGGAGGTAATGGCATACCCCCGGTTGGCCAGCACATCCAGCGTCGCTTTCGACCCCGTACTCAGCGTACCGGTTCGGATGACCTCCACGCTGACTTTACTCACGGTGAGTCTGGCTGCCGCATCTTCCGCTTTATCCTCGACACAGGACGGAAAACAGCAGGCACAACCCATCAGAAGCAACAAGTGTAAAAATGTTTTCTTCATAGATTAGCAGGTTTAGTTTGTGATATTATGGATTAGGAATTTTTAAAAAAAATTACAAATCGCAAGTCGGGAACACTGCGCAGCAACAAAAGTATCCATTTTAAAGGGGCAGGTAAAGAGCAACGACCGATAATATAGAAATTAAAATTTCGTATCTTATTGATAATAATTATTTTATAAATACACCGTACAGAATGTTATATAGATTCGGGAAGGCCGAAACCGGCATAAACGAGGCGATTCAGCACCGATTTCAGGCCGGATCGAAGCACGGATTCCGCAGTTCCGTCTTTTTTTCGAATTTCGCATCGAAATAAATCGAAACAAAACGATACATCCGCCGATCCGGCAGCCGGAAATCCGGCGACGGCCACCGGACAAGGGGAGAATAAAACAAGGAAGCGGGGATAACCGGGACACAAAAGCAGGCCGGAACCGGACGCGGCGGGCGCACGGTAAAAATGGTAGCATGAACCGTAATCGGGGTAACCGATAGTAGGTCAGGACATATTATCTTTGCATCGTGGAAACAGCCGTTTCCCCGAAAGGCGGGGAGCGGAGGGACTTGCGACACGAACGAACATGACAAAGGAACAAAAGACACAGGCTATCGAATTGTTATTCGCAGAAAAATGCTCGTGCGTAATCCGCAACGGGGATTCGATGCGGATATTCCGCGAACGGGGCGTGGCCGACCTCTTCCGGCTGCAGCACGAAGAGCCGCAACTGCTGCGGGGCGCTTTCATCGCGGACAAGGTCGTCGGCAAAGGCGCCGCGGCGCTGATGGTACTGGGCGGCGTGGAAGGGCTTTTCGCCGACGTGGTGAGCCGCCCGGCGTTGGAGCTGCTCGCCGGGGCCGGCATCGCGGTGGAATACACGGTCGTAGTGCCCAACATCGTGAACCGCGCCGGGACGGGCACCTGCCCCGTGGAGCAGCTTTGCGCCGGGGCGGCGTCGGCCGCCGAGTGCCTGCCGCTGATCGAAGGGTTCATGCAGAAAATGAAGGAACGACATGGATAGGTTAATGAAAAAATTGGGTTTGCTGGCGCTCTGCACGGGGCTGTCATTCGCGGTACACGCCGTGACGCCGCAGGCGGAAGCCCCGGCGGAGCAAAACGTGAAGATCGACTCGGTCGTCGTGACGGGGGCGCGCTATGCGTCGGACATCCGCCACCTGCCGATGACCGTGTCGGTGGTCGGCCGGGAGAAGATCGAACAAAGCTTGCAGCCTTCGCTGCTGCCGACCCTGACCGAGCAGGTTCCGGGGCTGTTCACCACCGCACGCGGGATCATGGGCTACGGCGTGTCGGACGGCGCCGCGGGAGGCATCTCCCTGCGCGGGCTGAGCGGAGGCTCGGGGCGGCTGATGGTGCTCATCGACGGGCACCCGCAGTACATGGGGCTGATGGGGCACCCGATCGCCGATGCCTACCAGTCGCTGATGGCCGAACGGGTCGAAGTGCTGCGCGGCCCGGCATCGGTGCTCTACGGTTCGAACGCGATGGGCGGCGTGGTGAACATCGTCACCCGCGGGATGCGCGAGGACGGCGTGAAGACTTATGCCGACATCGGCTACGGCTCCTATAACACGTTGCAGACGGAGGCGACGAACCGCATCCGCAAGGGACGTTTCACGTCGGTGGTCAGCGGCTCGTACAACCGCACCGACGGACACCGCGCCGACATGGGATTCGAGCAGTACGGCGGTTATGCCAAGCTGGGCTATGAGATTTCGCAGGCATGGAACGTGCGGGCCGACGTCAATGTGACGCACTTCAACGCCTCGCAGCCCGGGACGGTGACCAACCCGATGGCCGATGCCGACCAACGCATCACACGCGGCATGACTTCGCTCTCCGTGGAGAACAACTACGGCCGGACTTCCGGGGCCCTGAGCCTCTTCTACAACTGGGGCCGCCACCGGATCAACGACGGCTACACGGTCGATCCCAACGACACGAACAATCCGAAAGATTACCGTTTCAACTCACGGGACGACATGATGGGCGTATCGTGGTACCAGAGCGCCCGGCTTTTCAGGGGCAACCGGCTGACCGTCGGCGCGGACTACTACCGCTTCGGAGGCGAGGCGTGGAACAGATACGTCGGGGGAGACCGCAAGGGCGAGCGCTCCGACATCGCCGACAAGTCGCAGGACGAGGTGGCCGGCTACGTCGATTTCCGGCAGGACATCGGGGGCTGGCTGACCTTCGACGCCGGGCTGCGCGTCGACCACCATTCGCACATCGGGACGGAGTGGATCCCGCAGGCGGGGCTTTCGTTCCACCTGCCGCACACCATCGAGCTGAAAGCTTCGGCCTCGAAGGGTTTCCGCTACCCCACCATCCGCGAGATGTATATGTTCCCGCCGCAGAACCCCGACCTGAAACCCGAGCGGATGTGGAACTACGAGGTGGCCTATTCGCAGCGGCTGCTCGGCGGGCGGCTCACCTACGGCATCAACCTCTTCTACATAGACGGCGAAAACCTGATCGTCGCCGTGCCGCGCGAGGGGACGACGCCGCTGAATATGAACACCGGGAAGATCGACAACGCCGGCGTCGAGGCACAGGCCGCCTACCGCATTTCGGAGGCCTGGTCGGTCGCCGCCAATTACAGTTACCTGCACATGGAGAACCCCGTGATCGCCGCACCGGAGCACAAGCTCTACACCGAGGCCGGGTTTGCCCGGGGCCGCTGGTCGGTGACTACGGGCGTACAGTACGTCGCGGGGCTCTACACTTCGGTAAAGGCCAACGGCCGGGGCACGGAGAACACCGAGGATTTCGTGCTGTGGAACCTGCGGGCGTCGCTGCGCGTGAGCCGCTGCCTCACGCTGTTCGCCCGGGGCGAAAACCTGCTGGCGCAGCGCTACGAGATAAACGCCGGATACCCCATGCCGCGGGCGACCTTCATCGGCGGCATACGCCTGGATTTTTAAATACGGGCGGAAAACACTATTTTTGACACAATCAATAACGACAATATGGAAACAACGGCTGTAAAACTCTATTCGACGGGCTACCGCGAGGCGAAGACCTACCTCGCGGCGGCGCTCTTCGTGGCAGGCAACATCGTCCTGCCCCAAATCTGCCACCTCGTGCCGCAGGGCGGCCTGCGGTGGCTGCCGATCTATTTCTTCACGCTGGTCGGCGCCTACAAATACGGCTGGCGGGTGGGCCTGCTGACCGCCGTGCTCTCGCCGGCGGTGAACTCGGCGCTGTTCGGCATGCCCGCAGCGGCGATGCTGCCCGTGATCCTGCTCAAATCGGTGCTGCTGGCCGTCGCCGCAAGCCTCGCTGCATGGCGGGCAGGGCGCGTGACGCTGCCCCTGCTGGCGGGCGTCGTCCTCTTTTACCAGCTGTTCGGCTCGCTGGGCGAATGGGCCTGGACGGGCTCGGCGAAAGCCGCCCTGCAGGACATCCGCATCGGGCTCCCCGGTATGCTGGCACAGGTATTTGCAGGATACGCGGTGCTCAGGTACCTATTACGTAATTAACAATCCCGAGACATGACAAAAATGTATATGGTTTCGTTATTGTCGATCCTGCCTTTCACGGCCCCGGCCTGCGGATCAGCACAGGGCGGCGGAGAAGCGCCCGAGGCACCCAAGGTCTATTTCGTGCGGGACATCACGCCGGAGAATATGGTGCGCCTGTACGAGGCGCTGGAGCGTCCGGCGACGGGCAAGGTGGCCGTGAAACTCTCGACAGGGGAACCCGGCGGGCACAACTTCCTCAAGCCGGAGCTTATCAAGGATCTGGTGCAGAAGGTGGACGACACGATCGTCGAATGCAATACCGCCTACGGCGGCGGACGCGCCAGCACGGAAAACCACCTGAAGGCCGCCGCCGACCACGGCTTCACGGCCATCGCCCCGGTGGACATCATGGATGCCGAAGGCGAGGTAAGCTTGCCCGTGAAGGGCGGCAGGCACCTCAGGGAGAACTTCGTGGGGTCGCACTACCCCGCCTATGATTTCACGGTGGTGCTCTCGCACTTCAAGGGGCACGCCATGGGCGGCTTCGGCGGTGCGGTGAAGAACATCTCGATCGGCATCGCCTCGTCGGCGGGCAAGGCGTGGATACATTCGGCCGGGAAGACCAAGAATGCCGCCCAGATGTGGGGCAACCTGCCCGCGCAGGACGATTTTCTGGAGTCGATGGCCGAGGCAGCCAAGTCGGTGGCAGACCATTGCGGGGAAAAGATACTCTACATCAACGTGATGAACAACCTGTCGGTGGACTGCGACTGCGACGCGCACCCCGAAGACCCGAAGATGGGCGACATCGGCATCCTGGCCTCGACCGACCCGGTGGCGCTGGACAAGGCGTGCGTCGACCTGGTTTACGCATCGCCCGACCCGGGCAAGGTGCACCTGATCGAACGCATGGAGTCGCGCCACGGCATCCACACGCTGGAACACGGCGAAGCGATCGGGCTGGGCTCGCAGCAATACGAACTCGTGGAACTGGAATAGGATGGAGTACCGCATACTGGGGCGCACCGGACTGAAAGTCGGCGCCATCGCACTGGGTTGCGAGGGGTTCGCGGACAAGACGGCCGAAGAGGTGCGCGCCGATTTCGATTTCGCCATCCGCAACGGCATCAACTTCCTCGACCTTTACGCCTCGAACCCCGAGCTGCGCAGCAACATCGGCGCAGCGCTGGCGGGCAGGCGCGAGAAGTTCGTCATACAGGGGCACCTCTGCTCGGTATGGGAAGGGGGGCAGTACCTGCGCACGCGCGATCCGGAGAAATCGCTGGCGGCGTTCGAAGACCTGCTCGCACGGCTGGGAACGGACTATGTGGAGATCGGGATGATCCACTACGTGGACGCCGAGGCCGACCTGCGCGAGGTGCTCGACGGCCCGATCATGCGCCTGGCGCAACGGCTCAGGTCGGAAGGGCGCATCCGCCACATCGGCCTGAGCAGCCACAACCCCGTGGTCGCGCACATGGCGGCCCGGACGGGGCTCATCGACGTGCTGATGTTCTCGGTGAACCCCTGTTACGACCTGCTGCCGCCGAGCGACGACGTGGATACGCTCTGGGCGGACGAGAGTTACGCGCGGGAGCTGCACAACATCGACCCCGAACGGCAACGGCTCTACGAATTCTGCGAACGCGAAGGGATCGCCATCGACGTGATGAAGGCCTACGGCGGAGGCGACCTGCTGAGCGACGCCAACTCGCCCTTCGGACGCCCGATGACCCCGGTACAATGCCTCGAATATGCCCTGACGCGCCCCGGCGTAGCGGCCGTAATGGCCGGCTGCCGCAGCCGCGCCGAGATCGAAGCGGCACTGGCCTGGTGTTCGGCCACGGCCGCGGAACGCGACTACACGGGGGCGCTGGCCGGGCTGGACAAATTCTCGTGGGAAGGGCACTGCATGTACTGCGGGCACTGCGCCCCGTGTTCGGTGGGGATCGACATCGCCGGTGTGAACAAATACTACAACCTGACCCTGGCACAGCACGAGATACCGGAGACGGTGCGCGAACATTACAGGCTCCTGCCGCACCACGCCTCGGAGTGCATCGCCTGCGGCCGCTGCGAACGGAACTGCCCGTTCGGCGTCGACATCATCGGCCACATGCGGCTGGCGGCGGCGAAATTCGGATATTAGAATGACGGAACGAATCATAGCACAAAGACTCGGGATCGGCCTCCCGCAGGTGCAGGGCACGGTACGCCTGCTGCGCGAAGGCGCCACGATCCCCTTCATCAGCCGCTACCGCAAGGAAGCGACCGGCTCGCTCGACGAATTGCAGATCGGGGCGATCAAGGAACAACTGGACAGGCTCACCGAGCTGGAAGCCCGCAGGCAGACCGTCCTGGCAACCATCGAGGGGCAGGGCAAACTGACCGGGGAGCTCCGCAAACGGATCGAAGAGTGCTGGGACGCAGTGGAGTTGGAGGACATCTACCTGCCCTACAAACCCAAGCGCCGCACACGCGCCACGGCGGCCCGCGAACGGGGGCTGGAACCGCTGGCCGACATCGTCATGGCACAACGGGCACACGACCTTCTGCGTCAGGCGCAACGCTTCGTCACGGCCGAGGTAGCGACCCCCGAAGAGGCCATTGCAGGAGCCTGCGACATCATCGCCGAGAGGATATCCGAGGACGAACAGGCCCGCAACACCGTGCGGCGCACGATGGGACGCGAAGGGGCGGTGCACTCGAAGCTCGTGAAGGGCAAGGAGGCCGAGGGAGCGAAGTATTCGGACTACTTCGACGCCGCGTCGCCGCTGCGCAGCATCTCGTCGCACCGGTTCCTGGCCATGCGTCGCGGCGAAGACGAGGGGATACTGCGCATCTCGATCGATGCCGACACGGAGCGCATCACCGAAGCGCTCTGCCGCCGGTTCATACGTCCCGGATCGGCAACGCGCACATATATGGAGGCCGCCGTGGCCGACTCGCTCAAGCGGCTCATCCGACCGTCGATAGAGACCGAGCTGCTCGCGGCCGCCAAAGAGAAGGCCGACGACGAGGCGATCGGGGTATTCGCCGAAAACCTGCGGCAGCTGCTCCTTTCGGCGCCGCTGGGGCAGAAGCGCGTGATTGCCATCGACCCCGGATTCCGCACGGGCTGCAAAGTCGTCGTCCTGGACTCACAGGGCAACCTCGTGCACAATACGACCATCTACCCGCACCCGCCGCAGGGCCGCTATGCCGAAGCGGCGGAAACGCTGCGGGCGCTGGCGGGGAAATACAGGGCCGAGGCCTTCGCAATCGGCGACGGTACGGCGGGGCGCGAAACCGAGCAGCTGGTGCGCGGCCTGGGACTGGACGGAGCCGTGGAGATATTCATGGTCAGCGAGGACGGCGCATCGGTCTACTCGGCGTCGGCCGCGGCGCGCGAGGAGTTTCCCGATTACGACGTGACGGTGCGCGGCTCGGTGAGCATCGGCCGGAGGCTGATCGACCCGCTCTCGGAGCTGGTGAAGATCGACCCCAAGTCGATCGGCGTCGGGCAATACCAGCACAGCGTCGACCAGGGAAAACTCAAGGCCAGGCTCAATACGGTGGTCGAAAGCTGCGTGAACAGGGTCGGGGTGAACATCAACACCGCCTCGAAACACATCCTCACCTATATTTCCGGACTGGGGCCGGCGCTGGCGGAGAACATCGTGGCGTACCGCGCCGCGAACGGCGATTTCAAGAGCCGCAAAGAATTGCTCAGGGTGCCGAGGCTGGGCGCCAAGGCCTACGAACTGGCCGCGGGTTTCCTGCGCATCGTCGGCGGGCAGAATCCGCTGGACAACAGCGCCGTGCATCCCGAATCGTACCACATAGCCGAGCGGATGGCCGCCGACGCGGGCGTGACGGTCGACAGGCTGCTCGCCGACAAGGAGCTGCGCAGGGGCATCAAACCCGAGAGATACGTGGACGGACAGGTCGGGATTCCGACCGTGACGGACATCGTCGAAGCGCTGGACAAGTGCGGCCTCGACCCGCGCGAACAGCTGCAGGCCTTTTCGTTCGACCCGAACGTACGTACGATCGGCGACCTGCGCGAAGGGATGACGCTGCCGGGCATCGTCACCAACATCACGGCCTTCGGGGCTTTCGTCGACATCGGGATCAAGCAGGACGGGCTGGTGCACATTTCGCAGATGGCCGACCGCTACGTCGCCTCGCCGGCGGAGGTCGTGCACCTGGGACAGCAGGTCGAGGTGCGGGTCACCGGGATCGACACCGCCCGCGGGCGGATTTCGCTCTCGATGCGCAAATAAAGCGGGGAGCGAACGGGCGCGGACAGGCAGGAGGTTTGACGCTCACCGGGTTGCGGACGGGCGTCCCGGAAAAGGAAATGCAGGGCCGGAATGTCCCTGCATTTTTTGTTTACAATTTGTTCATTAATTGCCCGCACGCATATTTGCGATCCGGGAAAGTATGTCTACATTTGTTCCGGAGCAAGGTTCCCCGCCGGCGGCTGCCGGCACGGGATCAAAAGGGAACTCCTGTGAGAATCAGGGGCTATTCCCGTAGCTGTAAGCCTCGATTGCGTTCCGCACTCTCTTGAGCCACTGTCCCCCGGGACGGGAAGGCGTGCGGATGGGGCGAGCCAGAAGACCTGCCTTGCGAGCTGCGACATCCGCCTTCGGGATTTAGGGCGGTGCCCGGAACAGATATTTACACCGAACAATTCAGGGGTAAGGACATGGCTGTCCTGCGTATTACGCAGGCGGAGATGCCGCCTCCGTACGGCAAGACTTACAAACAAATACAGATACATTATGGGCATTTCGGAAATTTACATCGTCAAGCGCGACGGCAAGCGCGCCCCCTTTTCGCTCGAGAAGATCAAACGCGCGATCAGCAAGGCATTCCTTTCGGTAGGCGGATACGCCACCGACGACGACCTCACGTCGGTACTCAGCCGCGTACATATCTCCGACGGCATGAATGTCGAGGAGATACAGAACCAGGTCGAGGTGGCGCTCATGGCCGAACGCTATTTCGCCGTGGCCAAGAGCTACATGCTCTACCGCCAGAAGCACACCGAGGATCGCGAAGACCGCGAAAAACTCGAATTCCTGATCAACTACTGCGATGCCTCGAACCCCGCGACGGGTTCGAAATACGATGCCAACGCCAACGTCGAGAACAAGAACATCGCCACGCTGATCGGCGAACTGCCCAAACAGAACTTCATCCGGCTCAACCGCCGGCTGCTGACCGACCGCATCAAGGAGATGTACGGCAAGGAACTCTCGGACAAATACCTCCGCCTGCTGAAAGACCACTTCATCTACAAGAACGACGAAACGTCGATGGCCAACTACTGCGCTTCGATCACGATGTACCCGTGGCTGCTGAACGGCACGCTCTCGGTGGGCGGCAACTCGACACGCCCGACCAATCTCAAGTCGTTCTGCGGCGGCTTCGTCAACATGGTCTTCATCGTATCGTCGATGCTCTCGGGCGCCTGCGCCACGCCGGAGTTCCTGATGTATATGAACTATTTCATCGAACAGGAGTACGGAGAAGATTACTACAAGCGGGCGGACGAGGTGGTCGACCTCTCGAAAAAGCACCGGACGATCGACAAGATGATTACGGACTGTTTCGAACAGATCGTCTACTCGATCAACCAGCCCACGGGGGCGCGTAACTTCCAGGCCGTGTTCTGGAACGTGGCCTATTACGACCGCTACTATTTCGAAAGCCTGTTCGGCGAATTCGTATTCCCCGACGGGACGAAGCCGCACTGGGAATCGCTGTCGTGGCTGCAAAAGCGTTTCATGACGTGGTTCAACCGCGAGCGCACGAAGACCGTGCTGACCTTCCCGGTCGAGACGATGGCCCTGCTGACCAGGGACGGCGACGTGATGGACAAGGAATGGGGCGACATCACGGCGCAGATGTACTCCGAGGGGCACTCGTTCTTCACCTATATCAGCGACAACGCCGACTCGCTGTCGTCGTGCTGCCGCCTGCGCAACGAGATACAGGACAACGGGTTCAGCTACACGCTCGGCGCCGGCGGCGTATCGACCGGTTCGAAGAGCGTGCTGACGATCAACCTCAACCGCTGCATCCAGTATGCCGTGAAGAACGGCATGCACTACCTGACCTACCTCGAAGAGATCGTCGACCTGGTGCACAAGGTGCAGACGGCCTACAACGAGAACCTCAAGGATTTGCAGGCCAAGGGGATGCTGCCCCTGTTCGACGCGGGCTATATCAACCTCGCGCGCCAGTACCTCACGATCGGCGTCAACGGGCTGGTCGAGGCGGCCGAGTTCCTGGGCATCCCGATCAACGACAACGACGACTACGTCGGTTTCGTACAGGGCGTACTGGGGCTGATCGAGCGCTACAACAAGAAGTACCGTTCGAAGGAGCTCATGTTCAACTGCGAGATGATCCCGGCCGAGAACGTGGGCGTGAAACACGCCAAATGGGATCGCGAGGACGGCTACGTCGTACCGCGCGACTGTTACAACTCCTATTTCTATGTCGTCGAGGACGAATCGCTGAACGTGATCGACAAGTTCAGGCTCCACGGCCGCCGTTATATCGACCACCTCACGGGCGGTTCGGCGTTGCACATGAACCTCGAAGACCACCTTTCGAAGGAGCAGTACCGCCACCTGCTGCGCGTAGCGGCCGCCGAGGGATGCAACTATTTCACGTTCAACATCCCCAACACGGTATGCAACGAGTGCGGGCACATCGACAAGCGCTACCTGAAGGAGTGCCCCGAGTGCCACGGCGACAACCTGGACTACCTGACCCGCGTGATCGGCTACATGAAACGGGTGTCGAACTTCTCGGCCGCGCGCCAGAAGGAGGCCGCACACCGCTATTACGCCAAAGCGGAGTAAACGGACGATGGTCAGATACCACAATTTCGACATCGTATTCGCGGAAATACCCTGCGAAACGACGCTGGCGATCAACATCACCAACTGCCCCAACCGCTGCCGCGGGTGCCACAGCCTGCACTTGCAGGCCGACATGGGGCGGGTGCTCGACGAGGCGGAGCTGTGCGGGATACTCGCCCGCTACGGGCGCTCGGTGACCTGCGTCTGTTTCATGGGCGGAGACGCCGCACCGCATGAGATCGCCGCGCTGGCCGACGTCGTGCGGCAGAAATTCCCGGTGCTGCACACAGGCTGGTATTCGGGACGCGCCCGGCTGCCGGAGGGGCTGCGGCCGCAGTCGTTCGACTACATCAAGCTGGGAGGCTGGGTCGAGGAGCTGGGGCCGCTGACGTCGCCGACGACCAACCAGCGCCTTTACAGGGTCGGAAAGGAAGGCGCCATGCAAGACATCACGGAGCTGTTCCGGCGCAGGCCATAGGTTTTTTCCGGGCGCCCCGGAGGAGTTGTCCGCCCCCCCCCGGGAAACCCGGCGCAGAAACCCTACGGGCATCACGGTGTAATTTTTTCGGCCCCAACAATGGCGGTTTGCCCGAAATGGACTATTTTTGCCCTCGTTATGAAGACCAGACAAGAGCTGACGGAAGTCCTCGACTTCATTGCGGAATATGCGACTTACCTGCTCGGATCGGGCGTGCACACCTCGCGCGTGATCCGCAACTCGCAGCGTATCGGAGCCTCGCAGGGGGTCGACCTCCAGTTGTCGAGTTTCCAGAAAAGCACGATCATCACCGCCCACGACGAAGAGAGCGGCGAGGCCATCACCCGCGTAGTGAAGATCCCGGCGCTGCCGGTCAGCTTCGAGCGCAACTCCGACCTGAGCGCCCTGAGCTGGGATGCGCTGGACGAAGGGCTTCCGCTCTCCGAAATCCGGAAGCGCTACGACGAACTGACTGCAAAACCGCGCATAGACCCAATCTTCGTCCTGCTGACCGTGGGGCTGGCCAACGCCTCGTTCTGCCGGCTGTTCGGGGGCGACTGGATCGCCATGGGCATCGTCTTCACCTCGACGCTCGTGGGTTTCGCCGCCAAACAGCGTATGCAGGCACACGGCGTGAACCACTTCCTGATCTTCATCATTTCGGCTTTCATGGCGTCGCTGTGCGCCTCGGCAGCCCTGAGGTTCGACTGTTCGGCGGAAACGGCGCTCGCGACGAGCGTCCTGTTCCTCGTCCCCGGAGTACCGCTCATCAACGGCGTGATCGACATCGTCGAGGGGCACATTCTGATCGGGTGCAGCCGCCTGATCAACGCCCTGCTGCTTATCATCTGCATCGCCATCGGCCTGTCGGCGACATTGTTAATGGTTAAAGACGGATTACTATGATCGCTGCGGACATCCTTCTCGACGGGCTCTTTGCAGCCATCGCGGCCATCGGTTTCGGCGCCGTTTCCGACCCGCCGATGCGGGCTTTCCCCCGTATCGCCCTGCTGGCGGCCATGGGGCACGCCCTGCGGTTCTGCCTGATGCACTACTTTTCAGTCGACATCGCCACGGCCTCGCTGTTCGCCTCGATCAGCATCGGGTTCGGCAGCCTGTGGCTGGGGCGCGGCATCCGCTGCCCGATGACGGCCCTCTACATCCCCGCCCTGCTGCCGATGGTTCCCGGCATCTATGCCTACAAGACCGTCTTTTCGCTCATCATGTTCCTGCAATCGCTCAACGACCCGGGGGAGGGGTTGCAATACATGCAGCAATTCTTCCTCAACGCAACCGTATCGCTGAGCGTGATCGCACTGCTGGCAGCGGGGGCTACGCTGCCCATCTTCGTATTCAACCACCAGGCATTCTCGCTCACGCGGCGCCGCAAGCATACCGACAAATAACGATCCATGGAAATCTTCTGGAACACCATCGCCTCCTATAACGCCGCGACATGGCCCGTACAGATCCTACTGACGCTGGTTGCGGCCACACTGACGCTGCTGCTCTACCTGCGCCCGACGCCCGGGGTACGCATCGCCATGAAGACCTTTATGGCGATGCTCAATTTCTGGATCGCAGGTATCTATTACCTCTTATACGGCGAACAACGCGAGCACAACGACATGCTGGCGCTCTTCTGGGCGATCATGGGGTGCATCTGGGTATACGACCTGGTTGTGAAACACGCTTCGCTCCAACGCACGCACAACCATACAGGCTTCGCGCTGCTGCTGTTCGCCATGCCGCTCGTCTACCCGCTCTTTTCGCTGGCGCTGGGACGTACGTTCCCGATGGTCACCACGCCCGTGATGCCGTGTTCGGTCGCCGTGTTCACCATCGGGCTGATGCTGGCCTTTTCGGAGCGGATCAACATCGTGCTGGCCATGTTCCTCTGCCACTGGGCGCTGATCGGGCTCTCGAAGGTCTACTTCTTCGGCATCCCCGAGGACTACCTCCTGGCATGCAGCATCGTGCCGGCACTCTACATCTTCTTCCGCGAATATATCCGCAGTAACGAGGGCCGGCCGACAAAGCCTTCGCCCCGGGTACTGAACGCACTGCTGGTGGTATTGTGCATCATCATCGGCGCCTCCTTCGCCTTCACGATGCTGCACCAGCTCAACCTCTTTACGGATGTCTGACAGCCGAAGGAAATCCGCCGCACGAACTGTTCCAACCAAACTTTCCAAACGGTAGCTGCATGTGCCTGAAAGCAGAACGCAGGATTTACCGTGTGCCTAACGGCAAGGTTGTGTTTTCGTAAACGAAACAGGGGCTTGCGGGATTGTCAGTGATCCCGCAAACCCTTGTTCGTTCGGATGATTGGCCGCTTATTGCCGTTCGCTCAACTCTTTATAAAGCTCCAGCCGCAAGCCGCAGTAGTTTTCGATGATATGGCCCATTTTTTCGACGCGTTGCAGGTGCATTTCCAATTCCTGCGGCGCAACATCGAAACCAATGTCGTAGCGTGCCTTTACCAGAAAACTCTTCAGGCGCGGCAGCGTGAAGATATTTTCGATATGGTTATCGTCTAAAACCAGCATCAGCTGCGTCGAGAGCGTCCGCATCCGTTCGTGCATCACGACCGGATCGTGAATATCGAACTCCAGCCCGTGATAAACATAATAGAGAGTGTGATAAAAGTAGACTGCAGCCTGCGCCATGAACAAAGCCGCCAGACGCATATTGCGGCTTTCGCTGAAGGCGTCCTGCGCCTGTTCGATCAATTCGTTGCCCAGCATCCGGAACGTATCGAAATGAAATTTGGCGTCCGCATAGGCTGCGGCAAAGTTGATCGGGTGTTTCGGGCGGCGGAAATGGCAGTGGTCGCTGCAATAGAGCAATTCGCCCTCGGAGTGTGCAAAGTAGAGGAATGGTGTTTTATTCGACTCGACATAGCTCAAAGGCATAATGTAGAGGTTGATATAGGTGATCTCGCGCCTGCTGTACGGCACTTTGTAACGCAGGATGCGTTTTGCCTGAATCCAATTGTATTCGGGCGTTTCCCGCACGACCATCAGCAAGTCATAGGCCATGGCGTCGCTATGGTGTGTACCGCCGACCAATTTCCCGAAAAGCAGAATATATTCGGGGTTGAAATAATCTTCCGTCAGGCTTTGGACGATCCGGGCGGCTTCGGCGGGATTGTAGAGTTTTTCCGTTGGTTGTTCGGGTTGCGGTTCTGGCTTTGGAGCGAGTTGCCCGGTCGGCTGTTCCGGAGAGGGTACGGGCTGTTGTTCGGCTTGGGTGTTTTCGGGGGTTATGTACTGTACAGACTGTTCCTGCACGGGGTTTTGATTCGTTTCCATTTAATTGATTGTTAGAAATTTGACATAATGAGGGCTGTCCTTATCGTGCGGCATCGCACAACAAAGAGAATAGAGATTTGGTTAGCAGTTACTTGCTAATCCGGCGGGTGGAAATGGAAACGAATCGAGAGGTTGCATGGCGGAAACCGCCTGCGGCTGGCCTTGCGGCGTGCCTGTACCGGAGTACGGACATGATGCATTGTTCGCATAAAGATAAAAATATGCGCAGCTGCGAACAATACATCACTCTTTTACAAGCTCAGCAAAGTGCCGTTCGCGGGTCGCTAAACCCCAACGGCTCTGCGCATACCTTTAATATGGTTGCTTTGCTGGCTACCACGTAAAAGAATTTTATAACATATTGTTCGCAGGGGCAAAGGTAGGAAAAATTTGATAATTAGAATATTTTACACAGCCTTAATATTTTAAAAGATCTTTCTATTAGACCAAAAGAGAATATCAAGCCACGAGACCGAAAAGGAGTTTATGAAATATATCAAGGGTTCAGAAGAAGAAACTACACTGGAATTTGCAAAACCTCCATATTTCAAGAATTGTATATGTATTTTTTCACATAAATAGAAATCATTTTTAGTTTTATGCATTATCTTTGTATAACAGACTACAACTATTAAACACTATAAAACAGCATAATAAATGCAAATCAATTTAAACATTTTTTGCATTAAACTATTTTATTTATAATTTTGTACCACTAATCAGCCAAATATATGTCGGTCAATGTCAGCCAAAACGTACAAGCAATTCGAAAAAAATTAGGTTTTTCTGAAGAGCAGGTGTCCACTTATTTAGGAGTGACAAGGTCTGTATTAAGAAAATATGAAAGTAATACAGATAGTATTCCTTTTGATGTTTTTGATAAATTAAGCAATCTGTATGGTGTAGATATGTCTGTATTTTTCGAGGAAAATATGGATGATTTTCAACAATCATTAGTTTGTGCATTCCGTACAGATGGTATTACCCCTGAAGATATGCATACAATTGCCAAATTCAAGAGCATTGTCAACAACTACCTTAAAATGTGTAATCTTTTAAAATAATGGCAAGGCCACTATCAATAACGTTAGAAATTGAGGCTAACGAATTGAGGCGCCGTATTGCATTGGGAGATACGGCACCCGTTGACACAAGAAAAGCATTACAGCAATTAGGTGTTTTGTGTGTATTTATGCCTATGCAAGAAACTTTTTCTGGAATGTGCTTGAAACATAAAGAGAAAAGATTCATGCTTGTAAATTCAAAAGTCGCACTTGGTCGTCAACATTTTACTATTGCACATGAATTATATCATTTATTTATTCAAGAGGAATTTTCTTCGCAGATTTGCCCTCAATCCTCTTCTGACCCGGTTGAAAAGCAAGCAGATTGTTTTGCAACCTTTTTTCTTATGCCTAGAAATGGTGTGATTGAAGAGTTCAAAAAACTTGGAATGAAATATACTGCCGATGTCAATATAGCTCACGTTCTTTACCTACAACAATATTTCGGAGTTTCATTCCAGTCAATGATCTATCGTCTAAACAACTTGACCCTGATTTCCGACAAGCAGAAAGAAACTTTTTTACTATACCAACCAACCGCTGTTGCAAGGGAGTATGGATATAGCACAAGTCTTTATACGCCAACAAACGAGAAAATAGTTTTAGGAGACTATAGTGCCAAAGCACAATCTTTATTCAACAAAGAACTGATTTCAGAGGGACATTTAATTGATCTACTCTCCGAAATAAAACTAGATGAATAATGTCACAACAAGTTCAGATCGTTTTAGATTCGGATGTTATTATCCATTTTATAAAAGGGAACTGCTTAAGTATCTTACCCAAGATTCTACCTCAATATAAATATGTCATATTAAGTATAGTATACGACAGAGAATTATCCAGAGACTCATCTACAAAAGCACAGATAGACAATCAAATACGGCTTCTGAAGAATATACAAATTATCCCTTGGAAACCAGATTCTAACATTATAAAAGAATTTGCCCGGCTCAACAAAACAAAAGGTACAGGTGAATCAGCTTGTTTGGCATATTGCAAATTTCATAATAATGTTTTGGCAAGCAGCAATTTAAAAGATACAAAAGAATACTGCCGAACAGAAAATATTACATATTTGACAACTTTAGATTTTTTGTGGTATGCAAAGAAAAATAAAGTAATGACCGAAAAAGAATGTAATGATTTTATTCAAACGGTCATATCAAAAAACAGTATTTTACCAAATATCTCTATCACAATATACACACCAACCATTAATTTTTTATAGTATTCAATAGGTCTTGTGTCCCGATTTCTACGAAAACCCTACTTCGTTACTTTCAACTTTCAGTATGCATGACAATCCAAAAAACAAAACACCGTTGTAGATTACTACAACGGTGTTTTAGTGAGGTCTGAAGCGGACGCCATAAAAATTAATTGATATTAATTTATTCTTGTCTTATTTAATTTGTATTTCAGTATATTATGCGAATATCTTGTTAGTTGCGAGGTCTGGAAATTTTAGAAAATTCCATCGATGTATGACAAATGTATTACAAAAATAATTACATTTGCAACGAATAATATCGACGATTATGGCAACTTTTTGTTATCGCATTCGCTCGACGCAGAAAAACAAGCTGGTCAAGGTTCAAATACTATTTACGGGCGGACGCAGAAACCAATTCTACGTTGACAGTCAGTATTTGGTTTTGACTGATGCGTGGGATAGTAAGCGACAGGCTGTTAAAAGTCGCTATGCCTTTACTGATGATTTCACCGAGCAGCAGGGGCGGGAATTGATGAAGAATCTGTCGGAGCTGCGCAGTTTCATCCTCGGCGAAATGGCGAAAGACCCGGAACATGCGATGACGAAAACGAAGCTGGAAAAGATTGTTTACAGCTTCCACCATCCACGCAGCGCATCAAGCGGCCGCGGCATACGCAGTCGGGAATCGCTGACAGACTACATAGCTCGTTATACGCGCGAAATGGAGGCCGGCACAAGGCTCAATATTCACAAACTGCGCTACGGAGCATCGACGATCAAGAACTACAAGGGTTTCATCGTTCAGTTCGACGAGTTCTGCAAAGCAAAACGAAAGCGGTTCGACTTCGGCGATATCGACTTGAAATTCTACGACGATTTCGTAGCGTGGTTTACGACGAAAGATTATTCGATTAATACCATCGGTCGCCATGTCAAGGAGCTGAAAATTATCATGCGGGCTGCGCGCGAAGAGGGATTGCACAACAACGGCTTGATTGAAAGCCGCAAATTCCGTGTGCTGACAGCCAATGTCGAGAATATCTATCTGACCGAATCGGAAATCCGCGCTATTGCTGACCTCGATTTGTCGAACAACAAACACAAAGATATTGCCCGCGATGTATTTTTGGTCGGTTGCTATACGGCACAGCGGTTCAGCGACTACTCGACTATCAACGAGGGCAATATCCGCACGTTGGAAAGTGGGCAACGGGTCATCGACCTCAAGCAGCAGAAAACAGGCAATCACGTCGTCATCCCCATTCGGCCCGAATTGCAGTCAATACTGGACAAGTACGAAGACCGGTTGCCGAAGGCCTACGAACAAAAAGTGAATAAATTCATCAAGGAGGTCGCACGCGAAGCGGGTATTACGGAGAAAATCGAAGTATCATATGTCGAGAATGGGGAAAAGAAGACGCACTTAGTCGATAAATGCGACTTGGTAAAGACCCACACGGCTCGCCGCAGCGGAGCAACGAACATGTATCTGGCGGGCATTCCGACCATCGCCATCATGAAAATCACGGGCCACAAGACCGAAAAGGAGTTCATGAAATACATCAAGATTACCGAAGAGCAGACCGCCATGGAGTTGATGAATCATCCGTATTTCAGCGGCAGGTAATTCGAAATGTTACCGCCGTAAAATTTACCGCGGTAACAAAATGTCAAACAAATTCCGGCATGGACGGTTGTTGCTCCTATTATTCGCAAATAAATTGTAACTTTACAGAAAATTAGAAATATATGACGGTTGAGGAACTGACAAACATACTCGATTCATTACTGAATCTACCTGCGGAAACGGAGGTGGTGGAGTTTAAGAAAGCGTCCAATGGGTTCGGAGATCAGGAGCTGGGACAATACTTCTCGGCATTGAGCAACGAAGCCAATCTGAAAGGCATATCGCACGCATGGCTGGTTTTCGGCGTGGAGAATCATACGCACGAGGTTGTCGGCAGCCAATACAAGAATAGCCGTCCGGCGCTCGATGCGATGAAGAAAAAGATCGCCGATCAGACTACGGGCCGGCATACTTTCGTCGAGATACATGAATTGCGGTACAAGAACGGCAAAAGAGTTGTGATGTTCGAAATACCGCCTGCCCCGCAGGGTATTCCAATCGATTATCAGGGCCATTATTACGGTCGTGACGGAGAATCCTTGCAGGCGTTGAGTATGGACAAAATCGAGAGAATAAGAAATCAAGCCAAATTGAAAGATTGGAGTGCGGAGATAATCGAAGACGCTTCATTGGAAGATCTGGATTCGGCGGCTATTAGCAAGGCAAGAGAGCTATACACGAACGCCCATAAGGACAAGGCCGACGAGATTGCATCGTGGGACGACACGACCTTTTTGAATAAGGCGAAACTGACGATTCGAGGGAAAATTACCAATACGGCAATCGTGCTGCTCGGCAAAGAGGAAAGCGAGCATCTGATCTCTCCTGCAGTAGCCAAAATCAAATGGATTTTGCGCGGACAAAACAATATCGAGCGCGACTATATGATTGCCTCCTGTCCGTTCATTCTGGCTGTTGACAGAATATACGACAAGATTCGCAATCTGAAATACCGCTACATCAATCCGGAATATAAAACACTCTTTCCCGAAGAGATCGACACCTACGAGCCGTATGTCATTCGCGAGGCATTGAACAACGCTATCGCCCATCAGGATTATACGCTCGGCGGTCAGATCAACGTGGTGGAATACGACGACAAGCTGGTATTCTCGAACAAAGGGTCGTTCATCCCGGGCAATATCGAACGAGTGCTCGTCAGTGATGCTCCCGAGGAGCGATACAGAAATCAATTTCTGGCAACAGCCATGGTGGGACTGCAAATGGTCGATACGATTGGTAGTGGCATCCGTAAGATGTACAATTATCAAAGACAGCGACTGTTTCCTCTGCCGGACTACAATTTGGCCGACAATCGCGTCGAAGTTACCATAACGGGCAAAATCCTCGATATGAACTATGCCAATATTTTGGCAGGAAATAGCGATTTGAACCTGCTCGATATCGAGTTGCTGAACCGTGTGCAGCTGGGGAAACCGTTATCCGACGAAGAGATTGCCCGATTGAGGAGCAAACGCCTGATCGAAGGCCGCAAGCCTAAAGTCTATATTGCGAAACATATAGCCCAAAAGGTTGGGCAGAAAATTGAGTATTCGGAGCATAAAGGACTTGGAAATAAGAGTTGCGAAGAGTTTTTGATGACGGCATTGCGCGATCACAAATCATTGTCGCGCAAAGAAATCGATAAGCTACTGTGGAATCTCCTTTCCGACCTGCTTACAGACAGACAGAAAAAAGATAAGATTACGAATCTTTTGGCAAAATTAAAGAGGCATGGCAAGATAAGAAACGAATCGCAAGGCCCGAATTCAGATTGGTTCAATGTTTAATTTTTACACGCTTTTACACGCTTTTTTACATACTTATTTCTTTTGATGTTTTGCTTATATGCTGTGTATTAGGCGATTAAAAGCGTGTAGAAATGTTTGGGTAGAGAGAAAATATACCCCCCCTAAAAAATATAGATAATGCCTCGTCGTCGCAAAATAGAAATCAAAGCCTCCGAATTGGCGTGTTTCAATACGCTGGTTGAAGCATTGCGTTCTCGGCCGGAGTTTGCGGATTTCGACCCGGCAAGTTTGCGCGTGTGGGCATACGAAAGTTATGAACAAGAACTGAAAAACGCGGATAAAGCGATTCGGCATTTTGACCGCTGGCTATATATCTGCAAGGACAAAAACGAGCTGCCGGCATTCGACGGCGGGCGGCTGATGAACAAAAAGGAGTTGGCCGCCGCATTGGGTATCACCCGTCCGACACTCTACCGTTGGCTGAGTAGCAAGTGGTTCGAGGGCTGTCGCGACGAACGGATGTCCCGGGATGAATATTACTCTTCATCTGCCGTTCGCGAAGCGCTGCAAAGATATCTTGCCAGAGGACAAAACGAATAACACTTAGGAAACCGCCAATCCGTTTTACAGGGAGCACGAATCGTTGCTCCCTGTTTTTTATGATTTTTAATCACTTTACACGCTGGGATTTTATGGCGCAAATCTCCGCAATTTATGGAAATCCGCCTCAAAAAACGGGATAATTATCCGTGGATTGTCCTAACTTGACATCGTGTGTCTTCGAAGTGTCTCCGCCTTGTAACACAATTACTTATTTTAGTTAGTTTCGATAAACCTTTTCCTTTGCAGCGTTAAATCGCAAGAATTATGGCAAAGGAAATCTATCTGAACGGCATGACCGCCGACCAACTCTCGGAGATGATTCGGGAGTCCCTGCGCGACGAGCTGCAACGGCTGCGTCCCATACATCCGAAAACCGACACGAAGTATTTCACGCGGCACGAAACCGCCCGCCGTCTGCGCATCTCGCTCGTGACGCTCACCGACTGGGTGAACCGCGGCAAGATCCGCGCCCACAAAATCGGCGGGCGTGTCCTGTTTCGCGACAGCGACGTCGAAGCAGCTTTGAACCGAATCGTTCCCATTAAATAATTCAGTGAAAGAATAAATATTCCTCTTCTCACGGAACATAGATTGTTATGAAAACGATTCATGCTATCAAATGCCTTTCGATTCGAGCCTATCTCGCCGAACGAGGCTTGCACCCGACCAAAGACAATCCGCGATACGGACTTTACCTTTCACCGCTGCGCGAGGAACGGACGCCGAGTTTCAAGGTGGACTATGCGCAGAACCTATGGTATGACTTCGGGCTGGGTGCGGGCGGTTCGATTATCGACCTCGTGATGCGATTGGAACGGTGCGATTTCACGCAAGCCCTCCGGTTCCTCGGCAGCGGTGAAAGAACACCGATAGCCGCTCCCGTGCCGTCGTCGGTTCTGCCGACCGTTCCCGTGCTCCGCTTGCTTTCCGATATCCCGCTCCGTCATCCGGCATTGGTCGGCTATCTCTCGTCGCGAGGAATCGACCCGGATATGGCTTTCGGCTATTGCCGAGAGGTGCACTATGCAATCAAAGGCAGGGAGTATTTCGCGGTTGGATTCCGCAACGATGCCGGAGGATGGGAACTGCGCTCCGAACGTTTCAAGGGCGGCGTATCGCCCAAACATATTACGACAATTGACAACCGTTCCGATACTGTCCTCGCATTCGAGGGATTTATGGATTTCATCTCCTATCTCTCGATGGAAAAGCAATTGCAAACCAATGCCGCAGTTCTGAACTCGGTTGTCAACCTGCCGAAAGCGATTCCGTTTCTCGACCGGCATGCGACGGTTCATACGTTTTTCGACAACGACGAAGCCGGTTGCAGAGCGACGGCCGATTTGAAACGGCTATGCCCGAACAGCTCCGTTATCGACCGGTCGCATCTTTATCGGGAGCATAAGGATTTGAACGAGTATTGGCAGGCGAAACAGTCCCGACAACATATTGCGCCCAAACGCAAGCGGGGTATGAAAATGTAGTAAGGCAAGTTTGTGTTTTTGTAGTACAAAAACGTGCCGCCGCTGTTCGGTGGCAACATCCCGCCGGTCTATTAATCCGAAATCAACCCATGAAACAAATACCGCTTAACAAAGGCGGACGACCTGCCATAAGCGAGGGCCGCCGCAAGAAATACCTGCTATCGTTACGGCTCGATGCCGAACATTACTTCAAGCTGAAATCGCTTGTCCGCACCTCCGGCCATGGAACAGCCGAAGTTCTCCGCCAGCTGATAGCCGCCGGTCGTGTGCGCGAACGTCTGCACCCCGAACATTTGGACTTCATGTCCCAGCTCAAAGGCATGGCCCGCAACCTGAACCAACTTACCCGTCTTGCCCATGCAAAAGGATTTACGGGAATAGTATCCCGCCATACAGCTATTGTGGTAAGCATTGAATCCCTGTTAAAGAATCTTCGCGATGATCGGTAAAATCATCGCCGGGTCGTCATTCGCCGGAACGGTCGGATATGTAATAAAGGAACAATCGCGGATATTGGCAGCCGAGGGCATACCCCCGCCCGATATTCGGGAGATGGTGCAGGATTTCAAAGACCAAACCTTACTGAATCCGCGTATCAAGAATGCAGTCGGGCATATATCCCTTTCGTTTTCTCCGAAAGACGGAATGCGAATAACTGACGCTTTGATGTTGGATATTGCCAAAGAGTATATGCACCGCATGGAAATTACCGACACGCAGTATCTGCTGGTGCGCCACCTCGACCAACCGCATCCGCATTGTCATCTGGTCTATAATCGGGTAGGGAACAACGGACAAACCATATCGGATAAGAACATCAAAATCCGCAATGCAAAAGTCTGTCGCGCTTTGACCGAGAAATACGGGCTGCACCTTGCGCCCGGCAAAGAATCGGTACGTCGGGAACGCTTGCGGGAACCCGACAAAACCAAATACGAAATATATGACGCAGTCAAAACGAATTTGCCTAATTGCGGCAGTTGGAATGATTTGGAGCTTCGGCTGAAAGAACACGGTATTGCTGTGCGTTATAAGTATTGCGGCTCGACCAATCAAAAGCAAGGAGTGCTGTTCAGCAAGAACGGATTCGAATTTTCAGGCTCGAAGATAGACTGGCAATTCAGCTACTCGAAGCTGAACAGACACTTTACGCAGGCACAGCAACAAATCTGCTATCGGACTACCCTTGCCAAAGGATTCCATGCGGCCATAGGCAATTATCGGTCGGCATACACCGACTTATTCGGCAATATGGGCGGTGGAGGGAATAAGGGCCAAGCGGATACCGGTTCGATAAACTTCGGCGGCAATATCGGTGCATTGCCGTTGCCGCCCAATGATTCGCCTGTCGAACTGTCTGCGGCTCAACTACAACGCAAACCCGGCGCAAGTCCCGAAGAACATATCGCCCGCATTACGGTACTGCTCAATAATGTCGCCGAAGCAATGGCAATTGCAGCGATGGAGCAGAAACGCCGCCTGCGAGAACGCAAACCCAAAATGAAATTATAACCCTAAAACAAGCAACAATGAAAGAAAGCGATATGATGTCTTATGAAATGTACGAAGACTTCAAGGAGACGATGGCTAAAACCATCAAAACCGAACTATCGGCAAAGAATAACCAATCGATCAATACGGATTTGCCGCAACGAATAGAACAAATCGTCCACTCCGAACAAGAACAGCAACGGGCAATAATAACCCAGCTTGCCGGACGATTGGAAAGCATCGAGCAAAGCAATGCAAAAACGTTAACCGGTATGGAAAATTTGCAAACAGCTGTCGAAGCAATCGGAATCCCGACAGAACTCCCGCCGAGAATCGTACAGCACAGAATATCGCTTGCCATCGAATCGAAAGGAGTATTTTGGGCGATGATAGGAATGATGGCAACAATCGTCCTGCTGTGCACGATGCTGTATTGGACGGCTAAACCCAACTACGGCCGCATCGACAACGACCTGAAATACCGCTACCTCAAAATGAAAGGCGAAGCGCAACCCGACCGCATTGCCGAGCTGGAAGAAATATTCGAACTACACCGTGACAACGCCAAAATCTGAGAGATGAAGAAAGATGTCGAAGAATATGAACGAACCATACAACGCAAGGTACGGTTAGAAGAACAAGCAAGGCTCAAAGAACGGGAAGCAGAGAAACTCAATGGTAAAGCAGCCAAATTAAAGAGAGAGCATTAGGCTCTCTTTTTTTTGAATTATAGCTAATAATTTCATATCTTTATGCGAAATATGTTTCATATTAGTGTAGTGTATATGAACAGAATAAAGGAAATACTTGAAGAAAAAGGTATTAAACAGACTTGGCTGGCCGAAAAACTCGGCAAGAGTTTCAGTATGGTAAATGCTTATGCTTGCAATCGTCGGCAACCCAATTTGGAGTTGCTTTTCAAGATTGCCAATATCCTTCAAGTGGATCCCAAAGATTTAATCGGTAAAAAATAGGCTGTATGGCAATCAAAAAATCAGAATTATATAGTACTCTTTGGAAATGTTGCGATGAACTTCGCGGAGGCATGGATGCGAGCCAATATAAGGATTATGTATTGGTGATTCTGTTCGTGAAATACATCAGTGACAAAAGTCGCAACGACTCCAATTTCATGATAGACATTCCTGCAGGTTGCTATTTTGAGGATTTCGTCGCTCTGAAAGGACATGCCAACATCGGCGAGGAGATGAACAAGAAAATGGCGGCTTTGTCCGAAGCCAACCAACTGGATGGAGTGTTTATTGCGGATTTCGACGATGAAACCAAGCTCGGCAAAGGCAAGGATAAAGTCGAAACATTGAGCGGGCTTATCTCTATATTCCAGACCTCCGACCTCGATTTCAGCAAAAACCGGGCAGCCGATGACGACCTTATAGGCGATGCCTATGAATACCTGATGAAAAATTTTGCGACCGAAAGTGGAAAAAGCAAAGGCCAATTCTATACCCCGGCAGAGGTCAGCCGGGTAATAGCCAAGGTTTTGGGGCTCGATAAGGTAAATAGCATCCGAACTACCATCTACGATCCGGCATGCGGTTCCGGGTCGCTGCTTCTTCGCGCCAAAGCCGAAACACCGACGGATGCAACCTTGTATGGGCAGGAGAAAGACAATGCCACGGTCGGACTGGCAAAGATGAACATGATTCTCCATAATGATCCATACGCAACGATCAAACAGGGCGATACGCTCAACGATCCCCAATATGAAGACGAATCCGGCAACCTCCAAGCGTTCGACTTCGTGGTGGCCAATCCTCCGTTCTCGACCAAGTCGTGGTTGAAGGGCGCGAAAGAAGAAGACCAATATCATCGTTGGAGCTCGTCGATCGGTGTTCCGCCGGAGAAAAACGGGGACTATGCTTTCCTGCTTCATATCGTGCGATCGATTAAACAGACGGGGTGCGGAGCCTGCATACTTCCGCACGGTGTATTGTTCCGAGGCAACGCCGAAGCGCAAATCCGCAAATATCTGGTTGCTGAAAAGCGATACATCAAAGGCATTATCGGATTGCCGGCCAATCTTTTCTTCGGCACGGGCATTCCGGCATGTATCATCATCCTCGAAAAATCCGAGGCTTCCAATCGTAAAGGTGTGTTCATGATCGACGCGAAGTCCGGCTTCATGAAAGACGGTGCGAAAAACCGGTTGCGCGAGCAGGATATTCGCCGCATTGTGGATGTATGGCAGAAACAGCGCGATATGCCGCATTTCGCCCGCTTCGTTCCGCAGGAAGAGATTGAACGCAACGACTATAACCTGAATATCCCGCGTTATATTTCGGCTCCGGATACCGAGATCCAGCAAGATATAGACGCCCATCTGCATGGAGGCCTGCCCGCCCACGACATCGAACAACTTGCTGCGTATTGGCAGGTGTGCCCCTCTTTGCGCAATGACCTGTTCCGACCGCACGACACCCGCACCGGATATTTCGCATTGAATTGCGAGCCGGAGGCAGTTCGTGATACGATTATGGCGAACTCCGATTTCTGCCGCCAGACCGAGATCTTTTACCGGAGTTATACCGAGTGGTGCAACCGGCATCGCGCGACGCTCTATGATCTTACCACGGGATTTGCGCCGAAACGTTTGATCGAAGCGTTGAGCGATTCGCTGCTCGCAACGTTCAAACACGATGAATCGCTGGTCGATGCTTATGATGTATACGATTGCCTGATGAACTATTGGAGCGAAACGATGCAGGACGACTGCTATCTGATTGCCGCGAACGGGTGGAAAGCGGAACTGTATACGCCGCAGTCGACAGCCAAAAAGAAAGATGCGAAACCGAAGGAGAAGAAGGCTTCGACGCCGGAGGATGTCGCATGCGATTTGTTGCCCGTTTCGATTGTCGTCGACGAGTATTTCGCGAAAGAAAAGCGGTTGATCTCGGCTTCTGAGGAGCTATTGAACGATAAGGAAAACCAACTGAACGAACTGCTCGAAGAGCATGCGGACGAAGCATTCGACGAAGATAACTTCGCGGACAACAAACTCACCGACAGCAACATCAAAAAGCGAATCAAAACCCTCGACAAGAAATCGGATGCCGATGAAATCGCTGTTCTGATGCAATATCTTAAGTTGAAAGAGGATATTTCGTTGACGAAGAAAACCTTGAAGACCTTGAAATATAATCTGCTGACGGCACTGATGGTCAAATACGCCGATCTGACAGAAGACGATATCAAACGGTTGGTTATCGAAAAGAAATGGTTCGCGGCCCTTTCGGCCCGGCTCGACAGCGAAATGCAACGTATCGGTCAACAACTGACCTCGAAAGTCTCGGCACTCGCCGAACGCTATGCACAGACGCTTCCGGAAATCGACGCCGCAATCGCCGACCTCGAAGCCAAAGTCGCCGCACATTTGAAACAAATGGGATTTTAATAAAGATACGATAGGTTATGAGCTGGCTTAATGATGCTTTTGTTACAAAAGATGGTGATATTATAACGATTCACTCTTTACAGACTGCAAACGCAGTTGATGATTTTGTTAAACAAATACGCAAAGGTCATTTGAGGGAGGGTTATGAGCAATTGACTATAAATTTTGACAAATCAATACAGGGTATTTTCCCTAATGCTGCGGTACCAATTGCCGGTATTATAGATTTTTTTCGCCAGGAAAAGAGATTGCTGATAGATGGTAAAAGTTATGATGTAAATTTACAAAATATTCTAATCCCATATGAACTTCCCTTGCATAAAACAAGTTTAGATAGAGCATTGGGCAAGATTTGGAAATTTAGGTCATCAAACGATGTGTATGAAATTCAATCGGCAATAATTCAAGAATTAAGGCGTTCAGATCAATTCTCAACTGGTATTTTAGAGGGTATAGAATGGTCTATAAACGAAATTATGGACAATGTGTTAAACCACTCTAAATCTTCATGTGGATTTATTATGGGGCAACTACACAAAACCTCCAAGCATGTGGTATTTACAATCTATGATGCAGGCATTGGAATCTACAAATCGTTAAAGCACTCTATTCATGCTCCGAGAAACAATGCTGATGCTCTTACATTGTGCATCCAAGCAGGTGTAACAAGAGATAAAAAGGTTGGACAAGGCAATGGCATGCATGGACTATTTTCTTTGGTTAAGGAAGGAAATGGTAGATTAGTTATAACTTCTGAAAGGGATTCGTACCACTATTGTAATGGGAAAGTTAAGATTTTGCGAAATAAGCATTGCTATCCAACCGATCAAAGATGTAGTACAACTATAGATTTTCAATTGGATTACTCAAAAGACATTTCAATAGAGAAAGTTCTCACCTTTCAAGGGCGTAGTTTTGATTTTGTGAATTTATATGCGGAACAATTAGAGAATGAGCAAGGTGAACTTGTTTTTAAAATTGCGACATTGGCAGAGGGTACTGGTACAAGAGAGTCCGCAATTCGTCTTAAGAATGAGATATTAAACCTGATGAAGAGCAATTCTAAAATCTCCATTCTTGATTTTGAAGGTGTGAGCCTTGTGACATCTTCTTTTATAGATGAACTTGTTGCTAAACTATTGGTTGATTTAGGTCTGTTCCAATTTAATCAAAGAATTAAGTTGGCAAATATGACTTCGTTATTACAGCAAACGCTTCAGAAATCTGTGATTCAGAGAATAATAGAAGAGTATAAATAATATGAATATACCGCAAGGATATAAACAGACTGAGCTGGGAGTTATTCCGAAGGATTGGGAGGTTGTGGAATTGGAACAAGGCTTAAGTTTTCAAGTCGGGTTCCCGTTTGTTTCTGAACATTTCAATGGAGATGCTATTGGGTTGCGCCTCGTTCGGAATAGAGATTTGAAATCGGATGACCAAATCATTTATTATTCAGGAAAATATCAAATAGAATATGTTGTTCATAATGGCAATGTATTAGTCAGCATGGATGGTGATTTTTTGCCGTGTATTTGGCAAAAAGGAGTTGCATTGCTAAATCAACGGGTTGGTCGAATTATTACAAGAACGAACTGGAACGAAATATTCTTATTTTACTTATTATTTGAACCGTTATCGCAAAAACAAGAAAAAACAGGAGCAACAACCGTCAAGCATCTTTCTCACAAGGATATAGAACAGATGCGTTGCCCTATCCCTCCGCCAATGGAACAAAAGGCTATTGCTGAAGCATTGAGCGATGTGGATGCGTTGATTGCGACACTCGATCATTAGTGTCCCGTTAAAATTGGGACGAAGTTAATATTAATCAAATAGTCCCTC